>ERZ795032.2038-NODE-2038-length-12288-cov-164.533639_pt1 | contig 12288 bp, 12 predicted proteins | sample MGYA00375124_ERZ795032 | MGnify/ENA primary metagenome ERZ795032 (study PRJEB30167, sample SAMN05720154) | activated sludge metagenome | isolation source: Anaerobic digester | place: China | collected 2015-12-16 ...
GGACGGTGGCGACGACGTCGAGGACGTCCTTTCGGGTGACGCGAAAGCGGCCGTCCTTCTCGGCCCGCACGGCAGCCGCCCGGAGGAGGGCGATCCCGACCCGGATGTCCCGCTCGCCGGCGGTCATCTCCGCGACAAGGTCGAGGACCGACGGCGGCACCACCCCGGGGTAGAGCCCCTGCCGGACGCGGTCGGCGAGGATATCGCGGATCTCGGCCCTCGTGTAGGGCAGGAAGGTGACCTCGGCCGGGCGGAAGACCGACCGGACGCTCGCATCGGCCTCCGCATAGAGGTTCAGGGCGAGATCGCTCGTGACCGCGAAGACCACGGCACCCCGGATCTCCTCCCACCCCTCGTAGAGCCGGAGGAGCTGGTAGAGGAGGATGTTGTAGGTGCCGGCCGCGATGAGGTAGTTTGCGTCGTCGAGGCAGACGAGGAGGCGGGCATCCTTCTCCCCGAGCCGGGCGGCGATCGCCTCCCGGGTGTCGTCGAGGTGCCGGGAGGGGGATGCGTAGCCGAGGAGGTCCTTTGCGATGCACCGGTAGACGGCGAGCAGGGTGTGGTTCTGCCGGCAGTTGACGTAGACCGGGATGAACTCTCCGGTGAGTTCGGAGAAGGCCCGGCGGACGGTGGTGGTCTTCCCGGTCCCCGGCGGCCCGCGGAGGACGGCGTTCCGGGGGCCGGCGCCCTGGAGGAGGAAGGCGAGTTCCCGGAGCTGGGCGTCGCGGTGGTGGAGGTGGTCGGGCATGTAGGCGAAGTCGAAGACGTCGGGATCTCTGAAGAGGGTCTGGTCGGCGCGGAGGAGGCGTTTCATAGGAGAGACTGGAGAAGAGGTAGTAGATAACAAGGAGCCGTGCGCGGCGTGAAAGTGAAAGGGGGGATGAGCCCCCTCAGTCCAGTTCGGGGACGTCGTCGGCCCAGGTTTCGACCTTGCCTTTGATGGCGTCGTCCTGGTAGGACGAGAGCCGGACGGTCGTCCGGGTGAAGGTGACGTAATAGTCGTCACCGGACGGGTCGTGGCACTTGAGCTGGCAGTAGTAGGTCTCACCGGGGGCGTTCCGGAGGGCATCGGATGCGCCCATCGCGGTCGCAAGGGCCGCGTTATCCAGCACCTCCGCGGCGTTCGCCTCGAAGGCGGCGATCGTCGGGGACTGGAGGGAGACGTTGCCCACCCGCTTGCCCTCGCCGTTGAGGAAGTTCACCTTCGCGGTGTAGTGCTCGCGGTTCCGGACGACAGCAGCCACCGGCTGCCCGTCGGAGCCGGTATACCCGACGCACCCGAAGGGGTTGTCCTCGATGACGCTCTCGATGAGGTTGTTAAACGACGTTACGGTGGCGATCGGGACGGCGAGGTCCCGGACCGCCGTTTTGTTCACGGTCTTCTGCACGAAGTCTGCCATGGTTGGTTCTCCTCACGGCACAACCCTCTGGGTCGTGCCTAGCAGGAAGATGCGGAGCATCTTCCGTGGCCTGCATGCTCCCGGGAATATGACAGACGATTATAGGGTATACCCGGGAGGGGATTAGCCTGACTTTATCGGGGACGCTGGATTGGGCTTTGATTCTCGAATATAATCGTTACGGTCAGCCTTTTTCTCTTCGGCATCCTATTGCTCTCCGGGAAGGTTACCAGGATGACCGAGGAGAAGACCACCCGGGAGCTCGTCTACGAGACGAACCGGGACGTGAAGTGGATCTGCCGGGCGCTCCAGAGAATGGAGGCGCAGGACGAGGAGTTTGAGGCCCGGATCCGGGCGCTGGAGGGCTGGCGGGCGGAGAAGGCCGGGGAGGAACGAAGAGTTTCCACGATCAGCGCCGGGGCCGGCGGGGTTGTGGGTGGGGTGGTGGCGGTGATTGTGCGGGTGCTCGGCGGGGGGTGAGGGGGGCGATACCGCTGATTATGGGGTTTGGCGAGGATGTTTCGGGACGGATCTCAGGCATTATCCATTACCGGAATGGCACATCTGAATTCAGGCCGGCACTGAGATGCGACTTATCAAAGAAGGAGAAGCGGTTTTTTACGCGCCTGATGGGACCAACCCGGGCAGAGCAGTTGCAACGGATACTCTCCGGGAAAAATGAGGAGCGGAGGCAACCTACTGATCAGGAGAACCTTCAATAAATCTCAGAAATTCCTCCCCAAAGGGCGTTATTCCCAAGTTGGTGTAGGGTTTTGCCCCGCCGAATACTCCAACATATTCATCAAATAGCAGCGATTTCGAGACCAGATCCTGGACATAGAAGAGATATTTCGACTCATTGAACCCAAGGAGATCTCTCTCGCGATTGAAAGAAGCCCGGGCGGCGCCTTCATCTCTGGCATCCCGACCGTCAATGACTCCCCGCTCGGGGTTACTTTCAGGTTTAGGACCTTTGACTTCCCGGAAGTGGTTGAGGATCAAGATCTGGTCATCGTTGATGCGAAAGGCGATATCGAGGAATGTTTCTTTAAAATCAGACTCATAGATGTGCTTTATCTCGTTCAGCAGAATCTTCTTATATCGATGTACCTTCTCCTCGGATGCGGTGTTTACGACCCTGCGAAGTATGGACTCAAATATGTCTCCAAACTCCTCGCTCTTGAGATATTTTTGATCAACTTCACAGGAACGCATCGATCTCACGTATCTCTCAAACTCCTCGACAAACCGATTTAATCGCTCCTGTTTTACCCGGCTCCGATATTCAAAAAGGACCTCATCCAGAATAGTACCAAAGAAGGGGATATTGGAGAAGATTACATTTTTAGCGGATATTGCGGCCTGCTTTAACTGAATTTTTGAATCCTCATCCATAAGTCATCCTCGACGATGGGAGGCGTCAGATGCCTCGCCAGTATCCATGTTTATAGAGGGTGTGGGAAACCCCAGAAGTCCCCGCTGAAATGGGGGGTAATCACAAGTACCCTCACTGATGACCATGGGCCTGTTGCGGCCCACATAGTCGTGAGATGAACGAAGGATCATTATTCATGCACACTTCGAACGGTGAGCCCGGAATTGGGTCCTGGTGGAAGGCCAAGCGCGGGTTCAACTCCCTGGGATGCGCGAAGATCCTGAAGAAGTTGGCTGGCAGGCAAGCGTTTGCCAATCATCGCCTGTGAGTCTGGACGTGGATTACTAACATCTTTCCCGCGGTACACCTCTACTTCAGTACCAGCACATTCCATGACATGCTTACAGAGACCACGGATATAGAAGCGATTGAATTCTCCTTCTGCTAACGTTTCTGGAGCATTATGCGGGACCTTGGCGGAGGTAATGCCTCCGCCTCTTGCTCTCCGTTGCTCTGTCACACGCATAAGGTCGCGTGTTCGGATCTGTTCTGCCAGCCAAATGTCATCATGTTTGACGAGTGCCTCATGTAATAAAATTGGCCACCCCAGAGCGCCAGCCTCTGTGAGCCTGGAACTTATGTAGAGATTACCCCCCTGTGTATCTCTGTCTAGTTCGGAAATCATGCAGTGCCTAACCGCTTCATCAAGACTATCATAACGGATGCTCATATGTCAGTCATCTCCTCCCGCCTCTCAAGGGGGTTTGATCGACTTTTTCATGAGGCCACTAATATGCGTTCCGGTATGAGTTGGCGGATGCCTGCGGCGGAGGGAATCTTATCTTCAGTACCTTCTACCCTCTTCAGGCAGGCTCCCGGGGATCGAGAGATTTCCCGGATTACACACCGCCCCCCATTTATATCTGATTCTTTTTCACAATGATAAGGAAAGATTGCCAGACAGATGATGCATAATGTTCCGCAGGATCTTTTACTGTCTTTGGAAGTATACATTTTGTCAAAACGACTGCAATGGTAAGTATTGCTAAATTAATGAGCAATCCAACCGAGTACGCGCTATCCCTCGTAAAATGCCAGCAAAATCCACAAATAATTACACCAACAACAGACAATGCAATCCAGAGATACTTGCAGCCAAGTAAGTTTCTGTTGAAGCCATATTCAGCGTTGAATTTTCTCCACATTCCTTTGGGGTCATCATGATAGACTAAATGCTTCACCTGGATGAAGGCATCACCAATCTTTTCGTCTGCTCCATGGGGATCATTTTGCTCGTCATCTAAATTGGACAACGTCAGCCCGCAGTAGTCCCTTACGGCCTTGTGTAACTCAGTCTTCAACGAGATACTAAACGTATTATCTCTCCATCTCATTACACGGGTAGAGGGAGGACCATCCCATTGCTCCCACAATGTCTTCTCCAATCTACTCCCCGGTCTCCTGACAATGAACGATAGAGGGTACACTAGGGCAGCAAGCACTATTCCGGAAAAAAGAAACGAAGCAATAGATGTCATCTCGTCATAGACTATTAAGAATGCAGGAACCATGACCGGGAGAAAAACTATTATTGCCGGGAGGATCCTTGCCCGAATCTCGTAATCATCGAACCAATTCATGAAAACACCCCGCTGTTATGGGTAAATATAGGGGTAGAGGCCCCTCTCAGTAACGATCAGAAGGAGAGCCGGCAACGGCACTTTATCCAGATTAGGTTTTATCTTTTCAACAGTAGAACGATCTTGAAGACTGGGTTGTGGCTCTCCACCCGGATGGGTATGCCACTCCCCGACATATCCAAGCATGGCGCCCGTTCTCTCGTGTATGTGCTCGACCTCGTCAGGTACATCAGAGGTACCTCTTACGAATGCATATGGTGAAGAACAACTGTCAGGAGGGGATTTAAGGATACGTGTCACATAGACTGTTCTTCTGTTCCAGTTGACAAGTCCTATAAGTATGCCGCCCGTTTCATCCGGCTTTGCTGTAGAGAATAATTCTCTTAGCGTTTTCTCGGTATCGCCACTTAGCCGAACTTCCCATCCGGTTCTATTTCTATCTTCTAAAACGACCGTCCCGGGGATCCTGAAGCGACTGTAGTAGAACGGTGGTTCTTTCGACTCATTACAACAGTTGATCTGGACATAGCCCTGGTCGAAATCGCCTTTGCTTGCGAGGCTCTTAAATCCTGCAGTAAATGCCGCGCTATGCAGGGAAACTGACTCGTCAGAAAGCCTCATCGTCTCCGAGCTGCAGCTGATTCCAAGGTCAACTTCCTGTAGTCTCGAGCCAAGTTCATTCGCCCTTTCATCCCTGTTTGCCTGTAGCCATTCCGAGATTTCATCCGACTCGATGGCCTTATCAAAGATAAACGCCTGTATATCATCAATTCTGGGTCTTCTTTTGCGTCCCTCGACACTCATGAAACCGAGTTTGCCGCCGTTAGCGATCTCGCACCGGCAACAATGAAGTGTCTCTGGAAGTTTCGCCCTTATTAGCGCGTGCTGAACGACAGGAGAGGCCGAGGCATCAATTATCCATTGATATTTTCCGGGTAGGAAGGTATTCTCATTCAACAGTAGATCGACAGCATCCTCCTCTATCGATTCAACATGCGTGGAACGCTCGTCTGCATAGAATATTCCTTTTATCGCCTCATTCATGGCTGCTGCTTTATTCCACCCTATACCCTCATGAAGAAGACCGTGCCTTACAAGGTTGTGTGGGGAAATAACGTCGGTGTCGACGATAGAGCAGTCGGCATGACCGCTCCTTGCGAAGTGTAAGATCATTTTCGACCCTACCGCTCCGCAGCCCAGAAAGAGTACCTTTCCGTAATCTGTTTTCCTATGAGAACCGGAGATCTCTCTTGCTCCATGTAGAGTCAGCGGATTCCTGTGGCCCAAGACTTCAACGATTGTCTCATTCTTTATCTGGTCGATATCCGTGATCTCTCCATCCGGGAATTTAAGCAAAAAGGATAGGAACTCGATCTCTGAGTCACAGTTCATCAGTTTTCTCGGGCGCTTAATCGCAATGGTCACAGGAACATTATTTGAGAGATTAAGCCCTCTTGAAAGGAAGGCTTTGATAGGCTCGATTATGTTCAGGCCGAAACCATCAGCAAACTTGCCAAATTCGTTTAGGGTGCTTGGGAGGCTACCTATGTATCGTTGTGAAACGTTGTTACTTTCTGGCCAGATCAAAATTCCGTACGATCGATACCCGAATTTTGAGACTAAGAGTCGAGCTTGGGGATGAACAGCAATTTCGCTCAGATTCCGGTTGAAACTCAGAACTTCTTCAACATTGGTTTTGATAGTCTCTTCGGGAACATAATACTCGAAACTTACTGCAAATGTATTCTCTCCGACCAAGGGGTCAGTAACCGGATTTAATACTCGATATTGCAAAAAACAGAAGCCGTTATTCCCGCCATTGTAACTCCAGAATCTCCTGACAAGGTTTTCAAAAACCTCGTATTCAAAGACATTAAAACCATACTTATCGTCAATACGAGTCACTTCGAATCGATCAGAGTCTCTCATCAGGTTTCCGCCTGCTGCATCTTCCAACCAGGATTTCGCTTTATCTACCAACTCGATCAGCGAATGTTCTAAGAACCAGGCATCTAGGTTCCCACGGTATAAACAAAAGTTCGCAGGGGTGCCTTTCGGGCGAGGATTCAGATGTGGTAATCTATCTTTAGGAAAATCTAACCGATTTGAATAAACCAATGGTGCCTGCAGGGGGTACCGGTTTTTATTGAAAACCAGGATGATTGGTTCTCTGCTTCGGATATCCACGTTATCCACTGTACCCCTCGTTGGAAGGTTGACCTGCGCGACAAGAGAGACTGCAATGAAGTGATCATTCCAGCGATATGCCTGAATATCCTGGGGGGAGAACCTCTGCCTTAACTCTTTGAGAGCGGACCGAATATCCTTGGGGAGATTCTTGTCTTTGAGTGGCTTTAGCCCCGATGTAAAAAGAGTATCAGCCATAGGTCTGTGGGGTCCTTACAACTGCACCTACCGCTGCCGATGATCTAATGGCGTTCGCCGACGAACTGTCCTTTTTCTGCGGGCCCATTCGGGTAATTATAAAGTTGATGGGGAGCGGTTCTTTCTCGTTTGGGTGCTTCATCGTGACCAGGAATTTTTCTTCCCCAACCTGCTTCATGTATTCTTTTGCAGCCTGATAGTTCGGGGGGCTCTCGCCGTCATCGACCACTGGTTTGCACGAAGCGATAATATAAGCGCCCTTTCTGTGCATCTTCAGTAACTCGATGGAGGTTTCCTCGGGTTTAGAGTCGTCTTCGTACGACTGCTCATTGAAGAAAGTCCACGAGCAGTGATGGGGTGCCAAGAAGAGATCCCACTGCAGATCTTCCTCTTCGCTCTTCCCAACGATCTCTCTGAATATCGCACAGCCCGAGTCTCCGCCGAAGGACGCGAGCCCGGCGTTCTCTGCACCTGGCATATCAAAGCGGGCCTGGAAGACCACACTTGTATTATTCCTCTCACTTTCCTCCGAACCAGTATTCTTCTTGAATGGAGCGTGAATGAAGAGAGAGAAATCTGACTTTAGGCTGCCATTGATCATATTTATCGCGTTCCCGGGCACTGTAAGGATGCTCTCCAGCCCCTTCATTTCCGGGTTGTCGGAGTATCCAATGATCCTGAGCCGGTTACCGGGCTCTTTGGACTTCGGATCACCTGCTCTGTAGAGTTTCATTCTTCTCTCAGCTTCGTTACGGAAAGATTCGGCGGATTCAGAGAGTTCATCATTGTTAGAGGGGAAGATCCTCGGCGTAAACCAGAGTTCATCGATGATTATTAAGTCCTCTTTTCTGTGGGACTGACCATACCCGGAGGGATCGCCTGTGTAGAACGTAGTAGAAAACCCTCTGCAGTGATCCTCATCAGGGTGTGTCAATATGAAGGCATCCAGATGCGGGTTGTTACTCCCGTCCTTCCTCATCTCCTTCGAGAGATGCTCATGTACGGGGGAACTCTCCTTTTCGCTGTCGTTCTTGGAGTTTTTGGTGATATTACAATCTATAAGGATACTAGTGCCATCGGAGAGACTAATTAGCGTAGTATCGCCATTTCCAACTGGGAAATAGGTTATTGATGGATCTTTCAATTAACTCGCCTCCTTTAACTAGATTCTATAGGGCACTTAAATACGTCGGGAAATATAAAAGCTTGCCGCGCGGCGTGAAAATGAATATCATTCACTCTGTATTAACCAATGGGACACTGGGATCATTGTACGCCTCACCTCCTGATGAACAAGAGAATGCTCTGAGGCCACTTTAAAGGGGACTCCGATGCGGTTTTTCGGGCCTATCCCAGCCTCTGGCAGACAACTGGCCCAGTTCAATTCAGAAACCCCTAAACCGGCCGCCGGCATAATCTCTTCATGCGCTACATCGTCACCGGCGGGGCCGGCCGGGAGAAGATCGAGCACCTCCTGGACCATCCTCGGGTGACGTTCATCGAGGGGAGCATCACCGACCTCGACCTCCTCATGGAGACGCGATGGGCCGAAGGGTGCGACGGACAACGTCTGGAGCTTGAGAAGTCGCAAAGCGTCTTCGAGCCGGAGCGGGAGCACCGGCAGGAACGACGTTCCGCGGGAACGTCGTTCGAGCACCAGGGGGTGCGAGTTGCGACTCCTTCCCCGGCGCGGCTGGCATCTTCCACTAGGCGGCGATCCCGTCCGTGCCGGCGGAGGCGTTCTATGAGAGGGGCGCGGCATGGGGTTGTGCGTGAACCCCGGGTAGATCCGATGTATAGATTAAGCCAAGTTTCGCTTACCATGGCATCAGGAGGGGGGCAAAAATGGACAAAACTAATACCAACGCAACCAACAATCCTTAAGGTAACTATGCAAATGCATGACATCCTCCAGCAGGATCCAGAGATCTGGCGCCTTTTAATCTGCGTGGAGGATTACGAGACAACATTCAGGGAAAGATCTGCTGTATCAGGGAGCAATTTTCCAGTTTGGGATCAGACGTTGCCCCGAGTTTGTAAAAGATCTGAGTTCATCAAAAGACAGTACAGAAATCTAAAAGGAACGATTACCTCATAAAACATCGTCATTCTCATTGAGCCTTGACATGACCGAAGCGGTATCATCGGACAGCACATCGAAACAATTCAGATCAAACCTAATTTCCAATATCCTCTTCTTTGTAGTGAATATAATCATTGGTATTGCTCTGGTACCATATTTTAAAGATACTCTGGGTATTGCGGCATACGGTCTCATTCCTCTTGCAACATCAGTAACCAGTTACGTGATGTTGACAATCAATTGTCTGAATTCTTCAGTTGCAAGATATCTGACAATCGATCTTCAAAGAAAAGAATACGAAAATGCAAATATTACCTTTAATACAGCCTTCTTTGGAATATGCCGTATAATACTGATATTGATTCCGGTCGCCCTAGTGATAGCATGGTTTGTTCCAGATATATTTAACACACCAGATATTGCAAGAAGCGATATTTTTATTTTGTTTTCTTTGGTCTTCGGAAGTGCCTTACTTGGCATATTCAGAAGCAACTACATGGCGACGTTATTTGCGAAAAATCGTCTGGATTATAGAAACCAGATAAACATACTTAATGTAGTTGTGCAGGTTGGTTTAATCATTGCGTTATTCTCAATTATTCCCCCCAATTTGAAATCTGTGGGCATTGCATATTTTATCGCGGCAGTGTTCTCGTTGGTTTTTGCCATTTACCTCTCGCATAAAGTCTGCCCGGAAATAAAAGTGGAACACCGCAAATACCGCCCCCAGCTGTTTTGTGATATCTCGAAAACTGCATTCTGGTTGGTAGTTACTGATATTGGGGTATTACTTTGTACAAATTGTAGCATTATTGTAGTAAATCTTCTTTTCGGTGCAGAAACGGCAGGTGAATACGCCATTGTGGTGACATGGAATACACTTATGCGTTCTATATCGACAGGCGTATTTGGGACATTATTCACTCCTTTGTTCTACTCATATTACGCCCGTGGGGATATTTCCGGGCTAACTGACTTTTCAAGAAGAACGACGAAGTTATTGACAATAGTAATAGCTTTACCTCTTGCATTTACGTGCGTATTTGCGCCGCAATTGTTGACATTGTGGGTTGGAGCAGAGATGGCACACCTCTCCGGATTAATGTGGTTGTTGGTAGCATATCTCATAGTGGTGTTGCCAACATTACCCATATACTCCCTATTGGTTGCCTTCAACAAAGTGAGAGTCGCAGGGATAGTTACATTTTTCACAGGCATCATCAATTTTATCCTGGCGTTTACCCTCCCACATGTCGGAGGGCTCGGGGTCTATGGAGTTGGACTCGCTGAATCGCTTGTTTTATCAGCAAGGTGCATAACTTTTGTGCCATGGTACATTGCCTATGTAATAAAAGCGCCATTGACAACGTATGTTCGTGCCATGATTCCTGGAATTTGTTGCTTTACCACGTTGGCAATCGGTGGTTACACCATTACATCAATAATACTTGTCCCAAGTTCGATACTTGTCCTACTTGGAATTGGCATATGTGTATCACTAGTTTACCTCATTGTAGTAGTTTTATTTATTCTTGATGCCGAGGATGTGAGTAATATTATATCGGTACTCCCAAAACCGCTTCTGAAAAAATTCCCGCAAAAATTTCTTTGGATTGAACTAAATAGAATTAATAAGACATGGAAGGAGTGAAAAAATGACTCAAACCAAAAATGGAATTACTATCTCTTTTGTTGGAGATATACTCTGCTGGAAAGAACAGAATGATCTTGCATATGATCCTAAATCAAATAATTATGATTACTTTGATTCCTTCAAATTAATTAAGAAATATTTTGAAAACTCAGACTATGTCGTGGGAAATCTCGAGACAACACTTTCAGGTATTGAAAATAAATACACCTTTATTTCTGAAACATCATGGTATACCCGATTAATGTTTAACACTCCAGATAACCTTGCTAAAGCTTTAAAAAGTGCCGGATTTAACCTGTTGACTACAGCAAACAATCATTGTATGGATAGAGGTGTTAATGGAGTTCTCAGAACACTACGTGTTCTTGATAAGTATTCACTGAAACATATTGGAACATATGAATCACAGGCAAAGAGCGATACAATATTTATTAAAAATATCGGAGATTTTAAAGTAGCCTTTTTATGCTATACTCATGGGATAAATTATTATGCTCACAACAATTCAATTCCAAAAGATAAGCCATATCTGGTAAATCTCTTAGCACGACCAGAGTCACAGGCATACGAATTTGCGACCACACCATGTGATGTAAAATTGAATAAGATAAAGCAATTACTGTACAAATTAACAGGAACGAATTCAACGCCTGTTGATGAGAGAATATGGGAGAAATTACTGACAGACATTAAAAAAGCTAAAGAGCAGACCCCGGATTTGATCATTGTTATGCCCCATATGGGAGTACAGTATAAGTCCTATCCCAGTCGGTTCAGTCGTAAAAAGGTTGATGCACTATTTGAAGCAGGAGCGGATGCAATTATTGCCGGTCACCCACATGTTCTTCAACCAATGGAGTTCAGAACCGTTGAAGATAATAATGGAAGTAAACGCACTGGATTTGTAATCTATTCGATGGGTAATTTCATTACATCTCCACTATATGAGACAACAGATAAAGCTTTGGCCTCTATTATTTTAAATCTACACATTAGAAAAGATCAGGACGATGTTGCCACCATATCATCAGCCTCATTCATCCCCACATGGGTTCAATGTAGAGATAGTGCTGGAAACCTTGTTATTCGAACAGTAGCAATCTATGATGCACTTCATAATCCTGATATAAAGCGACAAATAGCAGAGAAAGAAAGAGAAAGCATGCCTTCAGTTCAACGGAATCTGGTAACTTTATTGACTGGATCAAAATACCTTCATGAAGAGCTGAAAAATGAGTATAGTCTAACGCCTACAGATCCCAAACCATGGAAGAATACTGAGTGGTACTATTCGGGTATTGAGATAATCACTGCCATATTAACGATTGTTTACAGCGTTTTTCCTTTAAAACAAGGTATTAAGTTATTTAGAAGGATAAGCAGAGCCTCGAGAACCAAATAGTATCAAACGGCGAGGTCATCCCAATACTCTCCAGATCATCATGATACATGCCAAGTGGATCAGTCCCAGTACTGCGCTAAATTCCTCCTCCCTCTCACATTATTCAACGTCTTCCCATCCTCTTTTCTCTAAACCGGCTGCCGCAAGATGGGGATTCCTTTCATCACCCCAATCAATGTTCAGATCGCTTCCCAGATTATGACAATGAGGCAATGGAACTAGAAAGCGCGCATATCAATGGTTCGTGGTCCCTGTTTCACCAGGGAAAAATGTTTCCCAGAGCAGAGCGATCCACCTACTTTCCGCAGTAAGGTTTCCGATCACGCAATTTCCCCCTCCTTTCAAGGGA
>ERZ795032.2045-NODE-2045-length-12259-cov-4.168715_pt1 | contig 12259 bp, 6 predicted proteins | sample MGYA00375124_ERZ795032 | MGnify/ENA primary metagenome ERZ795032 (study PRJEB30167, sample SAMN05720154) | activated sludge metagenome | isolation source: Anaerobic digester | place: China | collected 2015-12-16 ...
CGTCGTAAACCGCCCCTCTGTAAGCTTCTGCTCGCAGTCGATGAGCGCCCAGTACTTCTGGTCCTCCAGCGTGAACACTGCCGATTCGTACATGAGGGTGCAGGCATCGATCCAGAAGCGGAAGAAGCCGTTGTGTGCGGCCTCGACCAGTTTCAGGCCTTCAAGGCCCGGCGGCACGAGTTCCAGGTCTTCAAGTTCCTGAAGCAGGCCCATGGCGTGCATCTCTTGCCCGTTCTTGAGCATCCAGCTCAGATGCCCTGCAAACGCGTCGACCTGCTGGTGCAGGTCATGGCGGAAGCCGTGCGTCTTGAATCTGTCAATCAAGGTCATGATCGCCTTCTTGGCAGATGGTTTCTGATTGGTAACAACGGCCATCACGGCGGGATGTCGTCGCCAGACGGGCTGCAGGAGATTTTGCAGGCAGAAATACCGGTCCGCGTCACTGGTCAACAGCTTTGTGTTGTGTGCAAGGGCGCGGATGCGCCGATAGCCCCACTGGTTGAGGGTGCAAATCTCGGTGAAATCGCGCAGTGGCGCGTAGGTCTTGTCGGAACTCAGGCGGTCCTTCAACTCATCCCGAGCTACCCGAGTGAATGTGAAGATCAGGAAGCGCTCGTTATGGGCGGGGTCGATCTGCTGGAAGTTGATGCATCGCCAGAGCAGTGAAAGAGTTTTGCCGCTTCCAGCCGGTGCCAGCAATCGGATGGCCTTCGTCGGACAGCTACAGAATGCTCTCTGCGAATCATCGAGCAGGGACTCCGTCAACGCTGTGCTGAGGACGGGTTGGGCTCGGGTTGCCGGTTTTCTCGCCATGGCTCAACTCCCTTGGTGTGTCGTCTCGAAGGTTGCTCTTGTCGCCTTGTCGCACCACACGAGGGCAACGCCGACACGATCATCTGTGCGGACACCCGCCATCATGACGCCGTGCCTCCCGTGGCTGTCGGCCGAACTGGGACTGGGACAGCGATGCGCTGGCGGACTTCTTCGTAGATGGCGATGTCGATCCCCTCGGCGACTTCCAGGGAGACCACCAAACCGTACGGCACGGGACTCGTGATCTTTCCCGCTTCTTGTCGACAGTTGACCTTGATCGTCATTGCATCGCCGTCCGCGAACGGCATCGCCCGATCGCCTTCGAAAACCTCATGCTGCACGGTGCCCCGCCTCACGGCGCGCCAGTCAACCGCCTGTCGTGACGCACTGAGATCAGCGGCATCCGCCTCGAACCACATGCTCGCGGTGCGGTACTTTTGAGCGCTGGGGACAACTGATGACAGCCAGGCCAGCGTAACGGTTAGTCGCCGCCACTCTCGTCTTGCGGCAAGGGAAGGCGGCAAGGGAAGACGGAACACATGGGCCTGCCCGTCGCCGAGTTCGCCGAAGCCGAGCACCGTTGCTCGTTGCTCGGAACATTCAACCGCTCGTCTGAAGTCTGGCACCCCGTAACCGAGCCAGCGGGCCAGCAGGTTCTTCGTCTCAAGAGCGTCGCCATCGCCTCCAATGATCTCCCGAAGGCGCTGCTCCAGCTCGCCCCACGACGCGCCATGGACAAGAAGTGCCTTCAGGAGGGGTACAACGTAAAGATCGGTCGGCATCTCTGGAACCTGGCTGGCAAGAACTGCGGCCAGCTCATCGTGACACATCGCCCCAAAACGCGTAACGAGGGCCGTCGCATTACTGGTCCCCACGCAATGGGCTGCGAAGTTCAGAGTGCCTTGGGTTCCTGGGTGGGCGACCTTGCATCCAGGCGGCGAGCGGAAGGAGGCAAGCTCCAGGCGAACGTTCTCAGCGTCCAAGCCCACGTATGGCTTCCGGTACAGCTGCCGCCCGCCGATGAAGAGCACTTCCGGCTTGACTGAGCGGCGATACCCACTTCCCAGCGGCGATACGGGGCTGGGGAGCGGATTCGCATACGGATCAATCCTCGTGTCGACATGCCCGATCTGCGATTCATCCCTGTGCCACGCCCCGATGGTCAACGCATTGATGGCCTCTGCAGGCGATAGCAGTCGGCGCAGACGCCCGTCCCTGAGGATGGCCTTGACCACCGCGTCCTCTCTCTGCTCTGGGCTCAAAGCATCGAACGCAGCCTCGGTCATCCCCATGTCTATGTCTGCGGGGCAGTTGCCGCCACTGACGACAAAGAGGACCCGGTACTTGAGACTGAGCCAATCCAGGAGTCTGGCCAGGGGGCTCATGGCGCGGTCAAACTGGCGGCTTGGGTCGCCTATCGAGACGTTGATGATTCTTACGGTCCCTGCGACGGGGCCATCGTCACCGTCTCCCTCAAACAAGCGGCGCACCGCCCTGTGGATGAGGTCGACCGGCAAGACATCGTCAGGCATGCACTCGAAAAGAGGCGGATCGAGGCCGATCAGTGGTTTCATGATGGGCCGAACATAGACGCGCGAGCCAAGGGCACTGGCATCGCTGTTTAGGTCCCCATGAACAACAAGCGAAGCCATCGCTGTGCCGTGGACTCGCTCGGCCGCCGAGTAATCGCTTCCCCAGTCGTCGGGATCATCGATGACCAGGCGATCAGCCAAGAGCTGGTGGTTGGCCAGCGGCAGGCCGTCGAGAACTGCAACTACTGGCGGTCGCGTTGGCAGAGGTCTCTGTGCGGGAGGAACGTAGGTTTCCGGTTCGCCCTCCGGAAGCCTCTTGCCTGCAGCCATCTGCCCAACCGGCCGGAAGAACATGACGTAGTCGCACTTCACGAGGCCGGTCGACTGATCGTTCACGATCTCCTGGACAGCGTTCCGGGGCAGCTCGCCAAGGATGGAGTGGTAGGCAATTTCGGGGATCACGCACTGCGTAACGACCCGTCCATTGAGCTCCGTGATGAGCTGACCCAGGATGCGCTCGCTCACCGCCCGCCGCTCGGCACCAGACCGAAACCAGAGTTCCGCCTCGAAACGCACTGGCGTTTCGCCGTCGTGCTCGAGGTCCTGCCTCCAGACGTCCAGCAGGCCGGTCTCGTGGAGTCGATCCTGAACGTCCCACCGTCGAATGTCTTTGAGCGTGTTGAAGACGTCGCGGAACTTGGTCAGACCACGCTGAAACTCCATGTTGGGATCGTTCTTGTACCGACGCCACAGGGAGAGCATCTCATCAAGGGCCCGCTGGTTCGACATGACGAGGTACAGCCGACCATTCAGCGGCTTCTCGGGGTGCGTCTCGTCGTGGAAGTCGTCATCGGGCGCTATTTCGTCGAGTTCGGTCTCGCCCATCCACTCGAAGCCATCGATCCGTTTGACAGCGTTGGCGAAGCTCTCAATGCTGCCGATGGTCTCAATTACCAGCACCTGCTCCGGGTCAACCCCTGCGACGGTCTGCTGAACCTCGACCCGCCGGGCTTCGAATGCCTGCTGAAGCTGGCGGAACCGCGGGGTCAGGCGTCGGCCCTGACGTCCATGCTCAGGCCGGTGGAAGCCACCTGCGCCGCCGCCAAGATTGGACCTTGACGCATCCTCAGGCTCAGGGAAGACAAGTAGTGGTCTCTCGGGCATTGCTTACCCCCGCTTAGGCTTTCTTCGACTTGGCCGACCGCGCCGGCCACTGTGACAGGACTCGAGCGACGATGGCCTTCATCTTCGCGTCAGGCTGCTCGAGGACGTACTGCCGGAACGCGCTCATGCCGAACTCCTCGGCATCGGCGAAGCTTGATCCGGCCAGCCGCTTCGCAAGCGTTGCCGACGAGTACTCCAGTGGCACGCCGATCCGCTTGGCGAAGGCATCGAACCAGGCCGCAAGCCCGGCTTGGGTGGGTTTGGGCAGCTCCATCCGAACCTGGAACCTCCGCCACGCCGCACGGTCGAGCAGCTCAGGATGATTCGTCGCCCCAATGGCAACCACGTGGGTGGGCAGGCCATCGATCTGCATCAACAGCGAGCTGACCACCCGCTTGATCTCGCCCGTCTCGTGCGTGTCACCACGCTCCTTGCCCAGCGTTTCGAACTCGTCGAAGAACAGCACGCAGCGGCGCGTGGCTGCGTAGTCGAACAGCCGCCTAAGGCGGTTGGCCGTCTCGCCCAGGTACGTGCCCACGACGCTGTCGTAGCGGACGACGAACAACGGAAGCATCATGGCCTCGGCGATGGCCTCCGCCAGAGAGGTCTTCCCGTTGCCGGGAGGCCCAATCAGCAGAATGCGATTGCGCGGTTCCAGGTTGTACGAGCGAAGCAGATCCCGGCGGTGATGCTCCTGAACCAGGTCGCGCACGATCTGCTGGACCGCCGCCGGCAGCACCAGGTCGTCAATCTTCCTCTGGGGAACCACCTCCCGAATGAGATTGTCAACCCGCTGATCGACCAGCACGGGGCCGTTGGTGCGCGGTGGCTCGGGCGCGGGCGACTGAAGGATGGCCTCCAGCTTGTCCGCAAGCACCGTGTGGCCCTTGGACCGCTCCTCCGCGATGACCGACTCGGCAACCTTGCGGGCCCGTGCTCGGTCGCCCTGCAGGGCGCTCTGGATCAGTCGAACTAGCAGATCTGCTCTTGCCATTACTCTTCTCCCAGCCGCGTCAGGGCCTGGTCGTACCACATCAGCAGCTTCGGGTCTTCCTGGAGGACGTTCTCCGGGATGCGTTGGGCGACCGCGATGATCGTGCGGTAGTCGCGATTCTGCCAGCACTGCTTGAAGCCGGCACGGACGGCTTCAAGGCGGATGACCTTCAGCCTCTTGCCCTTGGGCACCTTGGCGTCTCGCGTCACCATGCCTGGCAGCTGGGCCTGCTGGTCATCAACCACAGCGGGCTTGTAACCGGCCGGCAGATACTCCGCGAACTCCCGAAGCAGGGCCAGCTCGCGGAGCTTCTCCAGGTCGCCGGCCTTTTTCGGATCGGGAACGTACCACCGGTCTTTCGCCTTGGCCTTGAGCGACGAATCGTCCTTGCCCTTTTTGCGCAGATCGGGCCAGTTGCTCGAGAGGTAAGCATGAATCTGGCTAGGAACTTCATCTCGACCGTCGTAGCGGAGGAAGTTCTGCGCCAACATATCTGCTAGTTCAAGCGGCATCTCATGCTTCTCCCAGCCGCCGATCTCCTTCATAAACTGGGGGTGCAGCTCTTGAAACGTCTGTGGCTTCTCGATCAGGCGATGCTTTAGCCACTGAATTGCTGATGCCTCATCCTTAACAAACATCTCCATCTGCATGACGTTCTTCACGCTCATGCGCTTCCGGTCGTATTCTGTTACCTGATCTGGCAGGAAAAACATCCCGTCGCGTTCGGCAAACCGCTGTACCAGCCCCTGGTAGAATTCGGACGCCGACATGGGCACGGTGACACCCCGTTGCACATGGAATGCAACCATTCTGTCAAAGAGAAGGAAATCCTGGCGCTCTGTGATCGTCTCAAGCAGACCATCATTCACGACACAGACGGGCAACTGCTTCATGTGAGTGCGCACGAAGTCCCATACGCCCTCTTCTGTGCCAGCCTCGAGTCGGAACCGATCCTCCAGCCCGCCATTGGGCCGGTAAGCCGTAATGACCAAATCCTGCTTCACGGTACCTTGCCGAATCTGCTTGTAACTCTGCCTCTCTTTGTCAAGGGTGCGCACATCTGCCACAACAAATCCTGCGGACATAAGGCCTTCTTGAATCCCCATCCACACGGCGTTGGAAGAGTTGTGGAAGGCCACCGACATCCAGCGTCCTGGCTTCAAGATGCGACACAATTCAGCGAACACATCTCGCATAACATGGCTGTAATCGATGACTTCCCTGCCTCGGGTGGAGTCCATGACTGCTTCAGGTTGCCGGTTCGTATGCACTCTCAGCCATGCTTCCCAGATCTGGTTGAGCTCCGAATACTGCAAGTTTCTGCCAAACGGTGGGTCAACGAAGACGTAGTCCACAGTTGCATCGGGAATGCCTCGCAGGTCCGTAGAGCTCTGCGTCGTGATCAGGTGCCGCACGTCGTTCCGCTTGTCCAGCTCGGCAAACGCCTTTACAAGGCGTTTGCGCTTGTTGCTGTAGACATACCGAGGCGATGCCTCGGCGACAACCGATGGAATATACAACGTTCCTGAGAAGTATTTGTTGACCTGCGAGTAATGTGTTGGACCAAAGCGATTTAGTATGGTGCATCCGAGCGCATTGGATGAGGCGAAGAACTGAAGGGCACGACGTAACGACGGATCGGTAACCGACGAAGCCAAGTGCCAGAGATGGCTAAAGAACCTCAGTTGTCGCGGCAGATAGAAATGGTGAATATGCGTAACGCCGTAGCTTGGCAAGCAGTCCTTCCATGAGTACCGTTCCCCCTCAATCAGCGGGTTCGTTGGAAACCAGTACTCCGAGTGGTAATCCAGCGACTCCAGCATGCGCCGATGACCCGGGGGGGTATCGATCCGTCGCCGACCATTCCGTGCATCGGTGACTTGCGTGATTAGGGGAGCACGGGAAAGCATCTTTGTCGGCCGCCCAAGCGCCTCATCGAAACGAGTCTGCAGATGTCGCTCAAGGCGTGTGGCACCGCTCGCCTTTGTCGGTGCTTTGCTAACCAGTCCATCGCAATGGGGGCACCGAAACTCCTTGGCGGAACCAATGGCCTCGGTTGCAGACACGACCCTACTGGTTTCAATCTGCCCCTGACAATGTGGACAGAGGAATACTTCTGACCACACGTCAAATTCCACTTGTGCGTCAACGGAATCGACCTTAGCAGTCCATAGAGCACGCGCACCCTCGCAGACCGCCTTCAGTGTCTTAGATGACGCGCGATCGAACAACGCCGGATCAGGAGGTTCCAGGTAAGTAGCGGTGATAAAAGTGGCGGCTGGTGCGAGGTCGCAGAGAATGACGTGCCGCTCAGCTCCTCTAGCGAGCAGCTTGCAGGCAACACCTGTCATCCCAGAGCCCGCGAAAGCATCAACAACGATGTCGCCCGGATCGGTGTAGTGCTGTATGTACTCAACGATTGCTTGTGGCGGGACTTTCGTGTGATAGGTGTGCGCAGAGTAGACCTGCGTGTCACGGGTTTGCCGAACATCACGGGTCATCGGCGGGCGCAGGTAGGGCTTGGAGGAATCGTAAGGGGTCGCGTGGCAGGCCACAAACGTTCCGATGAATGGATTGGGGCAGGCGGTGTAATACGGCGGGTCGGAAAGTGCAAGAATGTCCTCATCGTCGCCGATCGGGAAGCCCTCGATCTTGCGGAACTCGGGGTCTTGGAGCTTCTCCCGGAGCTTGTCCAGGAAGTACTCCCTCCGGGCGGCATCGTTCGGGAAGGTCATGCCCAGACACTCGACCGGCTTGTTCTTTGCCTCCTCCAACTCGGCCTGGTAGGAGTCGTCGAACAAGGCCGTCTCGTCCTTGATGAGCCGCCGTGTGCTGGTGTCGGGATTGCTCTTGTTCTTTGCCATTGGCCTACTCCAAGACGATTCTTACCTTGGCAGACTCTTGTCCCTTGGTGAGCGTTTCCAGGAAGTCATCGAACCGCTTCTTCAGCTCCGCCGGCGTGGCGGGCGACCCGCCCGACAGCAGCGCTGTGCGGAGCTGATCCGATGTCACCTGGACCTTCACAAGGCCGGAAAGGACTTCCTGCAAGGCATGGATCAGCTCTTGTGACAGTGGATCGGGAAGGGCCCGGTCGGTGACGATCTGCTGAACCAGTTTCTTGGACTTGGCCTTGAGCAGCTCGATGTTCTGTTTCGTGGTCGGGTCTTCGAGGTTGGCCAGTAGCGTCGCTGTCCAATCCTCGATGAGCTTGTCCAGCTCGTCGTCCATGCTCTCCAGCAGGTTCTCGGCTGAGGCATTGACGCGCTCATTGACCGGCCGGAACGAGCAATGCGGGCAGACGGCTGTGGCTTCCAGCTCCTGGTCGGTGAGGGCAAAGCAGCTCTTGAGCCCAGCCAGGCGATTCTGGAAGTCGGTCAGGTGCTGACGGGGCATCAGGTCGATGGTCGAGAGCTTCTGAAGGTTCTGGAGACGCTCGTCGCGGAGGAGCTGTCCCTTCCGTTTGTCGGCGTTCGCGCCCAGGCGGGCCCGCGTGTGAAGGGTAATGTACGCCTGGACGTACTGCTTCTTGAGGTCGGTAAGCGTCCGCTGGACCTGCTGGCGGAAGTTCGCGGCTGCGCGCTTCTTGGCATTGGTCATCTGCGCCAGAACGTCTTGACGCGAATCGGCCATGGCCTTGAGCCATTCGTGGCCTTCCGGCAAGACCGATTCGGCCGTGGACAGATAGGAGGCCACCTGGCCAAGGTCCGAGACCAGTCGATGGATTGCCTCGAACTCATCGAGCGCGGCCAGGCCATCCTTGTGCTTGGCGATGTCGCCGGCATCGTGGCGAAGATTCTTGAGCTTGCCCGGCGACGTGTAGGCCTGGAGGGACTCCAAGAACCCTTTGGCCTGGTCGAGCCGGGCACGGAGCTTGCTCACTTGGTCTTCAGCCAGAAGGCTTCGGTTCCAGAATGTCAGCCCCTCCTGCAGGTGCTGCTGGGCCATGACCAGCCGATTCACGGAGGAAGTGACGGCCTTCTGGAGTTGGACGACGGGTTCATCCTTGCCCTGAGTGACCAGCTTGGCCATGCCCGGCGTGAGGCCGAGGAGCTCGAAGATCGCGGTGAGCGCCGGCAGGTTGTAGTCCTTGGGACGCTCGATGTGCTTGAACTGGGCAAGCTCGGCCACGTCGGTTGCGGCAAGCTGGCTCATGGACGTCGCGTCGAGCTTCCTGCCGGGCACGGACATGACCACGTCGCCGGTGTAGACCAGCGAGGATAGCACGACCACCGCCCATTCTGGTTCGAGGCGGAGGGCCTGGGGTGCCATGTACTCAACGCCGTGGTCGTCCTGGATAATCTCGGAACGATTGACAACCTGGCCGTGGCCCTTCTTCTTCTGGATTTCGAGCACGTACTTTGCGTGCTTGGACCGGTACGGGTCGACGCGATCCCCGTCGAGCAGCTCAAGGGCATCCAGGACTGCGGTCGCCTGCTTGGTACGCATCTGGCCAGCCAGGGCCCGCAGGGCATCCTGCGCCGCCTGCGCTCGGTTGCTGCCGGTGATCAGCACTGAGAAGAACGGATACTCAGGTGCCTGATCCTGGAAGTGAGCTCCCAGGCAGATGGCCGCGATGGTGTTGACCAGATCGCGGAAGTTGATTCTCTCGTGCGAGCCGGCCCCCGAAAGCTCCCGGATTGACTTGCCCTTCGCCCACTCGATCAGCGACTTGCTGCGGCCCTGGTACGTGACCTCGAAGCCGTCAGTCATGTGCTTCTGGAGCCACTGGACGATGTCGCGGAGGAAGTTGGTAGCCTTCGATTCGTAGGTGTTCTTGGCCTGCCCTGAGGATGTCGAGGCCAGGTCGATGGCGGCGGCGTAGTACCGCAGGGGCGTCCGGAATGCGTCATCTGGACTCGCCAGGCGGATGAACACCTCGTCAGCCTTCTTCTCATCGGTGAAGCGAGGAGGATCGAAGGGCTGCAGGAAGTAGACGTAGAAGTCTCTTGGTGGGACAGCCGTGGAACGCTCATTTGGAGCGCCGAAGAACAGGTAGCCAGCACGAGCTGCCTTGCGCTCCAGCCACTCGATCTCGTGCTGCCAGATCTTGTAGCCGGTAACGTAGGTCTGATCGGTGCATTCCATGGCCCGCTTCAGGGCCTCGTAGTAGGCTCTGTCAAGCTGCTGATCGCCAAGGCTCTCGGCACGCTTCTCAATGATTGCGTCGTAGTCGTCGGTCTTCTTAAGGTCGAGGAAGTACTGTCGGTTGTCGGGGTTGACGGAGATAAACTGCCCGCTGACAGTCTTGTGAACCTCGCGGAGCACCGTCTCAACCTGAGAGAGCAGGTCGTCCGCGGGCTCGCCGCCAAGTTCCTCAATGCCGGGCTGGTACAGACAGAGGCCATCGCGCAGCTCCTCGGGAGTTGCGCCGATGTTCGTGTGGATGTCGGAAGTGGTCAGACGATGCACCGAAAGCGCCTGAATGATGCGAAGGGCCATCGGTCTGTATGACGGCCGCGTGAAGGCTTGCTGGATGCGAGATTCAAGGACTTGGCTGCAGTCGATGACCGCCTTGATATCTGGCACTGCACGGAACGAGGGGTTCTCGCGGAGCGTGGTCCAGTAGCTGTCGTAAGCGATTAGGCCTGGGCGGTCGGTCGGCAGCTCCTCGTTGAGCCGCTTCTTCATTGATTGCGAGAGCGTCTTGAGCACCTCCCGCTTCTCGACAGCGGTGACGCGCTCGAACGTATCAATGAAGTCTGGATGAACAGGAAACAGACGAACGAACTCGTCCATCCGCTCGTTCATGTTCCCGTAGAACTTCGTGAAAGGCGCGAGATACTCGCGAATCTTAGCCTGCTGCTCGGATGTCTTGCGAAGGAGCCTCTCGGCGACCACGAACTTCACGTCCTTGCGAGCGATAAGTACCTGCTCGAAGCGGTCCTTGACGCGCCGGATGCTGTCAGCCACAAACGCAAAGCGAGGGCTATCGAAGATGGCTTCCTGGACACCCGCGATGAAGCGGAACCGCAGATCCCGGCAGACCTCGCCAACTTCTCTCAGGAAGTTCAGGTCGAGGATCAGTTCTTGATCTCGGCGTGTTCGCAGGTAGTCGAGGAGTTCATCTACCACCAGCAGCAAGCCCTGGTCAGGGAACTTCTGCTGGAAAGCACTCATCATGTCCTCAAAGGACCGCTTGTTGCCCGAGACCTCGTGAGCCTGGGGGAAGGTGAAGTCGACCCCGAAACGGTTGAGGTGTTCCTCAAGTTCGCCGACAAGGATGTCCCGTAGCGACATGGTCGTCGCGCCGATCTCCGTCCTGACGACCTTGAAGCGGCCGGCCACAGACTTGGCCGCCTTGGCGACGGCCTTGTTGCTAAGGCTGCCGACAAGCTCGGCATTCTCAGCCACGCCGGATATGACGGACATCAAGTGCGACTTACCGGTGCCGTAGTTCCCGACGACCAGCAACCCCTTGTTGTCTGCCGCGCGGTCAAACTGGAGCTGGGCAAGGACGATCTCAGACAGCCGCTCGGCCATCTCCTCGGAGATGACGTATGTCGAGACAAGACTGGCCGCAGCCGCAGTGTCGTCAGCGGACCGTAACTGGACGACGGATTCAATCGGGTCGAACTTGACTAAGTCACCGTATTTCATATTCGTTCCTCACGAAGCTGACTCGTCGTGACGCCTGCCATCGACGACAAGGAAGTCCTTGATCTCGTACCGCCGGTGCTCCAGATGACCAGGCTCGGCGTAAGTAATGTGCCGGCCTTCGATGGTTCCCGGCCAGGCCACAAGCAACGAGCGATTCCGCGACAGCGATTCCAGAAGCCGGAGCGGGTCCTGCCTGAGCCCAGGCGAGAACAGCAACTCGATGTTGTCCAGGAGAACCCGGCTGCTGGCCGTAGCAGCAACCGTGCCCTCCAGCAGCTGGGGAAGTTGGAGAGAACGTTGACGCTCGGTACGCGGAAGCAGCTGGCGAGATAGCTCCAGACTGACGTTCAGGCACGGTATGCCTTCCAGCTCCTGCACCCTCTTGAGGCAAGCCGTCTTTCCGCTTCCGCTTGGCGCAGCGAGCAGCAAAAGGCGGTAGTAGAGCGCATCTACTTCATGCAGCTTGCCTATCAGTGTCTGGACCAACGTCTCACTCATCCCTGGCTCCCGGCACAGCCCTGTTCGCGTCGTCCTCGCCCAGCCATTGCTCAACGACTGCCCGCCGGAATCGCCACTGCCGGCCAACCTTCTGACCCGGAATCCGACCTTCCCGCGCGAGCTTGTAGACCGTGGAACGGGGTATCCGGAGGTAGTCAGCGACCTCGTTCAGGGTCATCACGTCAGGCGCTTTCATGCTCATGACCGCCTTCCTTCGCAGATGGGCCGCAATAGCCCCCTGGAACCGGCCAGATTTGACAGCTTTTTCACTCTAATGTCAAATATTCTCCTGCGGAGGGTTGCTGGAACGGATTATCGCAGGGGCCTGCGACAGGTTCGGTCGCACCTGCGCAAGAAAATGGCCTGGTCCGGGGGGAGACCAGGCCGGGGAGGCCGAGCGGGGGGAGACTCGGCCATCGGGCTTCAGGATACCGATTCGCGCTGGCGAGAAGCAAGAACTGCCAGAGAATCCAGATCGGGCACACTGCGGGCCGCCTGGTAGCCCCTGCGGGCCTCGCGGATGGCGGCATGGAGTTCGGGCCACTGCTGGGCCTCGTCCTCGGCCTCGAAGAGATGGCCGATGGCGCGGAGGCGGCGGGACAGGTTCGGCGGCTCGACGCGGCGGGCGTCGGGCAGGTCGTTCAGCTCGGCCAGCAGGACG
>ERZ795032.2046-NODE-2046-length-12257-cov-3.987051_pt1 | contig 12257 bp, 8 predicted proteins | sample MGYA00375124_ERZ795032 | MGnify/ENA primary metagenome ERZ795032 (study PRJEB30167, sample SAMN05720154) | activated sludge metagenome | isolation source: Anaerobic digester | place: China | collected 2015-12-16 ...
ACCAGGCTTCGGGATGCCAATTCAGGATAATTGCACACACTTTCATGTTTTTTGCCATCAAAGACGAGGTGTTCGTAAACCTCATCACTAAGCACCAGAATATCTGAGTTTCGGGTGAGTGCTTCAAGGGTTTTGAGGTCGTGTTGGGATAGCAGGCTTCCGGTGGGGTTGTGCGGGCTGTTGATCACGATCATGCGGGTGCGATTACTCACCAACCGTTTTACTTCGTCCCAGTCGATATGAAAATCAGGTTGTTTGAGTTGGGCGTATTTAACAATACCTCCACAGGCTTTCACTGCGGGTGCATAGCTGTCGTAGGCAGGCTCGAAAATTATCACCTCATCACCCTCGCCAACAAAGGTGGTAATGGCCGTAAACAAAGCTTGTGTTGCTCCTGCTGTAATTGTGATCTCAGTGTCGAGCGAATAGTTGATCTGGCAGGTATTCGATACTTTTTCGGCTATTGCTTCACGCAGCTTAGGAAGTCCGGGCATGGGGGCGTATTGGTTATGTCCTTTGCGCATGGCTTTGTTTACCAGCTCAATCAGTTGGGCATCAATGGGAAAATCGGGGAAGCCCTGTGAAAGATTTATGGCCTTGTGTTCGGCTGCCATTTTCGACATCACAGCAAAGATGGAGGTTCCGGTTTGAGGTAGCTTGGAAGGAATGTTTCCTTGAAATTGCAGCATAAGCTCATCGTTTTGGTAGTTTGCAAATTTAAGGGAATTAATTTGATGGGCTCGCCATCTAGAACTAATCCTGCTCTATCCAAAGTACTGAATTGTTTGAATTATAAAGTATCAGTTATAAAAAAGGTGAAATAAAATTAATTATCCCTCATGGAATAAGTTATTTCTTCAAATCCCGGAAAATCACGCATGAGTTTATCTACAGCTTTAAACATACTTTTTTGCGCCCAGTTTAACCCCTTGCCTTTATTTTGCATTCTCAGACTTTTTTTGTCTGAAAGCATATTGTGTCGTTGAACATAACCCCAAATGACAATTCTTATTTTGTTGTTTTCCTCTTCAAATTTAAATGCCAATTCACCCCCAAAAGGGCCATTCATGAAATCAGAAAAATGATGCGTTGTAGTTTCATAATACTCTTTTTCATTTAGTTTAAGTTGGTGATTTGATGATGGTTTTATTTTAGTGAGAGTCGGCAGACCAGAACCTGTGCCTTTATTCTCAATTTTGGATGTATGATTAAACTTTTGATTAGATATAGAGTTTAGCTGATAACCGTTTGCCCTGAGAAAAGTTATGAATCGAATTTCAGTTCTATTAAGAATAGAATCCGGAATGACAAGAATAATGGTATTTACTTCCTCTCCCGGATTTTTACTGGTTTGACCAGATACAATGTTTGATTGAAAACTAAAAAGTAGGATTAAAACAATGTAAAGTAATGATGTTTTAAAATTTGTCATGATATAAAAGATATGTAAAAATTTGGAGTTTGTTTTCTGGATTATCGTATAAATCATTGTTTAACAGATTTTAAAAAAATCGGCTATTAATTTATTAAGCAGTGTAAGCTCAAGCTTATTCCTGCTCTATCCAAAGCACTGAATTGTCTGTGCCATGTTCATTTTTTTCATAATAGGGATTGTCAGGATCAACAATCCACTCGCCATCGATAATAAATTTATAAGCATACCTTCCGGGAGGCAGATGGATAGGAAATATCCAGCCGTTACTGCGCTGCTGCATGCGGTATCCGTCATGTCGCCAATTGTTGAAGCTGCCTGTAACAATCACTTCGATGGCATCTGCATGATTTTCAAGACTGAAAATATGGTTGGGTTTCACGGCAATTATCGAATTAAGATAAGGAGGTTCGCCGGTAGTATAAGGGTTTGCAGGGTCGTGAATCCATCTTCCATCAATGATATATTTGTATTCGTGCAGGCCGGGTGCAAGGGCATAATTGGTTTCCCAGCCAAAGTTAGTTTGCTTTAGCCTCACCTCGTCCTGGTTCCAGTTGTTGAAGCTGCCGCTTAAGATCACTTTTTTCGCTTCGGCAAAGCCAGGCAGCCTGAAATTTATCTGATTGCCAAAACTCAATACAGAGTTGATATTACCTGATTCATCGGTTTGGTTGGCCGGATTTTCGGGATCCAGGATCCAATTGTCGTCCACAATAAACTTGTAGGTGTGGGTTCCCTGGCGCAGGTACATGGGCAGTTTCCAGCCCTCAGCCGTGGACTGCATCGGTAATTCGTTCGGATTCCAATTATTGAAGCTTCCGGCCACCATAACTTTTTTAGCCGTTTTGTAGCCTTTGAGGTTAAAAGTGTAATTATAAACAAATACAATTGAATTTTTTGTGCCGTGTTCGTTGTTCTCTTTTTGATTGTTGGCAGGGTCATCCGTCCACTTTCCATCAATGATGTATTTATAGGTATGCTTTCCGGGACTCAGCTTCAGGCAGTGGCGCCAGCCGTTATCAATCTTTTGCATGGAGGTTTGCATGGTGTTCCAATTATTGAACGATCCGGCCAGCATCACTTTTTCGGCAGATGTAAAACCACTGAGGAAGAAACAATATTCGTTGTTGTTGAATTTAAAAGCTGCTTCGTCAGAAAGTTTGTTTACTCCACAAAGTGCAGTTAAATTTTGTTGCTGGTTTTGGTTTTGTCTGAACATTTCGTCCAGTATGAATTGAGAAAGCACTGGCATGATTGCTTTTTCATCGGACAAGGCTTTCGAAATAAGAACTTTTTCATTTGAAAGCAGAACCACCTGCCAGGGCGTGCTGTCGTTGATGAATCGGAAGTCCTTTTGAAAGAGGTGCCGGGCAATAAGTGAATCAAGTTCGTATTGTTCTATGAATTTGTTTTGTTCGCCAGGATTCATATCCAGCTTTACGATCAGCTCGAAACGTCCGTTTTGTATGCGGGCACCTTCAAAGTCGTATTGTGCCATAAGATTATAGCTGACAAAAATGGCCAGTATCAAGGTTAGCAAGTGTTTCATGGCGTATCGGTTTTATAGAAATAAATACCAAGTTGTTTTTTCTTGAGATTGAAATGAAAAACACCCTGCTCAAAAAAAGCACAACCTAACATGCCATCAATTGATATTCCATAGGCATCGTTCATGGCATTTAAATTGGTGATAATGGTTTGCATCCCGTTAAGTGAAACATCACCTATTTTGAAATCATTCATCACACCATAAAACACTTCTGTGCTTTTTTGACCTGAGCCATGCAGCGTACTCCTTTTGGTGATGGTGATGGTATTTAAAATCTTGTCGGGCAGGTAATTGTGCAGTACATTCACTTCGGCTCCGGTGTCGAGGCAAAAAGTATAACGTTTGTTGCCAATACGGCCTTCGACAAAGTAAACATCGTTGTGGTTGTACATAGATAGCTCCAGGTCTGGCTTAGCCATTGGACGGATATTCAGTCTGTTACCTGAACTATTGAGCCTGTGAAGTTCGATCAAATTTTGTTGTAGGTTGAGTACCACCTCAAACCCACGGAACATGGTCAGGCCAAAAAAGCCAATGATCTTGGTTTGTCGGGCTGCTTCCAGATGACCCAGATCAGCCAGATCGGCTTGTATGTTTTCGAAAAATACCTCGTCAAATTGTAAGGATTTAATCGTTTTCTGGCTTATCTGTTCTACTCGTCCTGTAATTCCGCCGGTTTGATAGCCTTTTTTTGGCCGCCCGTCTCTGAAATAGATGCTGTTCAGCACCAGGCCCGAAGCTCCTGTATCCAGGATAAGGCTGCCCGAAATGCTGTCGGCAAGGGCATCCAGCAATATTAGTTTTCCGGCCCTTTTGATGGGGATGGTTAAACTCTCGAAATCGCTTATTGTCTCAAAGCCAAGTTGTTGATCGGGCTGTGGATCCGAAAAAATCACTATCCAGTCGCTGTGTTCATTTTTAGTTTTAGTTTGTTCTGCAAGCAGCGTGATATTGAAAGCGAAAAGAAGTAAAACAAGATAAATAAATCTTTTACCAGTCATAAACTGTTTGAGGATGTTTAACACAAAAGTAGGGTATTTAAGCAGAGTTTGTTTGATACAGGATAAATTTTTTAGTTATTGTTAATCACTTAACAATGACATTTACAAAGGGTTATGTGTTATAAATCAGTGATTTCAGTATCTAATGCAAGATCAGAACTCATATTTGTTTTCCTAATTTCCGTATTATTGCAGCCTTATAAAGGAATCAAAAATCGCATTATGACTGCACAAATCCTTTTTGCGCTGAGTTTGCTGATCACCCTGGCTGTATTTGCCTTCACCATGCGCAGGATATTTTTCAACTTCAGGTTTACCAGGAAGAAAAAGCTCACTAACTATCCTGCCCGTATCAGGGAGACGGTAAAAGTAGCTATTGCGCAACAAAAAATCTTTCGCCATCCTGTGATGGGTCTTGTACATGCTTTGGTTTTCTGGGGTTTTATAGTGATTTTGTTTGGCAGCCTCGAAATGGTTGTTGATGGGCTTTTTGGAACGGTTCGGAGTTTTGCTGTGCTGGGATGGTTTTATGATCTGCTGATGCTAACAGGTGATGTGTTTGCAGCTATTATCGCAGTTGCTATCCTGATTTTTTTATTCAGAAGGATTTTCCTGCATGTGAAGCGTTTTTATGGCAGGGAGATGAAACCGGTATCCAAGGCAGATGCCAATCTGGCGTTGAGCTTTATCCTTTTGCTGATGCTGAGCCTGCTGGGGATGAACACGTTTTATCTGCTTGAAATGCATAATGCCGGGCAGGATTTTGAGGGTGTTTTTCCGGTGAGCCAATCGCTGGCTGATCTTTTTGCCGGTATGTCGGATAAGCAAATCATTTTTTGGCACCATTTCAATTGGTGGTTTCATATCCTGCTAATCTTTGTTTTTGCTAATGTTTTGCCCTATAGTAAGCACTTCCATGTTTTTATGTCGGTGCCTAACGTTTTTGTCAGCCGCATAGAGCCACTTGGCAAAGTAGATAATATGGAAAACATCACCAAAGAGGTCAAATTAATGCTCGATCCTGCTGCACCAATGGATGTTGCGGCAGACGAAACTGTTGAAAAGTTTGGTGTTTCGGATACCACCGATATCAACTGGGTGAATTATATGAATGCCCTCAGCTGCACCGAATGCGGACGTTGTACTGCTGTTTGTCCGGCTAATATCACAGGCAAATTGCTCTCGCCACGAAAAATAGTGATGGATGTACGTGCCAGAATGAAAGAAAAAGGTGCCGGACTGATGAAGCAAGGTGCTGCATTTGAGGATGGCAAATCCTTGCTCGGAGACTACATCACGGAGGAAGAATTGTGGGCATGCACCATGTGTAATGCCTGCGCACAGGAATGTCCGATCAATATCAACCAGCCTTCGCTTATCCTGGATATGCGTCGTTACCTGGTTTTGGAACAATCCAAAGCACCTTCGGGATTGAACACTGCCTTCACAAATATCGAGAATAATGGAGCCCCCTGGCAATATTCGCCCGAAGACCGCTTGAACTGGGCCGAAGAGTTGTATATGAATAAAGCCTGAAATAAAAAGGAAAAAATATGTCAGACAATAAAATAAAAATTGAAGTACCTGTAATGGCTGAACTGGCAGCTCAAGGCCATAAACCCGAATGGCTTTTCTGGGTGGGTTCGGCAGGTGCTTTCGACGATCGGTATAAAAAGGTGACCCGCGAATTTGTAAAACTGCTTACTTATCTGGGTGTTGACTATGCCGTTTTGGGTATCGAAGAAACCGACAGCGGTGATGTGGCAAGACGTGCGGGAAACGAAATGCTCTTTCAGATGCAGGCTTTGCAGAATATAGAAATACTGAACGGATACGAAGTGAAAAAGATTGTGACCTGCTGTCCGCACGATTTTAATACACTCAAAAATGAATACCCTGAGTTGGGTGGACATTACGAAGTGTGGCATCATTCGCAGTTTTTGGCTATACGACAAAAAGCGGGCGATTTCAAGGATATTACAGATGCCTTTGCTTCGAAAAAAATTGTTTTTCATGATCCCTGTTACCTGGGCAGGGGCAATGGCGAGTATGAAGCTCCCCGTTCGGTGTTGGATGCCATTCCCTCCGAAAAGGTTGAGATGAAGCGCAATAAAAGCTTTGGCTTGTGTTGTGGTGCAGGCGGCGGACAAATGTTTAAGGAGGCCGAGAAAGGTGACAAGGAAGTGTTTATCGAGCGCACCGAAGAGGCCATTGCTACCGGAGCTGATATCATTGCTACAGCCTGTCCGTTTTGTATGGTGATGATGACAGATGGCATCAAATACAAAAACCAGGAAGAGCGCATGAAGAATTACGATATTGCCGAACTGCTGAGTTTGAGTTTGGGGCTTTGAGAGCGAGTGATTTAATAAAGTAAAATACCCCAAAATATCATTTCGAATTTATTAACAGCTTCCCCAATAATTCCAAGCTGTCGTTCAATTGCACTTTGAGTTTTTATATCTGATTGCTAGACTTTAAAGTTTTTTATTGGTTCAATAAAATCGTTGATTATGTTAATGGCTGGAATAATATTCAAGCTATTATAAACATCCAACGCAATAGAATTTCAATTTCATAAAGGTGATATGTCCTTAAAATTGCGTGATATATCTTTCTGTTCGGGCAAAGGGTGAAATGATCTACTCAAACCTCAATCCCTCTTTTTCCAGTTGTTTTTTAAGTGAGTTTACAGCTTTGGTAAGCGAGCGGACGTCTTTGCCTAGTTCGGAGGAGGCTTGCTGCAATTGTGCCATAACCGCCAGGCTATTAGCCAGTTGTCGGCCTGAATTCAATAACAACTGATCGCTGGTGGAGGTGTGTCGCGGCCCATTATGCTGTTGCCATTCAAGCCATTGATTATAGTTCTCAACGGCATTGTTGTAGCTGGTGGTAGCCTGATTCAGCAGTTCGACCTCCCTATTGTAGCGTGAAATCTCGAGGTTGTCTGATAGGTAGTTGAGCCTTATATTCAGGGCTTCATGAGGAAAGTAATCGCGATGGATACGCTGATACTCGGCCAGCATTTGATCCGTTCCATCAAGGGCTATATGCATGGCTATTGAATCGGCAAAGTGAAAAGGGGCATTTGTTTCTTTGTTTTCAAATTTTTGAAGGATAAAAGCCTGATGCGAAAGCGGCTGTTCGCTAAACTGCCAGATCGGATCGTAAGGCATATGTGTGTGGCGCATCTGTTCGGGTTTTACCATAAAAAATGCCGGATCGAAACGAACTTCATAGCGTTTATTAATAATTGAACCGGCTGCCCAGGTTGGGTCGAAAAGCATCCATTGTCTGTCAATTTTTGCGGCTACCCAGGCATGTGGTATTGGGCTTATCATTTGCCCTTGCCGGGTATAGCCACCAATGGTATAGGACTTAATATCAAATAATTGCAGCACGCTGTCCATAATGCCTGCATAGCCTTCGCAAACACCTTTGCGTTGTTTAAAAGTACGCTCAATAATTGTCTGAGGACTTTCGTTTCGAAGGCTTCCGGCCTGCCGGTAAGATTGCATATCGTAGGTGATGTTGTTGCCCAGCCACCAATAGAGGGCGGCAGTTTTGGCTTCGTCCTGCTGAAAGTTTTGATCAATAAATTCAGCCAGGTCTGCAATTTCCCTGAAAGCTGATTTCTCATTCCTGAATGTACTCTCAATGCTGCTCCAATCAGGTGGATCATCTGCAAAGGCAAGCTGAAATCCTGCCAGAAAGCCAAAAATCAAAAGAATAAGCTGCTTTATCATAGCTTAGAAACGTTGATTCAGCAGGCTTATTTTTTTGCCTAAAAAGAAAAATCCCGGCGAGTGCAACACTGCCGGGATTCAGATCAATTTTTAATTGTTGTTATTCAACCAGAACAGCTTTTTCAACAGCTGTTTCAGCTTTCTCGGTTTTCAAAACCGGACGATCTTTCACAATCACCATTTCATCAATCAGGTTTTGGGCGTCTGCAAATTTGTCTATAATCAGCATCACATAACGAATATCCACATTGATGGTGCGTTGCAGTTCTGGTTCAAAAGCGATGTCTCCACTCATGGCTTCCCAATTGCCATCGAAAGCCAGTCCGATCAAGCGGCCTTTGGCATCAATCACAGGGCTACCCGAGTTTCCGCCGGTAATGTCGTGTGTGGTAAGCATATTCACGGCCATTTTACCGTCTTTATTGGCATAAGGGCCAAAATCTTTGGTTTCAATAATCTCCTTTAACCGATCAGGGACAACAAATTCCCAGGTTGTTGGATCCTCTTTGTCAAGAATACCCTCGGTAGTGGTGATGAAATCATAATGAACAGCATCGGCCGGGAAATAATCTTCAACAGTACCATAAGTAAGGCGAAGGCTGAAGTTGGCATTGGGGTAGTATTTTTTATCGGGCTGCATCTCGCGCAAACCGGCCATAAACAAGCGATTGCCTTTGTTGAGGTTGTCGTAGGCATCGCCGGTATTACTCATCATCTCGTTGTAGGTTGTTATGAATGCACGAATCAGTTCAAATGCAGGATCTTTTAAAATAGTTTTTGCTTTTGGATTATTGAGGAAGGCATTTACTGATGATTCAGAGACAAAGGTTGATTTGTTGAAAACATCAGCAGCATACGCTTCAAAATTTCCATTGTACTTGCTTACTATTTCTTTCAGTGCTTCCGGTTGTTGATTGGCCGCGACATTTTTGTAATACAGCTGCATCATGCTTGCCAGCAAGTTTTGGTCAATACCCCTGTTATAGTTTTTGAAATGCCCTTCTACGGATGCCTTGAGACGATTCGTTTGCTCAGTAATTTTAGTTTTATCGGTATTTTTATCGGCCAGTAATTCAGCCAGTTTGTTAAAACGGTTGGCAAAGCCAAGGATTTCGGGGCCACGCAACACGGCTTCCATCATATACCAGCGAGTCAGGTTGTATTCGCCTATAGTTTTATAGGCATTTTCAATCAGTGGCAAAGCATCACCATAAGTCGATTTCATTGCAGGATTTTCAGAAAGCCATTGATTGAAACCGGCTTCGATCTGACGTTTTTTGTCGGCAACTTTCAGGCGTTTCAGACCTTTGGTCTGGCCAATAAAATACTTCCAATAGTTGGCAGTTCCGGCATATTTGGAGGCATATTGCAGGCGGGTTTTTTCGCTGGCATCCATCCCTTCGCGCATCACACGTAATTTTTCTTCACGGATTTTTACAATGGTCGGATTGCTTTCTTTCACTGCCATATCAACTCCCCAGGAAGTGAGATATCTGTCGGTGCTTCCGGGATTTCCGAGTATCATAGAGAAGTCGCCTTTTTCAATTCCGGCTATTGATATTGGTAAAAAATGACGGGGTTTGAAAGGTTTGTTATCAGGGCTGTAATCAGCCGGTTTATTATCCGGGCCGGCATAAACCCTGAAGATCGAGAAGTCGCCGGTATGGCGGGGCCACATCCAGTTATCGGTATCGGCACCAAATTTACCAATAGCTTCGGGTGGAGTTCCGGCAAGCCGGATGTCTTTGAAAGTTTCATAGGTGAGCAGATAAAACTCATTTCCTTCAAAATAGTCCTTTACCACAGCATTGTAATGCGTGTCTTTTGTGGCTTCTTTTACAATTGCTTTGCGGTTTTCGTCCAGTTTGGCACTTCTGTCTTTCTCGCTCATTTCTGTCGAAACGCCTTCCAGCATACGGGATGTTACATCATCCATGCGGATAAGAAACTGGACTGTAAGATCAGGAATAGGAATTTCTTCTTCCCTGTTTTTTGCCCAGAAACCATCAGAGAGATAATCGTTTTCGACTGTACTTACCGACTGAATTGATCCATAACCACAATGGTGATTGGTTAACAATAATCCCTGATCGGATATGATCTCGCCTGTGCAACCCCTGCCAAATATCACGATAGCATCTTTCAGACTGCCCTGATTTACGCTGTAAATTTCTTCTGCAGTGAGCTGAAGCCCCATTTTTCGCATATCCTCATAATTGAGCCGATCGATTAACATTGGAATCCACATGCCTTCATCGGCTTTCACTTCCATGCGAAACAATCCCAGGCCGAGCACCATAAGGATCAATAAGTTTTTCATTTTAAACATCATATCAAGTTTAGTTAAGTAATAATTTTGTTTCCGCCACAAATTTAGCAAAATAGGGCTTTCACTTGTACAGATCGTGTTTTGCTGAACAAAAAATCTGCTCTACTGTTTGTGCTTTATGCAATTATTTTGGGACGAACGGTTTTCGGGTGAAGCATATATTTACGGCGAAACACCCAATGAGTTTTTTAAGTCAACACTTCAGAATTTGCCTGCCGGAAAACTTCTGCTTCCGGGCGAAGGCGAAGGTCGCAATGCCGTGTGGGCAGCCACTGCAGGATGGGAAGTTGTAGCTGTGGATTACAGCAGTTCAGGCAAAGCCAAAGCCCTGAAACTTGCGCAAAAAAATCAGGTACATCTGGATTACCGGATAGAGGATCTATCGGTTTTGAAGTTTCCTGAAAAATCATTTGATGTGATCGCACTGATTTTTGTGCATTTGCCAGTGGGTGTCAGAAAGCAGGTGCATCAGGAGTTGGTTCGAATGCTCAAACCCAATGGCCTGGTTATCATGGAGGCATTTCATAAAGACCAGCTGCAATATAATTCGGGAGGCCCTAAAAATGCGGAGATGAATTACGACAGCGCCATGATAAAATCCGATTTTGATACTTTACAAATTAAACAACTTACCGAACTCCACGCCAATCTGAATGAGGGTAAATGGCACTATGGCAAAGCGGCATTAGTGCGATTTATTGGACAAAAAATTTAAGTCAGGAAGGAAAAAATCGTCTCTAGCAGCTGATGGCGGTCGATAGGTTTTGTAATGTAGGCATCGCAGCCTGCCTGCTGGGCTTTTTGTATTTCAATATCCATGGCGTAAGCTGTTTGGGCAATAACCGGTATATCGGGCCGAAGTTTTTTGATGGCTTCAGTAGCTTCATAACCATTGGTGCGTGGTAGTCTGATGTCCATCAAAATCAGGTCTATTTTTTCTTTTCCATCACGAATCAGTTGAATAGCTTCTTCTCCATCCATTGCCCAAAGCACTTTTACCCGGGTAGGTCGAAGCATCACCAGCAGCAAATTATAATTCATCCGTTCATCTTCAACAATTAAAATTTGTTTGTCGGGCCAATGATAGGTATGATCAAGTTCTTTGATGTCGGGGGTTGGTTTTGATTCTATCTGCACGATGGCAGCCGGAATGGTAAACCGGAATTCGGATCCTGTTCCCGGTTCAGATTTTAAAATAACTTCACCTTCCAACAGGTCGATCAGTCCCTTGATGATGGAAAGCCCCAAACCTGTGCCACCGTATTTTTTTGTGCTGCTGTAGTCCAACTGTCTGAAGCGCTTAAAAATGAGTTCGTGTTTGTCTTTGCTGATCCCAACACCAGTGTCTTTCACAAAAAAATGCAGCTGGCGGTCAATTATTTCAAAACCCATTTCGATGGTGCCGGTATCGGTAAACTTAAAAGCATTATCCAGTAAATTACTAAAAATCTGTTGTAGCCGCACAGCATCCGTATTTACTGTAAGGTTGCTGATATGAGCAGGTATATTAAGTTTGAAGTTAAGCTCCTGTTTTCCTTTTTTGGTGCGTAGCTGATCGTATGAACGATAAAGATTATGTATCATTTCGTTCAGCACGAAATTGGTTTTATGCAGGCGCATCTGTCCGGATTCAATTTTGGCAATATCAATGATGTCGTCGATTAGCCGGAGTAAAACCTGACCGCTGTCGAAGACAATTTGCGAGTATTCTTCTCTTTCGTTTTGTGGTAGGTCGGGATCACGCAAAAAATCAACAAAGCCAATGATATGATTCATTGGGGTTCTGATTTCGTGCGACATGCTGGTAAGAAAGGCTGTTTTAAGTTTATCAGATTCTTCTGCTTTTTCGAGGGCTTTGATGAGTTCGTATTCGGTCATTTTTCTTTTGGACACATCACCTATGATCAGGATAAAAGAAAGGGCATCGCTCATTTTGCTCGAAACAACGGTTCCCCTGCACTTAAAATAAGCGTCTTTGTCTTTGTTAAGCGGAAATGGAGCTTCGATATCAAAACCAACTTTCTGATCGATCATCTGACTTATTTTCAGGCTAAGTTCAGTTCCCAGAAAGGGTTTAAAATTTTTGACATTCATCTTGTTGATGATGTCGGCAGCGGTGGTGTCGAATGTCTTTAAAAAAGCTGGATTGGCTGCTGTGATATACCCAAAACGATCAAGATTAAGAATAGCGAGCGGGATG
>ERZ795032.2057-NODE-2057-length-12209-cov-5.091575_pt1 | contig 12209 bp, 6 predicted proteins | sample MGYA00375124_ERZ795032 | MGnify/ENA primary metagenome ERZ795032 (study PRJEB30167, sample SAMN05720154) | activated sludge metagenome | isolation source: Anaerobic digester | place: China | collected 2015-12-16 ...
TGTGATGCAGGCAAATACAAATGTATTTTTAAGTGCCGTAAGAAATATAGCATCATCCATGAATAGTAATTTGTAATTGTTTAAACCTATCCATCTGGGTTTCTGGAGCATATTGTAATTGGTAAAACTGGTGCCCAGTGCTACAAACACCGGGATTACTATAAAAATAAGGAGTAAAACCAGGAAGGGCAGCATAAACAGATAACCTATTCCGTCCCTTCTCCACCAATATAATAACCTTGCTTTCATCTTAATTCCTCCTATCCTATGATCATCTCTAGTTAGTAATAATTCCATATTCTTCCTGTTTCATCCGCAATTCCCGGTTTATTTCTTCTACTGCCTTTTCAATAGCATCCCGCACTGGTACACCGCCTATTACAACACTATTCCATGCATTTCCAATATGTCTTCCTGTAAAATACCCGCCTAGGATTACCGGTATTTCCTTTGCCCATTTCCATTGTTCCTGTATAACGTCCAGGTCTTCTTTTTTCCATGCCAGACTTGTAAAAGCATTCACATTGGCAGTATTCCAACGTGCTTCTACTCCAATAAGAGCCTCAAGTTCTCTTGCAAATCTGGTCTGAACAGGAGTGCTCATCCACCATTTTAAGAATTTCCAGGTTTCTTCAGGATTCTTTGTCTGTTTTATAATAATTCCGCATTGTCCTGCTAATGCACCGTTTGACCGATCAACTATACCATCCGGACGAAGAGTACCCGGTAAAGGTGCAATACCCCATCTACCCGCCAGTTCAGGAGCCGCTACAGACAGCTGCATATAAAGACCATAGCTTCCTATTCCAACAGGCATCTCTCCTGTTCTCATGCGGTTAAAGAAACTAGCAGATACAGGCACTGCATAATGGGTGTACAACTCTGTATATTCTCTGAAAGCCCGGAAAGCTTCCGGCCTATCCAGAGCAGATTTAAGCCCGTCAGGAGTATAATACTCTCCTCCATTCTGAAATATAAAATGAGTGAAATCCGCAGGATAGTAAAATTGTAGTCCGTTTTGGTAAAGAACCGGAAGCACATGGCTGTAAAGATCCTCCCTTGTATCAGGAAGTTTTAATCCCAGTTCACCTGCAATATCCTTCCGATAAAACATTACAGTAAAATCCATTGTTTCAGGTATAGCGTAAATGCCTTCTCTGTACTTATATGGAATAAATATGTTTGGTATAAACCAGTCTGATACTTCACTAAAATCTTGAAACTGTCCAAGATCCAATACAGCATCTCTTATGGCAAATTCAACGGGAGAATTGGAACCGACTCCCAGAGCTGCATCAGGAGCCTTACCCGAGTTTATGGAGAGCAATAATGCATTAACGCTTCCTGCTTGAAGCTGACTTGGAGGAAACACATTTATATTTACCTTTATACCTGTATCAGGTGTAAAATCTTCATCTGCCATTTCCTTTATTAATTCCGCCCATTCAGTTCCTCTGGCAACCCATACATTAATTGTCTTGTTTATCTCCATATCATTACTTATTGTACTGCCAATGTTATCGTAATCTTTTTTAAATGATATTAAGAAGTTGGCAAAAGTAAAGTAAAGTTTCTGGAATATGTTAGATTGCTTGTTTTTCCATATTTCATCCGGTGAACCTGCAAGAAAATAGTCAATGAGCAAAGGCTGGTTCTGCAGACTTAAATACCAGTTCCCGAAATTGGTTTGAGCACTATTAAGATCATTTATCCTTTTTGCAATACTGAAAGGGTCTTTGACCATACCTTCCAACTGGCTTTTTATAGTCAGCATATTGCTTGCCATGGCAGGTAATTTCTCCGATATATCTTTCATCATATCATGTTTTTTCTGCAGGCTTTGGACTAATGTTTCTATGTCATTTTTTAAATTTGGAATGGTTTTAAAAAAATCATAATCATAATTGGGGTCAGGATTACTTCCTGTAACCTTGATAATATCACGCAATATATTTGAAAGAAGAATAGAATCCTCATTAAGTGAATATATAACAGGAGTTAAGGAACCTAATTTAACTGTCATTGTAAGTGTATGCTCTCCCTGGGTAAGGTAAAAAAGAAAAGGATCTCCTTTATCATCCTGTAAAACTTCAGTTCTCCACTTTCTATCAAACACAAATTTATACTCTTCTAATTCTTTAAAGGGCACCCTATTATCTACAGCAATCTGCCTAAACGATGGGAGGCCATCATTCCACCATTGTGCAGCCCTTATACCTATTTTATAAAGACCATCCTCAGGGACTGAGAATTTCCATGTTATTGCTTGATTGCCCCGACGCCAGCGATATCCTCCAAGTACATTAAGTTTTCTGTCTAAATATGACGCCGGTTTGCAGATAGGATCGCCATCACTTTCTCTCCTGATTGCAGGATCACTTTTTTCAATAGCAGAACTCTCTGCTTGAAATTCTACCGTACGCGATACATTGGAATATCCTTTTTGAATATATTGTTCCTTAACCTGTTCATAAACAGGAATTTTCGTTACCGGTTTTACTCGCAACTGACTAATTGCCATTGGCTGGTCTATATACTCTAGTTGCAGCACATGTTCACCAGATTCCAAATAGAACTGAAAAGGCTGTGAATATAAACCCTGCCCATCACACATATTTACATTTCTCCATTTCGGAACCTCTACCTGACCTGGTCTTACTTCATCTCCAATACTGTTAATTACAGGCTCTCCTTCATCCTTCCAGCCACGGTTAAATACAATATTTACGGCTTCTAGGAAAGGTACTTTCCCGTCTATTTTAAGAGAACGAACTGCAGGGTTGCCTGAACCGGGCATCATGTAGTATTCTATTTCTATTTCATACAGACCCTGGGTTGAAATCATAAAATCCCATTCGACCCAGGGTATATCTTCAGACCATTTAAATGCAGGTATGCTGCTTCCTCCTATTCCGGTTTCCAAGACTGCATTTTCACCATTAGACAAACGTATTTTCTCTGGCTCAACTACTACTGCAGACGCAATTGCAGGCATATAACCATTCTTTTCATAGTCTTCAAGTATTGATAAATAATAAGGGTATCTTACTGTCCTATAATATTCTAACATTGTATCTTTCTCTGTACCATAATTGAATTTATCTCGCAGTGGTACATCGGAAACACCCCGGACCGGAGAAAACACTCCAATTAAAACGATGAAACATAGAGTAACAACAATTGTTTTCTTAGAAAAACTATTCATGACCTTCACCCTTTATTTTTTATTAGAGATGCACAGTTTGCACCTAAAATCTTATAATTATTCTTGTACCCGGTGCTGTAACATTTTACCGAAACATATTGACGCTGAATGAGTTTTTTGCACCAGAATCAATATTTGCAACTATTAACATACAATAGCATACAATGCTATATAGTAAACTTAAACTAACTTTTTTAACTAAAGAGTCAGTTTTTTTGTCATTTTGCTTATATTTTATAAAGTTTGATCAATATCTGTATTTTAAAACCCTTTAAGGCTTGATTCGAATAATAAATCGTGAATTGTAAATAGAATTGGCTTACATGAATTTGTCAGCAGGAATAACTACGATTACCGTAGTACCTGTACCTGGCTTACTTTCAATATCAATACCATACTCTTCACCGTAATTCATACATATTCTTTCATTAATGTTCTTTAGTCCTATACTTGTTCTTCCACTTTTATCATTGGAAAACCGGCTATTTTTTAATTCTTCAAGTCTTGTTTTACTTATTCCGGCACCATTGTCTTTTATCTGGTATATTATTTTATTTTCAGTTATCTTAACAGAGACAATAATAATACACTTCCCTGTTTTTTCCTTAAAACCATGTACTATTGAGTTTTCAATAAGTGGCTGAAGTATCATCTTGATAGTTCTATATTGATTAGCTCTGCTATCTATATCAAAAAACACATCTAGATCATCCTCATATTTGTATTTTAGAATATTGGAAAACGTCTTTGCATATTTTATTTCTTCCTCCACTGTTATAAAACTGGCTTTATTCTTTAGGGTTATTTTTAGAAACTCTGAAAGCTGATATATCATTCCACTGATTTCATTATCTCCCTTTCCCTGGTCAACAGCCTTCCATCTTATAGTCTCAAGGGTATTAAATAAAAAATGGGGATTTATCTCAACCTGAAGTGCATATAATTCTGTAGCTTTTTTAAGCTTTTCCGTTTCATACAGCTCATTAGCCTGTTTTCTTATTTCATTTTCCATGTATTGAAGTATCTGTCCAATCTGACCAATTTCATTTTTCTTACCGGAAAAATTTCCTATGCTTATCTCATCTTTAACTCCTGCACTAAGTCTGGCTTTTATATCTTCTACACACTGATTTAAAATATTTATAGGAGTATAAAATCTTTTGACAAGAAGGAATATTATAAGTAGAATGAAAGTTGTGTATATAATTAATATATAATAATTACTTAGAAGGGCTTTCCATATCTTCTGCCTGATATATTTATCAGAAACACCCAATGTAATTATCCACTTATTAGCTTTCAATTTGTTAAAAATAATAGTAGTACCTAACTGTTTGCTTTTAAAAATGCCTCTGTTTGCTTTAAAAATTTCTTCATTGGATATAGCATCAAAACTAACTGCATTATCAGATGATATAATAGTCCTGCCATCTGATGAGTATATGCAAGTATGGGCTCCATTCATCCTTCCGGTAATAGATTCCTTTAATGGAACAACATTAATGACAGCATGTATAAAGCCTGCAGTTTCAAGGCTAAGTACTTTCCGTATTCTTTTTCCAATAGATATTACCTGACGACTAAAAATATCATTATAAGGTCCATAGTAAACCGTTTCTCCATCCTGCTTGCTTAATGCGCTATCAACAAGTCCCTTAGGGAAGTATTGCTGTGAAGACGATGTAGAATAAATAAGCTTAAAATCTCTGTCAAAGATATTTATATACATTATGTCGGGGTTTATTGCCTGCTCTTCTTTGATAATCTGGGCAGGCTTTTTAGTAAGCTCGCTATATTTTTCATTTCCCTGACATTTACTGTTCATCATCAATGATAGTATATCATTATTCAAATAGAAATTTTTTAATGAGTTTTCTATTCTATTGAATTTAGAGTCGGTCTGTATTGCTGTTTGCTCAAGATAGTAGCTGTATGAATCGATAATTTTGTTTTCAATAATTTTATAAAACAAAGAAAACTCAAACAATACAAGTATTGCAACAGGTAAAATAATGACCACAGTAAAATTAATTACAAGCATCTGTTTTAGACTAATGCCGTATGGTGTTAAAAGTATTCCATTCCTTTGCTCATACTTTTTTGTTTCCAGTTGTTTTCTGCCACCAGGTATAAACCTTTTGGCAAGTCTATATAAAGGCTTTATTATTACTGATAGAATATTAAAGTTTACTATTATAAAAAAAACAACCAGCAAACCTGAAGTTTGTAATATAAGATCCCTTATTCTTCTCATATTTGATAAATCCTTAGAATAATCTGCACATAAAACCAGCTTCCACCCGGTTCGCTGCATTATAATAAAAAATACCTGTATGCTGTCTGTATCAAGCCTAATTACATTATTATCAACATTGATATTTGAATTACTAGAATCTGTATTTATTGCTCTTTTTAAAAAATCATCATATCTATTAACACTTAAACTACTTGATGAAACTAAATTTCCTTTATTTGAAAGAATAAACACATCCAACATTTCTCGATCGTTACTGCTATATAATTTTTTTAGAAATTTGTCATGAAATGTAATAATTATATAGCCCAATTTTTGATTATCAATTTTACTTTTTATAGTCTTTATCAATGATAGACTACCCTGACCTTCGGAGCTTGATTTATATGAGGATATTCCTTCAGATGGTTCTATCCATACAAATTTATCTTCATTAATGTCCGCATATGAAAATACATGGTAATACTCATTTTTGAAATCCAGCTGTTTGGCATATGCATCATTTGTTATAACAAGTTCCTTACTGGTATTTAGGATATATATATTCCTTACATTTCCTTGAATAGCCACTTCCAATAATGTCCTTTCTGCTTGCGGAATAAGTAATTGTTTTTCGAAAAGACTATGTTTGTCTTGATTAAGCATAAGATCCTGTACTGAATCATTTTCAATAATTGTAATGGCCAGTCTTTCCTGTTCCATAAGCTCGCCATCAATAAATCTGCTTAACTGTTCAAGCATTTCGGTATTTATTTGGCTAACCTGTGACTTAACAAGGTTCACTGATGAAATATATGTAATCATTGCAACAACAGGTATTATTGCAGCAATTATGATTGTTGAAATACCAATAATATTCCATTTAAAACTATTATTACTAATTTTATCACTAATCTTATCGTTAATCTTATATTTAGAGCTTTGCCATAAATTTAATTTAGTCATAGAAACCTCTGACAGATATATACTATGTTTACAATAATTTTTTCAAAAAATGACATGAACATGCACCCATACCTACAATATACACTCCTTATGTTGGTATACTATCTTATTATTTGTCTTTTTGAATTCCTTCGGAGTTACACCCTCACACTTTTTGAAAACCTTCAAAAAATACTTTGTACTGCTATACCCTATGATATCTGCCACTTGATCATTATCCAAGTTAAAATTGGATATTAATTCCTTGGCCTTTTCGATTCTTATTTTTGTTACATAATCAACAAAGTTTTCTCCTGTTTCCTGTTTAAAAACCCTGCTTAAGTAATATGGACTAATAAAAATCTGTTTTGCTATGGATTCCAGACTTATGTCCTTCAACTCACTTTTTTTAATTGCCAACATAGCTGCATTAACTATCTTTCCTTCATTTTTATTGCTAAAATCCTTTTCCATCATAGCATTCTGCAAATTCAAATCTGATTTTTCATAAAGCCCCTTAATACTGTAGATATCTGAAAATTCTCCACCCAGTCCGATATGTACTTTACAGTTAATATAATCATCTGAAGATTTTTTAACATCTCTTAGGATTTTTTGTAAAATATCATATGCATTTTTCATATTTCTTTTAGAGATATAGAAAATAATCGAAATTTGATTTTCATAGTCATTAAAAATGCAACTTCCGCCATGCTTATTTATTGTTTCTCTTGCAATGTTAGAAACAGTATTTCTCTTAATGGAAATAGCTCTGACACTATTTTTGTTACCTGCTGTATAGAAGCTCTCGTCCTCTATAGAAATACGTATTACATAGAACATATATTCATTAATATTTATGCCTAACTCCCAAGCCTTTTTTTGTATAAAATTATTCCCGGTAATTATACCCTTTGCAATATTTTTAAGAAAATCATCTTTTAGTAAGGAAATACCCTTGTCAAAAAGAGAGCTTTTACTGGTTTCCTCAGAAAGCTTTGTATAGACTTTTGTAAGAGATTGATTTAATTCCTGCGTATTTAAAGGTTTTAGTATGTAATCACAAACACCGTAGGCTATGGCCTTCTTTGCGTACTCAAAATCATCATACCCGCTTAATACAATAAATTTTATGCTTTGATCAATCTTTAGTGCATGTTCCATAAGTTCCAAGCCATCCATAACAGGCATTTTTATGTCGGTAATTACTAAATGAGGACTGTACTTTTTTATAAGTTCAAGAGCCTCTTTTCCATTACCAGCAGTTCCTAATATATTAAACCCGGCTTCTGACCAATCGAAATAGTTGCAAAGACCATTCCTTATTTGTTTTTCATCTTCGGCTATAATGCATTTATACACTCATACCAACCCTTTACAGTTCATTATATTTACAGTAACAATTATTTCATATTTTTTTGTTTGTGTAAACGTTCTTACAATAGCACAACAACTACTTATTATCTGTTTTAAGTGTTATTTGCGTAAAATCTATATTTATCATAGTAATAATGATCTAAATTTATTGTGACCTATTTGAACTCTTTCATGACTTAAGTCATGAGTTTCCTCTATAATACTATAAAAGCTAGAATGATGTACACTTACCATAGTACCGTTATAGTGCAGCACATATAGTTCAGCACAGCGCGCCAAATTATATATCAACACCAGCATTGTATAAACTCTTCGTAAAGTATTTGACTTATATAGATTGTAACATATTTGAAATATTGAAAAGGAACTTTTTTTGCTCTAAAAGTGTTTTTTTTTGCATCCTGTTTAATAAGGTTCTGCAAGTTTTCTTGTTCACCCCATTCTAACTTGGCAGGCAGAAACCGGATAATTTGTCACGCTTTCCTTTTGTAATTTCAAATCTCCTCAACAAAATAATATGGATCTTTCCTCATAATTTCAAGTGCCTTCTTCCATAACGCACTGGCATCAATAAGATACGCATTTGCATCAAGTATCTTCCCTGATTTTATTTCATCACCGTCAAGCATGCTCTCAACCCTGTCATAACGTTGTTCCAGCTTGTGATCATTAAAATAATGGAGCTTGCTTGTCATAAATGTCACATGTTCATCAGGATGAATAATACGATATACACGAGTATCCTTAAAAAGGTATGGGGCCTCTGCTAATTCCTCTACTCCATGCATTGATGTATTCGGCCTTAGTCCACAACCAAGAAAAAGGATTTTACCTCCATATTCAGGCAGTTTTCGAAATGGAGAATTTGGTCCGCACGGAGTAGTATCAAGTATATGATCTTTTAAGATTTCATCTGCACAAAAACCTGTACCACAAACCGAGTGAGTTGGATGGATACTCCGTATTGTACCTTGTCTCTCCCGGAAATATTCCGGAAATGCCCCTACATTTGAAGGTGTATTTAATACATCAAAAACAGGGTTATCAGGGTCTGCATTAACATACTTATAGCTTAAAGCAGGGATAAGGAGAGTCCCCTTATCCCCAAGAGCATCCAATATACCGCTGATAACAGTTTCAGGGCCGCCTGGAACGTATCCTAAAGATTTAAGAGAAGAGTGTACTAAAATAATAGCTCCTTCTTTTACTCCTAGTTCATTTAAAGAAACAGAAATATTTTTTTGGCATTCAGCTTTACTTGAATTCATTTTCATATCCCCTATTTTCCTAATCTTTTATCTCCTATCTCTTAACTCTCATCCCTTATTCCTTATATTCTTAACTCTTATCCCTTATTCTTTATATTTGCTTCATTGAACTCTATTTTCTAACCCTTTAATCCTTTCAACAATCTTATCATACATCTCTTGATATTTAGTCTTCTTGGCTTTTTCCTCTTCCACAACTTTTTTAGGTGCTTTGGAAACAAAACCAGGGTTGTTCAATTTGCCATTAACCCTTTCCAGTTCCTTTTCAAGGTTGGCTTTTTCCTTTTCAAGTCTTTCAATTTCCTTATCGATATCAATAAGTTCCTCAAGGGGAATATAAATCTCAGCACCGGGTATAACCGCACTGGCGGCATTTACAGATATACTGGTTTTATCCGATTGAATTGTTGTTCCTGATGCCCATGCCAGCTTTTCAATGAAATTGGAGCCTTCTTCGATTATCTCCTTTTTATCCTTCTCCTGGGTTACAAATATAACTTTTGCTCTCTTTGAAGGTGGTACATTTAGTTCCGACCTTATATTTCTTATGCTCCTTATTGCTTCCATAATAAAGCCCATTCTTTCTTCATCCTGCGGGAAGTTGTAATCATCACTGTATTCTGGCCATGGGGATATCATTATGCTTGGTTCTTCAATTATAAGGTGCCGATATATTTCATCTGAAATAAATGGCATAAAAGGATGCAGGAGCTTCATAGCAGATTTCAGTACATAGTTTAATACATACTGTGCTTCAAGTCTTGATTCGCTTTCCCTGTCATAAAGCCTTGGCTTAACCATTTCAATATACCAGTCGCAAAACTCTTCCCAGATAAAGTCGTAGATTTTCTGCAAAGCAATTCCCAACTCAAACTTCTCAAGGTTATCTGTCATTTCCCTTGTTAGAGCATTAATTCTGCTTAATATCCATTTATCGGCCATATCAAATTTGCCTGGATCAACCTTTGAAAAGTCAAGTTCTTCATCAAAGTTCATAAGGACAAATCTGGCGGCATTCCATATTTTATTTGCAAAGTTTCTTCCTGCTTCAATTTTCTCTTCTGAGAATCTTAAATCATTTCCCGGAGAAATTCCAATAACAAGTGCAAATCTAAGTGCGTCAGTTCCATACTGGTCTATTATTTCCAGAGGGTCTATGCCGTTCCCCAGAGATTTGCTCATTTTCCTTCCAAGAGCATCACGAACAATACCATGTATAAATACATATTTAAATGGCTCTCTGCCCATATGCTCCACGCCGGAAAAAATCATTCTGGCAACCCAGAAGAAAATAATATCATAACCTGTTACCAGTACATCTGTTGGATAGAAATATCTCAAATCTTCAGTTTGCTCAGGCCACCCAAGGGTAGAGAAAGGCCACAGTGCAGAACTGAACCAGGTATCCAGAGTATCCGGGTCCTGCTCAATATTGCTGCTGCCGCATTTTGTACACTTTTCAGGTGCTTCTCTTTCAACCATCATCTCTCCGCAATCTCGGCAATAGTATGCAGGAATTCTATGTCCCCACCAAAGCTGCCTTGATATACACCAATCTTGTATATTTTCCATCCAGTTATAATATATTTTCGAGAACCTTTCAGGAACAAATTTGATGGTTCCATTTTTAACCACTTCTATGGCCGGCTCAGCCAATGGCTTCATTTTTACAAACCATTGTTTTGATATAAGGGGCTCTATTACTGTTTTGCAGCGGTAGCACTCACCTACATTATGAGTATGATCTTCAATTTTTAATAATAAATCAAGCTGCTTTAAATCCTCAACTACCTGTTTTCTTGCCTCATACCTGTCCATCCCGCTATACTGGCCTGCGTTTTCGCTCATTGTTGCATCATCATTTATTACCTTAATCTGTGGAAGATTGTGGCGAATACCTGCCTCAAAGTCGTTTGGATCATGAGCAGGAGTTATTTTTACAGCACCAGTACCAAATTCCCTGTCAACAAAATCGTCTGCAATAATAGGAATTTCTCTGTTTACAAGAGGAAGTACAACTGTCCTGCCTACAAGATGCTTGTATCTGTCATCATCAGGGTGTACTGCAACAGCAGTATCTCCAAGCATGGTTTCGGGTCTGGTGGTAGCAATTACAATGTACTCATTGCTGTCTTTTATTGGATATTTAATGTGCCAGAAATGGCCTTCCTTTTCCTCATACTCTACTTCTGCATCAGATATTGAAGTATTGCATTTTGGACACCAGTTTATAATTCTTTCTCCGCGATAAATCAAGTCTTTTTCATATAGTCTTACGAAAACTTCCTTTACCGCCTCAGAAAGGCCTTTATCCATGGTGAACCTTTCCCTTTTCCAATCGCAGGAACTACCCAGTTTCTTCAATTGTTCAACTATTCTTCCTCCATAGTGTTTTCTCCATTCCCATGCTCTTTCAAGAAATTTCTCCCTGCCCAGCATTTCCTTGGAAATGCCTTCTTTTGCCATAGCTTCAACTATTTTGGCTTCAGTTGCAATACTGGCATGATCTGTTCCCGGAAGCCAGAGAGCACAATAACCCTGCATTCTTTTCCACCTGATAAGAATATCCTGCAATGTATTATCAAGAGCATGCCCCATATGAAGCTGCCCGGTAATATTCGGCGGTGGAATCACTATAGTGAAGGGCTTTTTATTATGGTCAATTACAGCATGGAAGTAATCTTTTTCTATCCATTCATTATAAAGCCGGTCTTCAACCTGTTTTGGTTCATATGTTTTTTCAAGATTTTTTGCTTTTATCATGTTACGGAACCTCCTGTCAATTTGTTTAAAATCTATTAATTATTTAAAATTAGTTATTAGCTATTAGCTATTAGTTATTAGTTATTAGCTGTTAGTTATTAGCTATTAGCTATTAATTATTGGTAATACTTTGTTATATTGCCAATGGAAAGCGCATTTCTCGAGGGTAATTTTTGCTGACCCACCTGGTTTTATTGCAATCAATATAAAAGCCCTTCATCCTAAATTAATTGGACGAAAGGCTATGTCTTCCGCGTTACCACCAAACTTCCCTCTAGAGCATTTTTTTATAGCATTTATCTTATTGCAGCTGCTTCTATTCCAGTTTATCCCACTAATTCCCATATGATGAGAGTAGTTATGCTACCTTATTAATGACATAATTAATGAAATACTAAGTGATATACTCTAAAGGACA
>ERZ795032.2059-NODE-2059-length-12205-cov-4.026420_pt1 | contig 12205 bp, 11 predicted proteins | sample MGYA00375124_ERZ795032 | MGnify/ENA primary metagenome ERZ795032 (study PRJEB30167, sample SAMN05720154) | activated sludge metagenome | isolation source: Anaerobic digester | place: China | collected 2015-12-16 ...
TCTTTGGAATCAACGGTTCTGGCATGCACTGCCACCAGTCCATTTTCGATAAGAGTGGAAATAATCTTTTCTTCGATGCCAAGGATGAATTTCATCTTTCGAAATTAGCCTATGGTTTCATCGCTGGGCAGCTCAGCCATGCCAAGGCACTCTCTGCTGTTGTGGCGCCTACGGTGAATTCTTATAAACGCCTGGTTCCCGGCTATGAAGCTCCCGTCTATATAGGATGGGCGCAAACCAACCGTTCTGCGTTGATCCGCATCCCGCGCTATACCATCGGAAAAGACAAATCTATGCGGGCTGAGTTGCGCTTCCCGGATCCGTCCAGCAATCCCTACCTGGCGTTCAGCGCCATGATTGCGGCTGCGGTGGATGGCATTGAGAAGGGTCTCACTCCTCCGAAACCATTGAACAATGTCAATATCTACGATCTTTCACGCGAAGAACGGATCACGCGGGGGATCGAATCGTTGCCGGGTTCGCTAAAGGAGGCACTGGTGGAATTGGCTGCCGATCCTATCGTAAAAGATTCTATCGGCGCAAAGCTCTATGCCGCTTTCTACCGCGCCAAAGAAGAGGAATGGGAAAACTATCGCATTCATGTGACCGATTGGGAAATTGAGAATTATTTGCAAAGCGCATGATCCAAAAATTTGTCGAAAAGACCTTCTGATCGGAAGGTCTTTTTTATCTTGTGAACAAGCGGCAAAAAGTGCATAATCCATTGCTGGATGTTGGCTGACCGCACTGGGTGCAGCGTTTTTGCTCCAGCATCTCCGGTGATTCCTGCGACCGTGGGAAAGTTCCCGCATCCAGCGCCCGCAGGTATCCGGCATAGAATTGGCTTTTGAACCCTGCTTGTTCATCTTCCAACATGTTGAGATAGATTTTGTTGCGCAGTTGTTTGCTCCCTTTGGCATAAGGGCATTCAGTATAAATGTACTGGATTCCGCATAACAGAGCGTAAGCGGTCGTTTCACGTTCGTAAAACATGCAAAAGGGTTTGACCTTGCGCACAAATCCGGTTGTGGCGGGCAACAGCGGGTATTGGCGACCGAGGTACTGCATGTTCCAGTGGGTGAGGTTGGAAAATAAAAACGCGGCTTCGTCATCCAGGTTGTGGGCGGTCAGGATGGCATCATATTTCCCGTCCAGCGCTTCTTTGTTCAGAAGGTACCGTTTGACGAGACCGCATTGCGAACAGGGTTTTTGATGACCGCGTTTGGTGCGGCTGCCAAGTTCCGGGATGCTTTCGCCGTAACGGGCTTTGACGTTGATCGTGGTCAATCGCAATCCCCGCTCGTTTGCGAAGGTCTGTGCTGTTTCTCCGGAAATTGCAGAGTAATTCGTTTCGCCATTGATCCCCAAATCAAGGTAAATACCATCGACTTGATATCCCAGTTTCCATAGGATATCCCACAGAGCTAATGAATCCTTTCCACCGGAAACCGCCAGCAATAAACGTTCCTCGTGGCGAAACATGCTGTATTTTTTAATGATGTGGGCTGTCTGGGTGCGCATCCAATCGGGAAAGTGATCTTGGCATAGTGCCAGGTTGTGATGTTCCATATGCATGACCGCTTTTTGACCGCACTTCGTGCATTTCACGATTAACCCCCTGAAACCACAGCGATCAATTCAACCACATCACCTTCCTGGATGCGATCGTCGCCAGTTAAAAGCACGCCATCCCGCACCGCCAGGTATGCCTGCGGTGAGAGCTGCAGGTCTTCCATGATGCGGTAGAGAGGGCGGTTTCCCCGGATATGGATTTCTTTTTCTCTGATCTTTAGCGTGGCGAGCATGCTTTTCTATCTTCCTTGTAAAAAAGTTATGACTCTATCATCGATGACATTGCTGTGAGCGTTTAAACTGGTGAGGGAAGTGGTGACAACAACAGCGTTCTTTGCGGGGATGATCATAATGCGCTGCCCACCCACTCCGCATGCTGAAAAGGAATGCAATCGGCTTTCTTGAAAATTATGGTCGATCCACCAGCCGTAGCCATACTGGTTCTTTTCATCCACCGATACGATTGGTTGCGTGGAGAGCTTCAACCAGTCATGTGGGACGATCTGTTGCCCATTCCAGCTACCATCCTGCAGGCAAAGTCGCCCGATGCTCAGCATGTCCTCCGCTCTGAGGTACAGGTCTGATCCGCCAAATGGCACTCCTTGCGGATCGCATGCCCAATGTGTTTTTTGTATCCCTAAAGGAAGGAACAGATGTGCTTGCGCGAATTGATACAAACTGTTTCCCAATGTCCGCTCTAAGATGCATGCGACGAGATGGAAATTTGCTGAGGAATAGAAATAGCCTTTCCCAGGTTGATCTTGGAGGGGCAGGCGCAAGATGGTCTCACACCAATTCTGCGTGGAGAGCAGTTTGCGCATGGATGGAAGATCATCTATGGTTGGCAGACCGGAAGTATTGCTCAGGAGGTGTTTTAATTTGATGGTCGCTTTGGGGTCATCGTGCGTTATTTCTGGCAAGAAAGTTCGGATGGGATCATCCAATCGGGCGGTGATCTCGTATCCAAAAACTATGCCAGCCAGCAATGAGATGATGGATTTTGTGACCGAACGGACATTTTTTAAGTCCTCATAAAAGTCTCTCAATGGAGAACGCATGAATGGCATGACCCGAATGACCATATTTGCGAAAATTTTTAGCAAATTGGTCTCCCGATCTAATTTTGCCTGGGGGTTATGGCTGTCCAACACCAGCCGCCCGTTCTGCCAGAACAGTAACCGCAGCAGATAAGGGTGTTGCACCTTCAGCATTTCGAAAAGTTCAGCGGGAGTTTGGGGTATCGCTATGTTCTCCATGTGGATTTTTCCTTGACTTAACTGTATCGCATTTCTACAGAAATAATAGAGTTCTTGTATCAGTAGACCTGCTCTATTTCATTGAAGTTTCACTATTCATGATCGCTGAAAAGAGGCAGCATTTTCTTCGTTTATTGGCAGCGAACTGGCATTGAAGCCGTTCCGCAAAATGCGATCATCTTGCGCGATCAATTCTTCGAACCGGTGGGGGAGCAGGGTTACTACAGCGCTTATGATTATGTTCAAAAGAATGTGCGCAATTCAGTGGTGTGGGTGGAAAACGGGTTGCTGTTTTATGCCTATGACGCCTCGTTCAGTAACACCGTCAGCCGCAGCAGCCTACCCGATTATGTGGTCGGCTTTAAAACCGATTGGCTTGGAAACGGTGGTGGGAGTTATCCAACTTTGATCGAGGAATACATGGCAGATCCTGCCGTTCAGATTGCCTATCAGGACCCGCAGGATATTGTGTTGTACTGCCCATGAGGGTTCCTCACGGATTTTCTTTATATAGTGGATATTCTTCGTGAAATCAATACAATAATAGAAATGTTTTCATAAAACAATCACGACAGGAATGATTCATGCATAAATCAAAATTTCTCAATTACCTCATGTTCGGTTTGCTCTATTTCACACAGGGGACCGTTCTCGCCTATTTTCTGAGCGTTAACGCATTGTACTTTAATGAAAATGGCTTAAGTGGATTGGATCTGGGCATCTTCAGCACTATTGCCATGATACCCTTTGTGATCAAGATTCTGTATGGAATGTTCAGCGACCGCTATGCCTTATTGGGCATGGGGCATCGCAAACCGTATATCCTGATCGGTCTGGCAGTACAGGTGCTTTGCCTGGTGCTGGTGCCGTTTATTGATCTGAAAAGCGGTTATTGGTTGTTTGTGGCGGTGGCATTTTTGTTGCAAATGGGGATGGCGCTTTACGATACCTGCACCGATGGGCTTGCCCTGGATACTGTTCCGGAAGAAGAGGAAGGCACCATCCAGGCGATCATGGTAGGTGGTCGGGCGCTGGGGCTGGTTCTAACCGCTCCGCTGGTGGGGTTGCTGGCGGAATACGTTGGTTGGAATTGGGTTTTCTGGAGCATGGCGATCTCCACGCTGTTTCCGCTGCCGCTGGTGCTGGGTATTCATGCCGAGAAAAAAGAATCAGCAGAAAAATTCAATTGGAGTGCGTTTGCTGCCTTCAAAAATCGCTATGTGGTGGCGATCGCGCTGGTTGGTTTCGTCTTCTTTGCGGTGTATGCCGGGGTGAATGCCATCATCAATCTTTCCCTGGAAATGCGTTTTGCTGCCGAATTCAACAAAGCTGTGGCAGGGTTGGTCTCTGCTGTGCTGGGCAGCGGTATCATCCTGGGTGGCATCTTTGGCGGGCGAGTGCTGGATAAGCTCGGCAAGAAAAGAGCCATTTGGGCAGCTCTGATCACGTCATTGGTCGCTTGTCTGGTATTCGCTTTCATTCCCAATCCCCGCTGGGCATGGGGCGTGGTATTCATCGTAGGGCTCTCTTTTGGTGTGCAACAGACTATCATCTTTGCCCTCTCCATGAATGCCACGGATGCGCGCATTGCCGCCTCCATGTATTCGATTCTCATGGCGGTCACCAATGTAGCACAGGCGGTGGGCATGTTTTTGAGCGCCAGCCTCACCGATAGCATTGGTTTTGTGTGGGTTTTCGTGGTGATGGGTGCCGTCAACTTGCTCTCCATCCCGTTCATTCACACCATTCATCGGGGAAAAGCCAGGACCCAACCGGAAGCGTAGGTGAGGAGATGGAATTGCTTGAACATAATCAAAAAGCGTGGGATAAGCTGGCAAGAGGTGGTATAGAGTGGTCAATCCCGGTTTCTTCCGAGGTGATCGCCGAAGCGCGCAACGGGAACTGGCAGGTTTTTCTGACGGAATCGAAACCGGTTCCGCGCGATTGGTTCCCGCCTGACCTGCATGGTGTTGAGGTGTTGTGCCTGGCTAGCGGGGTGGTCAGCAGGCGCCCATCTTTGCCGCGGCTGGCGCGCAGGTTACTTCGTTTGATCTCTCTTCTGAACAACTCAACCGCGACCGCCTGGTTGCAGAGCGGGAAGGATTAGCCCTGACAACAATCCAGGGTGATATGCGCGACCTCTCTGTTTTTTCTGACGAACATTTCGATCTGATTTTCCACCCGGTCTCGAATGTCTTCATTCCGGACGTGCTGCCGGTTTGGCGTGAATGTTTCCGCGTCTTGAAGCAGGGCGGCGCTTTGCTGGCGGGCATGTCGAACCCCTTTGAATATTGCTTTGATCAGGAATTGAGCGAAAAGCAGGGCATTTACCAGGTAAAGTATTCTCTTCCGTATTCCGATCTGACCAGCATCTCTCAGGAAGAACGTTGCCGCATCTTCGGAGAGGATGAACCACTGGAATTCAGCCATACGTTGGAAGAGCAGATCGGCGGGCAGCTTGCAGCCGGTTTTGTCATCAGCGGGTTTTATGAATCCTGCCGGGCTGATGATCCGATCGCGAAGTACATGCCATCCTACTTTGCAACCAGAGCGTCAAAGCCATAGAAGGTTTAGGTTATCATCAAAGACATCCCTCTATTCGTGGAAGGTTTTGATGAACGTTCGTAGCCATGGGGTCGACTTTCATTCTTCCTCGAACGAAAAAATTCCTTCGAACCTGACGAAACCGCTTGACCGTAGAACATTCCATTTGCTGATGCCGGAATCAGCATGGTATTCACCCTCATGATTTCGCTGATAATATAGATACGTCGATGTACAATGAATTCAATGTGGTTGGAGGAGAGATGACACCATTTGAAACCTGTACCAGAACTGCACAAGAAGTTCTGCAAATTTTTAATAGCGACCAAGAGAAAGGGCTATCCGCTGATCAGGTTGAGAAAGCGCTGCAGGCACAGGGCAGCAATGAGATCAATGCTCAAGAGGTGCACTGGTGGCAGATTCTTCTGCGACAGTTCAAATCTTCCTTTGTGTACCTGCTGGTTGGCGCCTCCCTCATTTCCTGGTTCTTTGGCGAACACCTCGATGCGATCTTGATTGCTCTCTTTATTGTGATCAATTCGATGATCGGTTTTGTTCAAGAGTACCGCTCGGAAATGACCGTCAAGTCGTTGAAGAAATTCACGGTGGGGAAAGCTCGCGTGCGCCGCGATGGCGTTGATCACACCATTGCCGCGACGGAGCTGGTAAAGGGCGATATTGTCATTCTGGAGACCGGTGATATCATCCCGGCGGATCTGCGGGTGCTCAAGACGCATAATTTTCTGGTGGATGAGTCGGTGCTGACCGGCGAATCGGTCCAGGTCAATAAAACTTCCGAAAAAATGGAAAAGGAAGTGACGCAACCTTTTCAAGCTGCCAATTTGGTGTTCAAAGGCACTTCTGTGATGGGCGGTACCGCGGAAGGTGTGGTGGTAGCCACTGGAAAAGAAAGTGAGATCGGAAAGATCAGTCATATCATCACGGAGACCAAAAAAGAGAGCGCGTTTCAGAAGAATATCAACCGTATCAGCACTTTCGTGATGTGGATGGTGGGGATTACCATACTTCTTTTGTTGACCACGCATTTTCTTTTCAAGAGCAGCGATGCGAAGTCCTTCACAGATCTGATCATCTTCTCCATCGCGCTCACGGTGGGGGTCATTCCTGAAGCGTTGCCGTTGGTTACTACCTTCTCGTTATCCAGCGGTGCCAGGAAGTTGGCGCAGGATAACGTGGTGGTGAAACGGCTTACATCGGTAGAAGACCTGGGGAGCATTCAGGTGTTATGCACGGATAAGACTGGTACGATCACAGAAAATAAGTTGAGTGTCGTTGACGTTTTGCGCATAGATAAAGAGGCGGATCCGGTTTTTATCGGCAGTCTGGCGGTCACCAATATCTATGAACAGCAGAACTTGCCCAATAATGCGTTCGACCTTTCCTTGATTGCGCGCTTGAGCGAAGCAGAAAAAACTGAGCTGCGTGCATACCATCTTGTCAACGAAATTCCCTTTGATCCAACCCGCCGGCGCAACAGCGTGTTGCTGGAAAGGGCGGATCGGCGTTTGTTGGTCGTGCGCGGATCGCCTGAGGAGATGCTTGCCCTTGATTCCCAATTAAGTGAGCTTCGGAAAAAAGAAATTTTGCAGTGGCTCGCCGGGCAGGGAAAGATGGGAAGACGAACCCTGGCAGTTTCCATGGCAGATGATCTTGGGAGTGAAGAATATGATGAAAAAATGGAGTCCGGGCATATCCGCATCTGTGGTATCGTCTCATTTGTAGACGAATTGAAACCCACCACGCGTGCGGTGATTGAACATGCGCACAATTTGGGCGTGCGCCTGGTGATCCTGACCGGTGACGATCCGGTTGTGGCGGGTGCGGTGGGTGCTGAAGCGGGGATCATCCGGCATCCCGAAGAGGTGATGACCGGGGCTGCTTTTGATAACCTGAGTGACCAGGAGAAGAAAGAGGTGGTGGAAAAGACGAACGTTTTCGCGCGCGTCTCCCCCACCCAAAAGTATGAGATATTGCAGGTTCTAAAAGAGAAGCATCAGGTTGGATTTCTGGGCGAGGGGATCAACGATGCACCTGCTTTGAAGAGCGCCCATGTATCCCTGGTTGTAGAAAGCGCGTCGGATATCGCCCGTGAAACGGCGGATATCATCCTGCTCAAGCAGGATCTGGGGGTCATCATCAAGGGGATCTTCGAGGGTCGTAAAGCATTCCATAACACCGTGAATTACATTCGAGCCACGCTCCTTTCGAATTTCGGAAACTTCTATGCGGTGGCATTTGCTTCGCTGATCATCCCCTATTTGCCGATGCTGCCTGTGCAATTGCTGACCTTGAACTTGCTTTCTGATTTTCCGATGTTCTCTATTTCAACAGATAATGTCGCAGAAAAGGATCTGCAGAATCCGAAAAATTACAACACGCGTGAGATCATCCTGATCGCCTCGTTGCTTGGGGTGGTGAGCACTTTGTTCGATTTCATTATTTTTGGATATTTTCAGCGGTTTGGAGAGAGTGTGCTGCAAACCTACTGGTTTATGGGTAGCGTAGCCACCGAATTGGTGCTGCTGTTCTCCATCCGTACCGACCGGGTTTTCTTTAAAGCGGGGGCGGCTCCTTCTCGAACTATTGTAGCCATGACATTTGTGGCGTTTCTCACGGCGATGATTCTGCCCTTTACGACTTTTGGCGATACTGTTTTTCATTTCGTAAAACCAGCCTGGAATTATTTGGGTGTGCTGGCTTTGATCGTGGTTGGATATTTTCTTTGTACGGAATTTGCGAAGAATCTCTACTATCGTTTTCTGGCGAAAGAATAATAGGGATGGTGTGCCGAATGCGCGCTAGATAGAATAGAGCGACCAGTAAAATTTTTGGGCGGTGCACCGTTTGGATTGCAAGATTAAGCTTGCAGGTTGGAATCGAAAGAACGAAATAAGAGGGAAGGTTTTGTGGTTGATTGCACTTGTTAAAGACAGTAGATTGACAACTTTAACCTCTGTAACCAGCCTTTGTCCTACTTGGCGCATGGAGGATGGCGTACTTGCTGGGCAGATATCCCTTTGCTGGAAGGAGACTCGACCACTCTGCTGGTATTTGGCAGGGGCATATTCTCAATAGGATAGTGTAAATGTGGTAAGATTTTTGTGCGCGCCCATGACCGGCTGACTTCTCGCCAAAACAAAATACATGCACTGATAGCATTCCTGTTAATTTCTTGTTGGTTCATCAAGTAGGATTTCGCCTGAATAATCCCGTTGGTCGAAAAACACTAGCATGGTAACGAATTGAAGCCAGCCTCAGTTCGGGTTCAATGCTGGCTAGGTTCAAATTTAAGGAGGAAGTCTTGAAAGTAGTTCTCATAAGCTGTCCAAAAACAGAACGAATGCAGTATAAATTGCGACAGTTCCAAAAAATGACCGTAGCGTTCGAGCATGGCGGGGTCGAGAGACAGTTTCATCTTATCAAAAGCAAAAAAGATTTGGTGAAAATTTTGCAAGTGGAACAGCCTGATCTGGTCTTCAGTACCGATTACTATACCCGGGATGATGCCAATATGCCTGTTCATATCCACGCCATCCTGGAAGAGATGAAAATTCCCTATGTCGGTTCAGATCCGCAGGTTCTGGAACTAGTGCTTTCCAAAGCGGGTCTCAAGAAGAAATGGGCTCTTCATGATATTCCCACCCCACCGTTTTTCACTATCAAGAAGCTCGGCTCTATAATCGAAGGGCTCGACAATCTCGAACTGGCTGCTGGCTACCCCTATATCCTGAAACCGAACAGGGGTGGTAACAGTTGCGGGTTGGATGAGAGTTCCATTGTGTTTGATAAAACTGCTCTGCTTTCCAGGATGCGGGAACTCTTCAAAACATATGACGAGATCATGGTCGAGAAATACCTTGGCATTTGCCCCAATATCAGAGAATTCACTGTGGCAATGCTGGGAAATGGGAAACACAAGCTGGTAATGCCTGCCAGGATCACCCTCAAACAAAAGAAAGGGTTACGGATCATCACCACCAGGGATAAAGATGAGCACATGACCCAGGCTGTGCCGGTGACCGATGATGCATTAAGAAAGCGACTGGAGGTATTTTCTTCCAGAGCTTTCGAGGTCGCTGGAGTGCGCGATTACGCTCGTTGTGACATTCTGTTTGCGAACGATCTATTGTATGCTATAGAGATCAATGGGCAGCCGATGATCCCTGATGAATGGTTCGCGCAGTGTGCCATGGATGTTCCCCTTGATACGAATCAGTATCTGAATGCCATCCTGCTCGCTGCCATTGCGAGGAACAACAAGCGGCTGAGAAAGAAGCTGCCCATCCCTCAACCGATGAGCGAACTGCTGCCCGCGCGTGTTTTCGAACAACTGACTACTGCCTGACTGAAATTGGGAGCACTGTTTGCAAGGCAGAAGGTAGCTAAATTCCTTCCACATGGATATCTGTGAGAAAACTGGTTACCAGGTTTTTGCTTCCCACTTGGGTGCCTGGCAGACTGGCAGTAGCTGCGCCGCAAGCCACACCCCAGGTGAGCGCTTCTTTCATACCCAGACCTCGCTGCAGGGCGTAAACCATCCCTCCGACCATCGAATCCCCGGCGCCGGTGGGATTCTTCTGTTCAATCGTAGGAGCGTGAGCCAGCCAGGTGCCGCCACGGGTTTGCAAAAGCGCTCCTTGTTTGCCCAACGAAATGATCACGTTCTGCGCTCCCATGCCGCGGATCATGGTGGCTATGTTTTTTAGCTGCACGCTTGTTTCAGTAGACGTACCTGTTAGAACACCTGCTTCTTCCGCATTGGGCTTGACGAGAAAAGGTCTTTCTTGCAGACCAAACTGCAACGCTTCGCCGCTCGTATCCAGAATGGCATTTGCTCCTTGCTGGTTGAGAATTTTCAGAATGGTCGCGTAAAAGTCTTGCGATACGTTGGGAGGGAGGTTGCCTGACAGAATCCACCAATCTCCACTCTGTGCCAGCTCGCTCACTTTCGCAAGCATTTTCTGCTGATCATTGCTGTTTACGGATGGTCCGTTTTCATTGACCTTTATATAATGCCCGTCGTGCTCTGCAAAAATGCTGATATTGATGCGTGTTTCCTGTTCTAGCCAGACGAAATCAGTTGATATTCCTGAAGTGTGCAGCCCTTCCAGTAAAAACTTGCCATTGTTTCCTCCTAAAAAACCGCTCGCCACGCTGCGAACGCCTAGGGCAAGCAGAGCACGGGATACGTTGATACCTTTTCCTCCACAGTCAACCACCACGCTCTTTGCGCGCAGAACGGTATCCAACTCCAGGCGGGGGATGATAAGTTCGCGGTCGACAGCTGGGTTCAGAGTTAGCGTATAGATCATTCCTGTTTTCCCGAATTCATGAATTCGATCTTGCCTGCGTTTTTGATGGATTGACTCATCCTTGCTTTTGAGAAGCGTCAATGCTGATCTCTGTGAAATCGATGGATTGAATGAATGCGTCCACGATATAGCGGCTGGCTCCCAGCAAACTGGGGTCGATCTTTGCCTGCCGGTGGCTCTTGAAATCGAGAATGAACATATCCAGATTAAGCTTTACTTCGGGCGAAATGTACTTTTTTGCTTCGCTTTCAATGATGCCGCGCATTCTTTCCGTTTGTGGAATTTCATCTCCTATGAGAATGCGGTCGGGGTTCAATAAATTGGTGAGGGAAGCGACTGTCTGCCCCAGCGATTTTCCAACATCTGTGAATATTGCTACCGCCAGCTCATCTTCCTGAATAAAAGCTTTGATCACATCACGGATGTTGACCTCGCCATTGATCTGGTTGAGCACAGATTGGGGATATGCTGGAAGGGAATCATGGACGCGCCGCAGGACAGAATTAGAAGAGCAAAGCTCATCGAAAGTGTTGCCGGTATGTGGGTCGAATACCACTTTTCCCAATAATCCTGCCGATCCGTTGCACCCGTTCAAGATTTCCCCGTTTACCATGATCCCACACTCGATGGCATAGCTGATGGTGATATTGATGAATATTCCCAAATGATTGTTTTTATTTTCTTCCATCCACAGGTTGTAAACAGCAAAGTTGTTTTGTCTGTTTACAATGACCGGCAGGGAGATTTTTTTGGAAAGCACTTTCCCGATATCAAAATATCCGTCTGGCTGGCTGGGGTCAGGCATTTTGTAATAACCATCTTTGATGACAAATGGACCTTCCACCCCAATCGCAACTCCCAGGATGGTCTTGTGCTGGAACTTCTTTTTCAGCTCCCTGATCTCTTTCGCAATCGCATCACATGTTTTATTGATATCATGCAGTGTATCCATGAAGACCTTATCGATATACAGGTTTTCGTTGCTGACATCATAAACGCCGATCGTGAAATAGGAAACGCTGATACGGCTGACAATCGTGCAGTATTTATCGCGCACCAAGCCAAAACCCATGATCTTGCGTCCGCAATCTCCATCAATAAAACCGGTCTCCTGAATAATCCCTTTCTCTAGCAGTTCCTTGATGATCATGGTGATAGTAGCCAGTTTCAACCCAGTTTTCTCTGCCAGTGCCTTTCGCGAGATCACCCCTGCATCTTTGATCAGTTGTAGGATCAATCTGCGGTTTTGATTATAGGCGCTCTCAGCGTTAGCACCTTTATTGCTAATTTTCCTCAGCGAAAGCAAGGCTGGATCGTAAATCGGATGACTCACATTCCCTCCATAAAATGATTGCTGGATAATTTCTTTATCTTATCAGAAAAACACATGTCTTGTCCTTTTTTTGCCAATGTTTCTCCAGGTTCTTTTCCAGACATCTAAGGGCAGGGGATGAGAGAATCCTCGTCTTGCTCAAAAGAACGGGATTTTAAGAAAAAGAT
>ERZ795032.2063-NODE-2063-length-12201-cov-34.144821_pt1 | contig 12201 bp, 13 predicted proteins | sample MGYA00375124_ERZ795032 | MGnify/ENA primary metagenome ERZ795032 (study PRJEB30167, sample SAMN05720154) | activated sludge metagenome | isolation source: Anaerobic digester | place: China | collected 2015-12-16 ...
CGACCTGAATCTTTTCTACACCACCGAGGAGTCCGAGGAATTCGAATGAACCTCAGGGCAGCTCATTACCTTGCCACCGTTCGGGAGAAGAACAACCGCCGTCCCGCCGCCGCTGCCGTGAGAATCGCGGCTGCCGTTCTGGAATCCGCGGACCGGGCCGCCGTCGGAACCCTCGGGCTGCACGATCGGATGGTGAGGACTGGCTTGGCGAAAGCAGGGAGCGACCAGGAACGCGGTTCGATTCTCCACGATTCCCCTTTTTCCTTTCCTGTAAATCTCCTCTGTATGCGATGACTCGGACTTGGTAATCCAGTGTGACCTGACGGACAAGCACACGATCATGTTGATCCGGGCTCCCGGTGAAGAGTGTGGAAGGCCCCATTTCCATTGGGTGCCTATGCAGGTCAGGGAATGAGCCTGCGTCGTGGATAGGGAGGTAAAGGAGGGGTTGAGCCAAGAGGGTCCAGCCCCTTTTGCTTATGGAAAGGGGGGTAAAGACACGACTCGCCGTCGTGGAGCTTCTTCCCAATTCAGATGTCTTTGCTTATGGGGCAGACACCAATGACAATACAAGTATCTCATTACTATGGATGCTCTTGATTCTTTTTCTAAGCTATGAGATCATAAAACTTATTGACGTTCAAATGGAAGAGGATTGGCTCGAAAATCTATTCAGATTACGTTCCATGGCACTGACAAGAGCGCGTTTTCCGCAGTCAATCTAGCATTCCAGATGGATTTGCACGATCAAGTTTCAACTGAAAGAAAATTCCAGGACAACATGATGTTAATGATGATATTGAGATGTCGAATATGTTAATGGATCCTCGATGTAACATTGTTATTGGCTGAAATTCAGACCTAAGTGATCGTCTTTCTTAACACATTGTGTGTCTCACGGGAATTTGAACAACTCCAACACCGTTGTTTGGTTAGGGAGGTTGGATGGGCGCAGTTCGCCGATCTGAACGAGGCTTCTGACTGGTTTGGCTTCGGGTTCGCGGCAGGCAAGAAAAGCAGTCGGATCACCGCCGTGAGAGCCTGCGCATGGACTTGTATTCCTGCTCGTTCCATGCCGGATTTTCAATCTGGCCTTGTGCTTTGTGGGCCCGAAGATTATCGAAGCGACGAAATTCAGCTGTCTAACCTGCTCAACATCGACAATGAGCAGTCTGGAATCGCTGTCAAGCCCGTCGGGTCGCCGCCTGTCGAGCCGCCCTCGCAAGCATGGTGAAGAGCTTAGGCCATGTGTTCCGCAAACCCTTTGGGGGGCCGTTTGTCCATCACAGGGGCAAAACGAAAGAAACACGGGCAAGGTCGTGAATGGAGACCGGCTCTGGGGGACCATGCGCCAGCCTTTCTTAGGGAAGGCTTGCAAGTCATCCGCGAGGAGGCCAGATGCCATGGTTTTGACGGCCAGCCAAAACCCGTCGTGGGTACGATTGTGGGCAAAGACAGACCGGGACTGGAAAAGCCGAACATTTACGGACTGTCAGTACCACCCGTTGCTGTGCCACATGCTCGACGTTGCTGCGGTAGCCAGTCTAGTTTGGGACCGGTGCCTTTCCCCGAAGCTCTGCGCAAGACTCGAATGTTCACTTGGAAACGATCCGCGCACACAGATCGTATTTCTGGCAGGAACACACGATCTCGGCAAAGCCAGCCCAGGCTTCCAGAAGAAAGTTCCAAGGTTATCGGAGCTCTCGGGACTTCCTTTCTCTGAAAATGATCAGCATCGGCCTCATGGGTTCATCACCACGCATGTGTTGAATGAAGTCCTTGGCTCTTGCTCGGCTTCCACCGTCTTGGCCAAGATAGCCGGAGGGCACCACGGTACTTTTCCAAGATCTTTCGAGCTTCGGATGGGACGGGACACGCTTGGGAATAATTCTTGGAACAGTGCCCGGCAGCAGTTGCTTCAAGAATTCGCCAAAATCGTAGGTTTTGACCTGAAACAAGCTAATCGAATCAGGGAGGAGATCAAAGATCCCGCTGTCGTTCCAATACTTGCAGGGTTTGTCTCCCTGGGGGACTGGATCGGGTCCAATCAGGATTTCTTCCGGTGTGCTGTTGAATGTGGAATTCCTGTTGAAATCAGTCCGGCGGAATACTGGGAAAATGCGCAGAAACAAGCGCAGGAAGCGCTTGAGAATCTGGGCTGGCTGCCAGCCGTAGCCTTTGCTGATGAGGCGCGGTTCGATGCGGTCTTTAACGGCTTCGCCCCATATGCTCTCCAAGCGGCCGTAATGGAGTTTGTGTCAAGGCGAACTTCTCCATACCTGATGATCATCGAAGCGCCAATGGGCCAAGGTAAAACCGAAGCGGCGCTCTATGCCGCGGACGTCGCGATGTGTAGAGGGCTCGCACGTGGTATGTATATCGCAATGCCGACCCAAGCGACCGGCAACGCGATGTTCAAGAGGGTCTTGGTCGATTACCTACAACAGCGTGGGCACAAAGGGAAGGTCAACCTGCAGCTTGTGCATGGCAACGCCCTTCTTGCGAAAATGGAAGTGAGAGAAGGAGAAATTCCGAAGTTCAATCCAAACAACATCGGGGGAGATGGCGATTTGGAAGCCCAATCATGGTTCACAGCTAAGAAACGGCCACTTCTCGCCCCATTCGGCGTTGGTACCATCGATCAGAGTCTGCTGAGCGTCCTGCAAACCAAGCACTGGTTCGTGCGTCTCTTCGGAGTGGCTCAGAAGGTTGTGATTTTCGACGAGGTGCACGCTTACGACGCTTACATGAGTACAATACTCGAACGGCTTCTGCATTGGCTGGCAGAGGTGGATTGTACCGTTATTTTGCTTTCTGCGACGTTGCCCGAGGCCAAACGAAGAGCGCTTGCAAAGGCATATTCCGGTCGGGACGATGTTGAGTACAGACGCTATCCGAGAATCACTGTAGCTGGACCACGTCACTATCCGGAGGCACAGACGGGTAACCCCCCGGTGTGTACGGAGATCCCAAGCGAGAAGCCACATACCCTTGGTGTGAGCTTTCTCATGGCCGATCTACCGAGACTGACCGAATCCCTGGACGGCCGGCTCAAGAACGGCGGCTGTGCCGCGGTGATTTGCAACACAGTGAACCGGTCCATTGAGGTCTATAGACACCTGAGAGACAACCTGCGGGATACCGAGTGCCTGCTTTTCCATGCCCGCACGCTCCAGATGTGGCGGCGGGCGCGAGAAGAACAGGTCCTTCGCAAGTTCGGTAAAGGTGAAAAACAGGCCGACGGCACCTACCTCAACCCGCACCGCCCTATGCGTGCCGTCCTGGTCGGGACACAGGTGATCGAACAGAGCCTGGACCTGGACTTCGACTTCATGGTTTCCGAGATTGCCCCCGCCGACTTGCTTCTCCAGCGCGCCGGCCGACTGCACCGGCATCGGCGCCGGCGCCCGAAGGGCCTTGAAACACCACAGTTCGTCGTGCTTTGCGATGCGGGAAAGGTCGGCCCCCCACCTTCGTCGTTCGGCGAGAGCATCGAATTCGTTTACGACCGGTACATCCTGTTGCGCACCTGGCTGGTCTTGCGTCAGCGGAGACAGATTGTCGTGCCGGACGAAATCGAACCATTGGTGGAGGCGGTCTATGGCGAGACGGTCATTCACTCCGACACAGGCTGGAATATCGCTCTGGGAAAGGCAAAGGTGAGAATGGAGGACGACCGCAACGAGTCCGAAAAAGCGGCTCGCAAGCTCTTGGTCCGTCAGCCCGGGTCCCCTTCCGACCTCCTGGAGGAATTCAATAGTCAACTGGCTGACGATGAAGACCCACAGGTGCATAAGAGTATAAGGGCTGCAACACGCGAGGGCGATTTTTCCATCACGGTCGTGATGCTGTCGGCTGACACGGTTCTTGCGGACGCTCCCGGCATTGCGGAGGTCCGCAGAATTCTCGACAGGTCGGTGAAACTGAGCCACAGGGGAATCTACAAATCATTACTCGGCCAAGATGGACCGCCCAGGGCATGGACCAAGAACGCTCACCTTTGTCACGCCCGTCTCTTGCGGCTGGACGATCGGAACCGAGCAAGGATTGGAAATTACATGCTTACCGTGGATGAAAAACTTGGCGTTGTCATCGAAAAGGATGGTGAGAAAAATGGCTGAATTCAACCTCATCGACGATTCCTGGATTCCCTGCATCGATTCTCATGGTCTGAGTGCCGAGTACGGAATCCGCGACACGCTGCTGAAAGCTCATGCGCTGCGTGAAATCTGCGACGAATCGCCACTGGTCACCGCGGCGCTCCACAGGTTGTTGCTGGCGATCTTGTATCGTGCCTGTGAGGGACCGTCGGTCATGGAGGAGTGGCGGTCGCTGTATGAAAGAGGCCACTTTGCCCCGGGCGGTGGAATTGACAGGTATCTCACTGAATGGCATGGCCGCTTCTACCTCTTCGACCAGGAGCACCCATTCATGCAAGTCGCCGGTCTTGATCTCAATGTGGATAAAGGTCGTGGCAAAGCCAGGAAGGACAAGTCCGACGGTTTGATGCGTCTCATCAGGGAAGCGCCGGACAAGGGCGGCCGAATCCTGTTCGACCACAGAGTAGGTACTGAGCGACCGGAGTATGAGCCCAGGCAAATCTCCAAAATGATTCTTTCAGCGCAGTCCTATTCAGGCACGGGCGTTGCCTCGGCCAGCAAGATTGGCGACACGCGGATCAAGCCGACTAATTGCCAGTTTGCGCCCTGTGTTGAGGGCTTTGTCCTGTGGCTTCAGGGCGAAAGTCTATTCCAAACGCTCCTGCTGAACCTCGTGCCGCACCCGTTCATAGCTGCCGACAAGCCGGCATGGGAAGACGACTCGATAGTGGATACGGCTATCAGGTCCTGGAAGGAACCGAAGACCTTTGAGGGGCCCGTGCAGCGGTTCGCACCGCTGAGCCGTTTCATACGCATCATCGACCTGAAATCCATGTTCTTCACGAACGGCCTGAAGACGAAGACCGATTTCGGGGACCCAATGAAAACCTACGTGCAAGCTGATGAAAAAAGCGGCTATAAGGCCGTGAAGTTGCGCAAGGACAGGGCGGCATGGAGGGATGCGCACACGCTGTTTTCCCTGGGTTCAACCGTACGCAAGCCGCCCGCCGGCCTGAATCATGCCGCACAACTTGTCCGGAATGGAACAATCCCGAAGGCGGCGCAACCAAGGGCGAATCTCGTAGGGCTCGCGATGAAGCAAGACAAGGCTCTTCTCTGGAGACACGAGCGGTTACCGGTCCCACTTGGCATGCTCGCCTCAGACCATCTCACGGAGCGTCTTGAAAAGCGCATCAACGAGGCCGAATCAATTGGTGAGCAGCTATCTGGAGGCTTGTTCTGGAACCCCTCCACCAGGAAAACGGTCCGTAAGGAGCCGGTCGGCCGCATTCAGGCGATTGTCGACCTGGTGCTGTCGCCTTTGCTGGAGCTTAGAAGCCCCGGCGTTTTGCGTACGAGTGACGGACGGGCACCGGAGGCGGCTCACAACAAGGCCGCCCTGGATCTGGCCAGCAGTCTTGATCCCCGCCCCGCATACTGGGCCCGATTGGAGAAGCATTTCTTCACTCTGCTGCAAAATCTCCCCAATGATTGGGACACCGCCGCAAGCGATTGGAAACCCGACGACCAACAGGAGGCAACCCGCACTTGGCGCAAGCATGTGCTGAGTGAAGCCGAACGAGCACTGAAGGAGAGCATCCGCTCTCTTGGAACAACTGCCCGGGCCATCCAGTCCTTCGCACGGGTTCGCGTCGGTTTTAATGAATACGATCTCATGTCCCAATCCCAGAAGGTTGCCAAGGCAAGACGAGAATCCAAAGGAGGCAAGAGAAAATGAAGCTAGATCGGAAACAGAAGTCGTTCATCCGGAACCTGCTCAACCTTGCCAAGGAAGGCCAGGAGAACCGGGGCGCGCTTGCCGACCTGCGTAGCGGCCTGGGCAGGGAACCGGCGGAGATGTCGCGCGTGCATAGGCATGTGGTGCAGTATCTGCCTGAGAAAGACGACAACGACCCATGGTATTACCTGATTGCGACTCTTTTCGGGGCATTTCCGCAACATCGGCAAGGTCGTTCCTTGGGCGCGGCGTTTTCCCCACTAAGGCAGAAGAGCGGCAGTATGGAGACCCGCTTCATTGCACTGCTCAACGCCCACTCCGACGACCTGGGTGACCATCTTCGACATGTCATCAGTCTGCTCAGGGCCAACGAACAACCGTTCGACTGGTTCCAGTTCTTTTGGGATCTGCTCGAATGGGATCGTGCGGATGGCCGTGTCCAACTGGGGTGGGCCCGTGACTATTACAGAAGCGAGCCAGGAGAGACCGGCTCAGCAACGGTTCAGAATGACAGCCGAACAACCAGACAGGAGGTAGAAGACCATGAATGATTCCGGTGTCAAAATCGAAGTTCATCTGATCCAGAACTTCGCTCCGTCCAATTTAAACCGCGACGATACCGGCCAGCCCAAGAACGCCTTTTTTGGTGGGTTTCGCAGGGCTCGCGTCTCGAGCCAATGTGGGAAGCGCGCCGTTCGCGAGTGGTGGCGCGAGCGAGGCACCGTTACTGTGGGGGACAGGACAAAGAGACTCCAGCAGCTGATTGGCGACAGGCTTGCCAATGACGGGGAATTCATGAAGAAGGTCTCCGACGAGGAAGAAAGGAAAGCGGGGATACGTGTATTTACGGATGCTTACTACGCCGCGGCAGACAAGAAGAAGCCAGATAACACAAGTGTCTTGATCTTCGTTTCCCCGGGTGAGGCTGAGGTCTGCGCACAGGCGGTGAAGGTGGTCTGGGACGACAAACCCAAGGCGTCCACTAAGGATGGAAAGCAGACCAAGGAATCGGCCAAGGGCATCGCTTCAATCTTGAAAAAGATTCGGGATTATGAGGCAAAGCAAGCCGGCAAGGAAGGAGCACCTGGAGAAATGGCCGACACTACGGGACAACCGGATTCCAACCAGGCGGGTGACGCAGAGACTGCCGAAGGGACTGGCACAAAGAAAAAGCCTGCAAGGCCGAAGCTTGAGATGCTAAAGGAGATCGAGGACCGGATCAAGGCAGCGCAGGTCTCTGCCGACATCTCTCTTTTTGGCCGTATGCTCGCCGAACGGCCGGGGCGCAACACTGACGGTGCCTGCCAAGTTGCCCATCCCATTTCAACCCACAAGGTCGACATGGAGATGGACTTCTACACCGCCGTTGATGACCTCAATCCCAGGGAAGAGACCGGCGCGGGGATGATGGGCGTCATCGGTTTCAACAGCGCCTGCTACTATCGTTATGCGCTCGTCGACCGCGATCAACTCGCCCGAAATCTGACGTCCAAAACGGCACGAAAGAACGGGAAGTGGGCTCAGGAACTGGAGACCGAGGACTATCAGGAGGCCGACATTGTCATCAAAGCCTTTCTCGAAGCGATGGTGTATGCGATCCCCACCGGCAAGCAGAACTCATTTGCCGCTCGGAATCTTCCCTCGTTCGGGCTGTTTGTCAGGCGAAAGGGCGGCATTGCCATCTCTCTCGCGAACGCCTTCGCAAAGCCCATTCGTCCCAAGAAGGATGATGATGATCTGGTCGGTCTGTCGGTGGCCAGACTGACGAGCCATTGGGAGGCCCTCAGAAATGTCTGCGGCAAGCAGGGTGTTCAGTCTACTGCGTGTTTTCACATCGAGCAGGAAGATCGTCTGAACGGGCTCAAGGACTCCGACAGGAAAAGCGTCGAAAAGGCGATCAATGCAATCATGGAGGTATCGTAGAGACAATGAGTGAACCCTACACTCTTTTCTTGCGACTTGAAGGCCCCATGCAGTCGTGGGGGTACCGCAGCCGCTTCGACTATCGTGATACGGCATTGGAGCCGACCCGCAGTGGCGTGATTGGCTTGATCTGCGCGGCCATGGGTATTGCGCGAGGGGAGGATATCTCGCGATTCGACTCGATCAGAATGGGCGTGCGCGTGGACAAGGACGGCCGGCTTGAATGCGATTATCATACAGCGCTCGATGTCATCAAGGCGGATGGAAGTGGAACGGGCACCGTTGAGTCCCATCGGGATTACCTTGCCGATGCGTCGTTTACCGTCGGGTTGGAGTCGGCGAATAAGGATCTACTTGAGGAGATCTCCAAAGCGCTGTGCAACCCGACATGGATCTTGTCCCTGGGACGAAAGGCTTTTCCATTGACTGTTCCGCCCATCGGCTCGGCAGATTGCCTTAAGGCTGGAACAATTGAGGACCACCTTCTCTCAGGTCAATCCAACAAGCGTGTAGTGCTGGAATCGCCCCACGGAGAACGAAACCAGTACGACTGGCCTCTCTGTTTCCGTGATCGGCAGTTTAGACCACGATCCATTCGGACTTGTTTCGAGGACAAAGGAGATCAGCGATGACAGCGGTGCCGATGGTTTCGCTTTACCTCTCGCGTCTTCTGCTCAACCAGCACTCGCGGCAGGTTATGGGCGAAGTGGAACATCCTTATGAAATGCATCGCACCCTGATGCGCGCCTTCCCGAAAGCGACGGACGATACCCAGGCCAGAGCGCGCAATGAGTTCGGCGTCCTTTTCCGGCCTGAGGTTGATGACTTGCGGGGAACAATTAGGGTTTACGTGCAGTCACATGTTGAACCAGACTGGTCGATTCTCGACGGGCTGAACGACTACCTGTACGCGGATACGCAGATGCCGGCATGGGAACATAAGGACATCATGCCGGCATGTCGGAAGATTCAAAATGGACAGATCCTCGCGTTTCGTTTACGTGCAAATCCTACTAAGCGGATCGCGAAGCATGGCGACACAATGAAGGGCAAACGCGTCGAGCTGAGGCGCGAGGATGAACAAATCGAATGGTTGATACGCAAAGGGTGGGACGTGGGGAAAGACGTATCCGGAGGTTTCTGTTTAGTCAAGAGTCAGGCCGGGGACTCAGAAGGTGAGTTGCGGCTCGTTCCGAACGTCAGGGTTTCCTGCGAAGGAAAACGGACGGGCCGGAAACGGGATGCCGCGGGCGGGCATGCTACAACGCATTTGGCTGTCCTCTTCGATGGGCTCTTGCAAGTCACCAATGCGGAGACCTTTTTGGACACTCTCGTCCAAGGTATCGGCCCGGGCAAAGCCTTCGGTTTTGGCTTACTATCTGTTGCGCCGGTTCCAACCCGAGGCTTGGAGGTGGCGACGTGAGAGTGCGGGACCTGCACGTTCTGCCGAAGTTCAGTGACGGGTGGAGCTACCTCTATGTCGAGCATTGCCGCATCGACCAAGACCTCCGGTCCATTGCTGTCCACGATGAAGCCGGCAAGATACCCGTCCCATGCGCGAACCTAGCCTTGCTGATGCTGGGCCCGGGGGTTTCCATCACCCATGCCGCCGTTTCGGTTTTGGCCGACCACGGGTGCCTTGTGGCGTGGTGCGGGGAGGAGGGGGTTCGGTTCTACGCGGTCGGCATGGGCGAAACGCGTAGCGCGGCCAACTTCCTTCACCAAGCGCGAATGTGGGCACACTCGGAATTCCGCATGCAGGTCATACGACGTCTTTACCAGATGCGGTTTTCCGGAAAGCTCGACCCAGGATTGACTCTTCGTCAAATCCGCGGGATGGAGGGGGTTCGCGTGCGGGAGGCCTACGCAAGGGCTTCTCGCGAGACCGGCGTGCCTTGGTCGGGTCGTAGCTACCACCGAGACAAATGGATCAACACGGATCCCGTGAACCGTGCATTGTCTGCGGCCAATTCGTGTCTTTACGGCATCTGCCATGCTGCGGTCGTGTCGGCTGGATTCTCGCCGGCTCTTGGTTTCATCCACACAGGAAAGATGCTTTCCTTCGTGTATGATGTTGCAGATCTGTACAAAACAGAGGTCACAATCCCAGTGGCATTTCGCGCGGCGGCAGAAGAGATCGACGGTGTAGAGCGGCGGGTGCGTGTGACGTGCCGCGATGAATTTGTGACAAAACGAATCCTGGAAAGAATTATCCCGGATGTCCAGGCGGCATTGATGCTCCAGAAGCGTGGGGTAGGTTGTAACAGTGTTCCATTCGACCATGATGCCGCTGCCCCCGGGGCATTGTGGGACCCTGTTGAAGGGCAAGTGCAAGGCGGGCGCATCCATCAGCTCGAGGATAATGAAACGGAGGCCGATGATGATGGTCCTGATTCTTGAACGTGTGCCGCCGGGATTGCGCGGAGAACTGACACGGTGGTTTCTGGAGCCGAAGGCCGGCGTTTTCGTGGGGAGGGTTTCGGCCATGGTTCGCGACCGCCTCTGGGAAAAGGCGTGCGGTCAGGCCAGGGAAGGCGGCTGCCTATTGATCCATGCGAGTGACAACGAACAGGGGTTTCGAATTCGCAGCTGGGGGAGAACGACGCGGTCGCTTGAAGACTTCGAAGGGCTTTTTCTCGTCCGGGTGCCGTAAATACAGGGTTTTTTCAGTGTTGTCCCCACACGCGTGGGGGTGAACCGTCCTGGAGCAATTGAAACTCATCGGCAAGGAAGTTGTCCCCACACGCGTGGGGGTGAACCGCAGCCGGAAACGAAAGTCGAGAAGCCCGCAAAGTTGTCCCCACACGCGTGGGGGTGAACCGGTGCGGTTGCACGAAGCCCCGCCGTGATTTTTGTTGTCCCCACACGCGTGGGGGTGAACCGCCAGAAGGGAGCCACATTCCGGGCTTTCATCCGTTGTCCCCACACGCGTGGGGGTGAACCGATGGGTTCGAAGGGCGGGAGTGCGATCCCCATGTTGTCCCCACACGCGTGGGGGTGAACCGATGCAACCTCCAGGGAAGGGACAGCCAACATCGTTGTCCCCACACGCGTGGGGGTGAACCGGAATCGCCGGAAATGGCCAAGCACCTGACCGGGTTGTCCCCACACGCGTGGGGGTGAACCGTCTTTTGCGGAGGCCGCAAGGGAAGTCGGGCAGTTGTCCCCACACGCGTGGGGGTGAACCGGTACGGCCCATCCTGATTGAAAAAACCGTATAGTTGTCCCCACACGCGTGGGGGTGAACCGGCGGGAGGGCTCCGGCAGGAAGAAAAAGGAGCGTTGTCCCCACACGCGTGGGGGTGAACCGCCGTATTGGGTTGAGAGAATTGCAAGAAGAGAGTTGTCCCCACACGCGTGGGGGTGAACCGGAGGCCAATGGCGTGCTTGCAGTGGGTTATGCGTTGTCCCCACACGCGTGGGGGTGAACCGCATGCATGGTGAGTTTGTGTCGCTCATTCCTAGTTGTCCCCACACGCGTGGGGGTGAACCGGTGGCCATGAATGAATTGGCCATCCTGCGCGAGTTGTCCCCACACGCGTGGGGGTGAACCGAAACTCCTGAGCGAGGGGGTTGATTCGACCGTGTTGTCCCCACACGCGTGGGGGTGAACCGTCGTGCAGCACGGACCCTACGTTATGATCGACGTTGTCCCCACACGCGTGGGGGTGAACCGCAGCCGGAAACGAAAGTCGAGAAGCCCGCAAAGTTGTCCCCACACGCGTGGGGGTGAACCGTCGGGCGATTACGCAACGGAGAAGATGGCGCGGTTGTCCCCACACGCGTGGGGGTGAACCGCTCCGGGGAGTCAAGATCGGCCGGCCCATCGGGTTGTCCCCACACGCGTGGGGGCGAACAGAGGCCAGAGAATTCAGCGTTCTTGCCAGCGTCTTCTGCGGCGTACATGCCCGAGTCTCGCGAGCGGCATGGAAATAGTTGTCAAGATGGTCTTCAGACACGCCACATCGGAATTGTCTCGTCCAGCGTGATGACTGCGCCACATCTGAACCCGTATTCCGCACTGCCTGCGGACCACTGGAGCTCCACCAGCCGGCTCGAAAGCAAAACGCCGAAACCGTTCACGATGCCCAGTATTCCGTAGGCATTACAGGCTAAATCGTCCGAAACGTAATCTCTGACCACCACTCCTTCCATGATGCCTTCTCAGGCGATAAAGACCCTGGCCAAGCTGGACAGGATTATGGGCCACCAGATGAAGACAACGGAAAAGGCGAAGCCCAAAATTGAATGCGTGTGAAGAAGCAACTCCCTTTCCGGTAAGGACAAGTTCCCCTTCGCACGGCAGCGCTTACCGCCGCCCGGGTCAAACCGGCGGTCACCAGGCTTGACGTATGGTGTGCCCGCTGGTATTTATAACCTTGAATTGCGGCGATGAAGTTCGCCCTGAACCGCCCCGGGCCAGGGGATGATGACTTCTAC
>ERZ795032.2070-NODE-2070-length-12177-cov-6.002062_pt1 | contig 12177 bp, 6 predicted proteins | sample MGYA00375124_ERZ795032 | MGnify/ENA primary metagenome ERZ795032 (study PRJEB30167, sample SAMN05720154) | activated sludge metagenome | isolation source: Anaerobic digester | place: China | collected 2015-12-16 ...
CCGGCTCATAACCGGGCGGTCGTGGGTTCGAATCCCTCCGGGCCCACCTTTAATTAGGGCAAGCGTCACTATCTTTGCGCGAATTCCCTTTCTCGTGCCCAATATAGCATTTCTATGAATCAGGACGCATTGCGGACTTGATTTGTTAGAGTACTATCCGCTTCCTGACACAATATGATATGCCGAACAACGCGGTTTTGCCAGGATCTCTCTTCTTTCGTCATTTTCTCTTTATCAGGGTTCATTTTCCCTATGCCCATGCTTGGTCAAGTATGGCCATACTTTCGGTATACCCGTTCTCCACGTAAGACAATCCTAAACAGTGATTAAGAGGAGTGTGTGGGGCTCCGTACCCGCGCGGGTTGCTAAACGTGCCGATGCTTTGAACATATAAGATCCGACTAGAACCAAGCATAGGGATGTAAGGCGCGATAAGAAGAAGATTTCCTAACCTCATTTATTCTGGCGTCAGTCCTGTGTAATTGAAGAGTATGGGGAGAGAGCAGATGATAAAGAAAAAATCTCAGAGAAAGTAGGGGAAGGGAGTAAAAGATAAGAGAAAACCCGGGAGAGGAAGAGGTCATCCCAATATTCTCCCGATCATGACACTGCATGCTAGGTAAATCAATCCCATGAATGAGTGTTCATACCGCTCGTAGCGTGGAACAATCTTCTTAAACGCCTCAATCCAGCTGAAGAACCGCTCTACTGCATTGCGCTTCTTGTAGAGTTTCGGATCGAACCAGAATGGCCTTCCTCGTTTCGGGTGTTTCCGGGATCTCCGGTTGACTGGAATATTGCTCTTAATCCCTCGTTTCCGGTTGTACTGACGAATATCCCGAGCATCGTAGGCTGCATCTGCGGAGATAATCAAGGGACGATCCTGCACTTCGGGAATCTTAAATGCTTCGAGGGTTTGTTCATAGAGCTGAGAATCATGGACATTTGCGGGTGAAACGGTGCAAGCAAGGGGGAGACCATGCCGATCAACCAAAGCGCTTAGCTTGTTCCCCTTTACCTTTTTACAACCATCATAGCCGGTCGATCCCCCTTTTTAGCCGGGATATCCTTCGTATCGGTAGAACAGTGCGAGAGATCGATCTTTCGGATCTCATACCCGGATTGGAGCAGGTCGAGGAAGATCGCCTGGTACACGCCTTTCTCCGATAATTCAAGGTGGTACCGGTGTACCGTTGATTTGGTGCCGTAGTTTGCTGGAACATCGTGCCAGCTGCAACCGGTACTCAGGACGTACAGGATGCCGTTGAACAGGCTGCGGGGGTCGCATCGAGGTCGACCAATGTGCGGCTTTGTTGGGGGGAGATATTTCTGCACAATATCCCACAGATCGTCGTCGATTTCCCGGAAGGCCATGACCCCGTGTTTTATCTGAGAGGCCTTATATTTTTAGGAAAACCTCGAACAGAAGAACCCTCCTCCATTCTCCAACGGTTCATAGTATCTCAAAGACTAACAAAGCCACATTAAGCCTATCAGAAACCTAAAACATATCGAAACCTTAATCGCGACATAATATACAGTCATTTTCAGGATACAAACATCCCCTGCAAGCAGCACAGTGTACTTCCATTTCGCCCTCTGTCAGAGATACCCAGCACTTCAACTCTCTTCCAGCGAACCTGCAGGGTCCACGCAGCCGGAGGTATCAACCTGTGCTACGACAGGAAGACATAAAAAAGGACTCCACCGTTAACGGGATTGAGCGGGGACAGAGCGTCTCGATCGACCCTGTCGGCCATAACGCGCTGACGGTCTATTACAGGGCTGCCGACGGCCGGTTAAAAGAACAGATACTCTTTCGCTCCGGTAGACTCCGGACAGAGGCCACCTTCAACGTGGCAAGAGTGGTCTAAATGGACTACGCATATGATAATAGTAAACCAGGGACCCAGATTAAAGTTCGAGCATCGGATCTTCTAGGTTATAATGCGAGATATAAGAGACAGTATTCGTGTGTACTTTGCGGCGAGCCTGTCGGATTTTTTGAGGGGGAAGTTCAAAAGGCACATTTCCGCCACAAATCGGGCTCACTCATCACAAAAACATGCAAACTATATGCCGGGAACCTTTCCGAGTACTCTGACCAGCTCAGGAGAAAAATTTTCGGCCTTCCCTTTTATCTCAAACAGATCGGTGACGCCTTCAAATTATATCTTGGATTTTGGCCGATAGATCAATCGCTGCTTGCGAAGGAAATACAGAGAGAACAGAAAGTAACCATCAGAAATACAAAAGAACCTCAGATAGGAATAGTAGATCTTGCAAATATTCACGCAAACGAAGTCTATCGCTTACCTATTTCATGGGTTTATGACTCGTACGAGCTCAGATATGAAATATCAAGGACCGACCTAACTGAAGAGTGGGGCAAGAAGATACCAGGTATCTTCTCGAACGGAATGTTTTTCCGAATTAGAGATGATTACTCTCGCAGTATCAGTTTAAATGGTGTCGTCACCACGAACACAGAGTACTATCTTCTGTCTCAGCACCCAGTCACTAGCAGATCATTCCTTGAAGTTAAAGAGAGTTGCTCACTGCTTGCTCAAAACCCCCAAAAATGGAAGATCTACAAGATTGAGTTCACCAAAATAACTGATGAAGCGGCAAGATATGCCAGAGAACATCACGTACAACTCCTAGAAAAACCTCCAGAGATTATTCCGCTCTGGCCACCGAGCATTCAGGATAGTCGAAAATACATCCATCAAAATACAGGTCTTAGCACCTATCGCCTGAACTCACCCCATGAATCTGGTAAATGGGAGGTCACTATCCTTGATAAATATGAAACGCCATGTGATAGACTTGAGATCTACCTCCAAGACCCTATTTTCTCAATTAAAGTGGACAACGGTATACGGCATCTCTCATTTTTCGATACTGACAACGATCTTAAGATTACCCTTATAGCAGGAGACAATAAAATGACGATCCCATATCAACAGCCTATCTTGGAACTCAAATGGATGAACCAGCCGATCGAACCTAGGATAGAGCTAAAAGCGATCAAAAACGCGGATCTTTCGGTAAAATCGGACATGGTGTGTGATATTATCCTTATGAGAAACCACATTCCAAATCTTGTCTTTAGGAATGAGCTCTCGAAACTCAGTCTCCCTGATACATCCAATGGTGATACCGTTATTATCACACACGGTTTGGATATCTTGGCATCGCTTTTCTTCAAGAAAAACGGAATTAATTCTGATTATAAAATTAGTACCAAAATAACTGATGACGCATTATATCAAAAATTACTCAGTTTAGGAGGTACATTCATAGCAGTTCCCACGCAATTAAAGTATCTTGCTACAAAACTTGAGAACTATCCTAGAACCAGAGAGTACCTAAGGAAAGGGCTTATAGCAGGAAAAATCCCGAATAAAGCAGCAGAACACCTCACTATGATTTACAAGCAGGGAGGGCTCTAGATGTCTACTCAAGAAGCAAATTGTTCATTATGTGTGACAATCCGCTATAAAAATGCAGATGTAGAACTTCTGCGTCTTGCCGAAATTATTGAAAACCCGGCAAACAGTGGGAAAACAGGAGGGATATTCTTTCCGTTTAATAATACCTCTGATTTCCCGAACGTAAAAACAATTTCAGTGGCCCCATACGACGCTAATCCAAATGAACTCTGTATCTGGGAGTGGGAAGTTCGCCCAAATAATCCAAAGAGACAATATTCAGATCGCACAAAAAAGACGTTCTATGAATTGATTTTTCTCAACAATCCTGATCTTAACAATGGATTAATGATTACTCCACCACCGATTTGGGAGTTATTTGATCTTTTGCTAGATGGATTCATCGTTCCACCCCATCACTCAAGCTCATTCCTGCTGATAATTAATCAAACAGAAACTGAATATATTTGCCTTGAGATTGCAGAATCATCCTATAATCGTGATGGCAATAAAGTTACAATTAATGAAAATACGCTCCTAAAAGAGTATAAAATATTGAAATCAGATGTTATTGATACATCTCAATACATCCAGAACCTCAGTCATTTCAAAGATTACCTCGACCCGGAACTTCAGCGTCGCATAATATACATACGAAGACATCTCTGGGCAAGTCCGGTTGCAACCCTGCCTCTCAAGCGTTTTAACGCATATCTTGCCGGGCAACTTAGACAAGCTATGGATAATCTATCGGGTCAAGCAAGAGATAGAGAAGTTATCGAAACTTTCGTCAAGAACGTAATAAAAAATGTAAAACCTGATTTAAACCTGATGGTATTCCTTGAGGGGTATTATCCCGGCTCTAACGAAGATACCTTTGTCTCAACCCTTAGGGGATATCATCCCTTAGAATCAGTGCTTAACTCCTATCTCAAGCAGACATCGATGGATGAAAAATTCCTTGAGTTCATCGTAGAGAACCTTCCCTCTTTCCGAGAGAAATATCTTCAAGTATTAACTGAAGGTTATCTGGAGGAGGAAAAGCAGAAACTATTGCATCAACTGGTTCCTCTTCGAACTCAAATAGAGGAACTAAACAACGAATTTAGATCTAAAAATATTCTCAAAGATAAGTTAGACGCTGAAATAATGGTGTTGGAAGCCTCTAATAGAGAACTCATCGTTCAAATTCACGAAAATGAGCAGCGCAAACAAGAGTTCAACGAGTTTCTGAACGATAAAAGAACAGGACTATTCCAAGAACTCACTACCCTAAAGAAACTACTTCAATCCAATGAATGTGCTTTTGAAACCCCTGTGCAAAACATAAATCCGTCAGTTTTGACAGTCCGACCTGGAAATAATCTAGAATGCAGGAATGGAGAATCCGTAGAAGAAATTACTCAACTTTCTGATATGTTCTCCCTCCTCCAGGACAACCTGCCAGAAAAAGGAACAGATACACCCGATGTGTTAGAACTATCGAAATTTATCTCTGCTTCATACCTCTGTCATTTCCCCCTCCTCTGTGTGGGAACCTCTGCGGGCGACATGGCTCACATTATCTCAATGTCGTTCAATAACCAATTGCCCGACACAATCTGTATCCCAAGCGGATATAACAACTATTCTTCTCTTCTTAATACCATCAGAAATCTAAAGAGCAACATTGTGATCCTGGAAAATTTAGTTGGTTTTTGTGATGAATACTGCTACACCCATCTGGCTGAAGATGTCCCCGATAAATACATTATTTTTCTTGTAGAATACGAGGAAACTCTCAAGTTCTTACCAAAGGGCATCTATGCCCACATGGGATTAATACAATGTGACAGGTTCTTCACGACACAGTTAATTAATGATGAAGAGATCTGGCCTGGAAAAATAACAGGCTCAATATCCTCTCCACCAAACAGTGCCACTAGAATAAAAATCTTAAATAAAATCTCAAATCTAGCACCAAGTTCTCTGGTATCAACAGGATATGTTAATTCGAGAGTGAAAATTCTCGAGACAATCGCACAAGAAGGAGATCAGATTTCTGATTTGATAAAGACAATTTATACCGAATTTGCAACCATCATCGAGATTTACGATCATACAGAGGATTACAAAGAAAAACATCAAAATAATAAAGACCCATCAGTCATAGAATTCATGGAGAGACTCGGAATGGAGACAATATGAGTATAGCTCCTCTCCATGCAAAGATGGCAGCAGATATGGGGATTACCTCATTTCTGGATGAAGATCTGAATGCTGCCTTATCAAGAATTACCTACTCTGCGATTGGCGAATGGATAAAAGCGTCAGCATATGATACCAATGTCAAAGAAGATGAAAAAAAAGACGGACATGAGAATAAGGCAACCAAAAACCATATCACACGCAAATGTGGAAAAATACTAGAAGCGTACCTAGATCTTTACCCAGATTTAAATGATTGGTTTTATCCAGCAACTGTCAATAAGGCATTTAACCCAGTCATAGAGATACGAAACCGTCAACTTGCAGCTGGAGCACTCGTATCTGCATTGGAGACTCGTCTCCAGTTTCCACAGGAGAAATGCACGAAGACCGCAGACAACCTCTACCTCTATCGCGGCGATACCTTCCACAAAAAAACACAGATAATCGGTCTTGGGAATTACATCCGCACTCCTGATCGAGTGCCTGTATGTTCAATTGAGGAAATGTTTCTAATCCCCAATCTTTCTGCAAAGGACTATGTAGAACAATATGTGCAAATCGTCTCGAATAAGTTTGCTAAAAGTGAGAAAGCACCTGATACCAGAGAATACTTCGATTACCTCTCACCCCGCGCATTCTGGAAATCTTGGGTTTCATCGTATCCAAAAAGAGAAAGACTCACGGTGTATAGAGACAGCAAATGGGATTACGGACTTGCCAGAATAGAATCAGGTAATTTATACACCCTTGCTCTCCCCCAAGCAGTTCTTGAAACCCACGACGTAAGACGCTTTCTATATGGCATCCGGGAAATCGAGCAAAACCCCGCACAAGCTAAAATCAAGGATATGGGTTCTATGATTCACATCATTCTCCCTTCACATTTGCCAGATCTTGAACAAAATCTTCTTTACATGATGGCTTGGCCCAGACAGAACATTATGGACAGAACAGAGTATATCTCCACAAAGGCACTCCTGCCAACAATCAAAAAACTACTCGAAAATCTCAATATGAGGGTGAAAAACGATGACTGACATTTACAGTGTTCAACACATACATAACACCTTACTTGAGAAGTTGAAAGCCTATATCCGCGCCCAGTACTTTGGTGAAAACAATCTTCTGTTAGAGAAAAGTGAAGATCTGCTAAGTCAACAGCATATCCTCTCCCAAGATCCTTATATCGAATCAAATACACCATATATCATTCGTGAACATGGATTAGAGTCAGCAAATATCCCTAAAAGGATTCAAGAAATAATCACGGCATTATCCAGAGAGAATATTGGTGTCTTCGAAAATCCCTATGTTCATCAGGTGGAAGCACTCGAAGCATTCTACCAGGGTGACGATGTCCTTGTAACCACTGGAACTGGCTCAGGTAAAACAGAATGTTTCATGTGGCCAATGGTTGCCAATCTCATACATGAAGCGCAAACATCTCCAAACACATGGAAAATGCGCGGAGTACGCACTCTTCTTCTCTACCCGATGAATGCCCTTGTTGCGGATCAAATTGGCAGACTGCGGAAAATGATCGGAGATCCGGAAGGCAGATTCTACCATCAATTCCAAGGATTTGCTGCAGAACCAACAACATTACGCCGCCCCCAGTTCGGAATGTATACAGGTAGGACTCCCTATCCAGGTCAGGCTATCAAAAAGAAGGATCGAGAACTTGCAGCTGCATTAAGAAAAGACATACTTGAGAAAGGGGAGGACTTCGCCAAAGAACTTCGACGCCTTGGACGGTATCCTTCGAAAAGGGATCTCAACGCCTATGTTACTCATCTTGAAGAAGGAATACATCTGACAGATTCGGAAGATGCTGAACTAATTACCAGAAAGGAGATGCAAAATGCCGCCCCCGACATTCTGGTTACTAACTACACCATGCTCCAGTACATGTTAATCCGAGAGATCGAACAACCTATCTGGAGTTCCACGAAGGACTGGCTTCATGCATCTCTAGAAAACAAACTGCTCATCGTTATCGATGAAGCGCACATGTATCACGGATCTGCCGGGGGAGAAGTCTCGCTTCTTATCAGGAGGTTGATGTATTGCCTTGGAATTACCCGAAATCAGGTCAGGTTCATTCTAACCAGTGCAAGTATACCTACTGATTCAAGGGAAAAGGCCGCATCATTACAGAAATTCCTCCACGAAATTACTGCAAGTGACAATGGCTCAGATTTTGCTATAATTACCGGAAAACGGAAAGAGATCTCAACGGAGATCTCTCTTGAAATGTCTCCAGAAGCACTCTCCAGACTATCTATTGACGCATTTCAGGGAGACATTCCTCAAAAAATAGATGCTATCGCCTCTTTCTGTCAAACAGTTGGATTGAGAAAACTGCCGGAATCAACCTTGGAGGGATACTCCCAGTACCTCTACGAAAGACTGCCACTCTACGCACCGATCCAGCGCCTTATTACCCAGACAGCCGGAAATGCTACAAACATCCATAGGCTCGCAAAAATTGTTTTCCCAGATGCTTCAGAAGATCTTGCGCTAATAGCGATCCAGGTATTGCTTGCTGTACTCCCCATTGCCAAAAATACTGAAGGTCAGGTTCTTTTTCCTGCACGACTTCACCTGTTCTTCCGTGGACTCGAAGGGTTGTACGCATGTACAAACCCCGATTGTCCTCATAGAAATACCGGAGATGGAATCACTCTCGGACAGTTATTTACCAATAGTGGGCACGAAACCTGCGACTGTGAAGGACAGGTCTACGAACTGATAAATGATCGAAGATGTGGGGCCTTATTTCTAAAAGCTTATATGGTGTACGAAAGTCAGAATGCCACAAATATTGAACTCTGGGGCTCTCCGGGGGATTCCTTTGGCAAGAACATGCGTGAAGTCCATCTTTACATCATTCCGACAACAGGAACTTATCAAGAAAAATCAGAGCACAGTGAAGGCTGGATAAACCCATATACAGGTATGCTTCATCGGGACCCTTCCTATGCTGGAGAGTCGGGTTATCTTCATGTGGCTTATTCAACTCACGAAATCCCCAATAAGCCAGGACAGTTTACGTTCAAATACTGCCCAAAATGCGGAAAAAATCTTGATAAATCTTCATTGTCCGATTTCGCAACGAAAGGGAATGAGCCATTCTACAATATAGTTTCATCCCAGTTAGAGTCTCAGCCGCCCACAATCTTTGATAAGACAATACTCGAAAGACAACCAAACGCAGGAAGAAAAGTTCTGCTCTTCTCTGACAGCCGTCAAAGAGCTGCGACTTTAGCAAAAGATATGACCCGATCAGCAGATGACGATGCGGCCAGGGCTCTTTTAGTCCTTGCCGCATCCCACCTACAGAGTTGGAGCAAAGAAAAAGGAAGAAATCCAACCTTAGATATGTTATACCCGGCATTTCTCGAAATAACCTATAATAATCATATAATGCTTTTTTACGGATCGAATAAAAAAGATTTCAAAGATGGATGGGGAGTCATTGCTGACAGTATCAATCATGCAGCAAAGCGATCAACACAGATTAATTACGGTAGAATTGCGGCAAAATTTACCAATAAGCCGGGTTTATTCTCAGAACAACTTCTGAAAAATCTGTGTTCACCATATCGGTCTCTTACCGATTTGGGTCTTTGCTGGCTGGTTCCAAGCGATGAGGAAGACATTGAAAACTGCCTAGCTGATCTTGAGGAAGAAGACATCACCATGACACGTGATGAATTTGAATGTCTCTTCTCAACATGGGCTACCCACTACTGTACCTCCGATTATGCGATTGGGGAAAGCATCGACGATGAGGTCAGGAGAAATATCACACGCTGGTCTTTTGGACGTTTTGGACGCCTAGGAATAGAACAGACCAAACTCAGTACAATGCCCCAGTTTATTCAGAAGATCTTGAAAGAGAACGGGTATTCAAAGGAACAGATCGAGAAAATACAACATACTTTGCAAAAAACCTATTTCCAGAAAGGCCTTGGGGAGAAGGGAACATTTTATCTTTCGCTCAATAATATTGCTCTCAAATTTGATAGAGAAAAAGAGTGGTACCGTTGTTCAAAGTGTTCGAAAATCTTCCCATTTGCCCCATGGGGTCGCTGCGCATATTGTGGAGATGAACACATAGAGATCATCACCCCAAGCGATCTAGATCGATATAAATTCTGGAGAGATCCGGTTTTAAAGGCTACGGCGGAAGGAACGGGGAAGACAATCCAGACAATAAACACAGAAGAGCATACTGCTCAGCTCTCTTACAAAGATCAACGTGACAACACTTGGTCCACCACAGAGAATTATGAGATGCGGTTCCAGAATCTCCTATCTGAAGAGGAAGAGCCTATTGATGTGCTGAGTTGCACAACCACAATGGAAGTGGGTATTGATATCGGATCACTAACTGCCATTAGTTTAAGGAACGTCCCTCCCCGAAGGGAAAACTACCAACAGAGATCGGGACGTGCAGGAAGAAGAGGCACTTCCCTTTCCACAATTGTCACTTACGCCCAAGACGGTCCACATGATGGATGGTACTTCAACAATCCACAGGAGATTATTTCAGGAGAGGGACGCCTCCCATGGATTGATGCCCACAACGCAAAACTCATTAGTAGACATCTCAATATCCTCCTCCTAAGCGGGTATCTTAAAAGCCAGGATACCAACTTATATGACTGCGGTGTGCTGGATTTCTTTGAGGAGTACTATGACAATTTTTCAGATTATGCCATTCACTTCGTGTTTTCACAAGAATCTAAGAAAATTATTGTCCCCCAGAACGAAGAGGATCTGGCTGTAATTCAGACATTTGCCGAGAAATTAATCCAGAGATTAAATAACATTCGTCACGAAGTACTACAGAGTCGTGAGCGATATAGATCTAATCAGAATAACTCACTTCTTGACTTGCTAAGCAGTGAAGGAGTACTGCCAACATACTCCTTCCCCCAAAACGTCGTTGGATTCTATATCGAGGGTCAAAATGGAGATATTTCACAAAAACCAGAACGTGCACTGAACATTGCAATTAGTGAGTATGCACCAGGTAAAGTCCTGGTTGTTGATAAGAAGACCTACAAATCTGGCGGGATTTATAGTCCTGCCTCTCTTGCAATAAGTCGTGATAAACCCGCAGAGAGATACTTCAACGACCCCAAATATTATTCAGACTTGTATCAATGTTCAGGCCCATACTGCGGTTGGATATCCACAGAATGCCCAAAAGATAATGTTTGCCCCTTTTGCCACTCCGTACTGGCCCCGCCCAAGAAAATGCTGAAACCATGGGGCTTCGCTCCACGGAATCACACAAACATCCCTGAGGCATGGGCAGAGGTTGAGTACTCATATGCTGAAGAACCATGTTACTTTGCAGAACCCACCCAGCATGACTTGAAGGATATCGGTTACGCACATCTGAAGGTTGCAAAGCGTCCGGATAAAATCACCATTATTAACAAGGGCATCCAAGGGCAAGGATTCTATGTTTGTAAAAAATGTGGCGCTACTGAGGTAATTCAGCCAACATCAGCATCAAAAGAAACAGAAGGATGTCAGAATGATAAGCCGCTCATCCCATTGAAAGATGTATTTAGACCCTATCTTGCACAGGGTCTCCCACCTTGCTATCATTCTCCACAAATAGTCTATCTGGGGCATACTTTTGCGACAGATATGGTTGTGTTCGAGTTTGAACTTGACTCTGCCCGAATCAATACGGACTATAAAGGTCTCTGGATTAAGAGTGCTGCGGTCACATTAACTGAAGCATTCCTCCTTGCTGCCAGTAGGGCATTGGATATTGAGTTTACCGACCTCAACGCGGGTCATCGTATCCACAGAGCGGATAGCAAAGTGTATGTTGACATATATCTTTATGACAGCCTCTCGAGTGGTGCTGGATATTCGTCAGGTCTTCTGGAGATGACTGCCGATGTCCTTTCCGAAACCCAGAAGTTACTTCGGGAATGCAGGTGTGATTCAGCGTGCCCCGACTGTCTAAAGCATTACTGGAACCAAAGAGTTCAACACACGTTGAATCGCTACAACGCCCTGCAGCTCCTTAACTGGGGTATTGATGGAATTCTTCCCGATGAATTAACACAGGATAAACAGGCGCGTCTCGTTACACCGCTCAAAAATCGACTTGAATTAGAAGAAACTGATGTCCAGATTGTATGCAACAGTGGTGGACTCCAGATAAAATCGCTATCCAGAACACAGAAACTAGTGGTTTACCCGGCAATGCATAATAGAAGGAGAATAGAGAGAGATGTCATATATGTCTCCGATCTTGAATTAAGAAGGGCTCTGCCTACCATCTTCACTTGGCTTAAAAGTAATGTGACGAGGGATCTAGATTAATACCATAAATTTCTTTCTTACGGTAAGAATTGCATTTCCGGCTCATAACCGGGCGGTCGTGGGTTCGAATCCCTCCGGGCCCATCAAATTTTGAAGAAACAACGCGCAGGGCGGACGCCCTGCAGGTCATCCGGATCACGGGCCGGCGTGGGTCTCCCCGTCCTCGGGACACCCCTCTTCCTGCCGGCGGCCG
>ERZ795032.2071-NODE-2071-length-12175-cov-3.878795_pt1 | contig 12175 bp, 19 predicted proteins | sample MGYA00375124_ERZ795032 | MGnify/ENA primary metagenome ERZ795032 (study PRJEB30167, sample SAMN05720154) | activated sludge metagenome | isolation source: Anaerobic digester | place: China | collected 2015-12-16 ...
AGAAAGTGCAGTGTGGACAAAACTGAGCCAACCGGCCAACCAGGTACGCATTGATAAGCTTAGGCTTGGCGGCAAAGACTTTAACGACACCCAGCGGCCACACAGGCATCGGCATAGCCCCTTCTTTAGTTTTAGCAAGATTAGTATGGATGACCGCGACCTGGTATGGAAGGACAGTAACACCATGAAGCGAGTAAAAGCTTACTACTCTTACGATGTAGCCTCTGGCTGCCGTGTTGGATCAGCGTATAGCATGGATAAGGATGAGGCTTTGTTCCTGGACTGTATGCGCGATATGTTTGTGTTTATAGACCGAAACGGCTTTGGCATTCCGATGGAAGTTGAGGTTGAAAATCATCTTGTTAATAAGTTTTTTGTCCAGTTACAGGACATGTTCCCATACCTTACAATTTGTGCACCAGGGAATAGTCAGGAAAAACGTGCCGAACATTTTAACCGCTACGTAAAGTATCAGGTAGAAAAGAATAACCATCCTGGCATTGGCCGTTGGTGGCTCAAAAGCAAGTATAATAGGGTGCCATTGGACAGGGTTGATGACGGCTTTAAGCAACGCATGAAATCTATGGATAAGCTTATAGCCGATGACATAATTGACACGCTGGAATACAACAATTCATTGCACCCCAAGCAGGATGTATATCCCGGAATGACACGCATGCAGGTGCTGGTTGAAAACCTAAACCCAGACCTGCCAAATCTCAACAAACAGTTTATTTATCGCTATATAGGTTTCGAAACAGCTACCAGCATACAACGCAATCAATATGTTTCGGTGCAAAAGATGAAATATATGCTTCCACACCCTAATGTGCTTGAAATGCTGGCTCCAAACAACCGCGAGGTGATGGCCTATTGGATGCCGGATGGCGAGGGCGCAATAAACGAGGTGTATTTGTATCAGAATGGTCAATTTATATGCACATGCGAACGCCTTGAAACATACAACGAGGCCAAAGCAGAGCGTACCGATAAGGATTGGGCGGCAAAAGCAAAACAGGATGCTTATGTAGCCGAGTTTGACAAGTACGTGAACGGTGCGGCAAAAGAATATGCCAAGCTTGAAATAATGAAAAAGCAAACTGTAGCCACCAAGCCGGCACGCATAATAGAACCAAAACCAGCAACTGTTGAACCCGAGGTGGTAACAGACTACGCCCGTAAGGCAATTGATGACTTTTTTAATTAAATACCATTTATATATGATTACTACAGCATTTAAACAGCAAATAATTGCGAAATTAGTTGAGGCAGAAAAGGCCAGCGGGCTTACTGGCAAGCGTTATGCCATAAAAATAGGCATCAACCCGGCACAATGGAGCCGGCTAAAGAATGGCGAACTGGATAATGTGATAGCCGACAGCCGCTTTATCACATTGGCAAGGCTTAATGATTTGCACACAGGCGACAAATTGCCCTGGCGCACGGTTGAAACATCCACCTATAGCTACATACATTCGCTGCTTCACACCTGCCAGCAGGAGCGTATTAGTGTAATGCTATGCGACTTAGCTGATATTGGTAAAACTTATGCCGCCCGCCGCTATGCAAGCGAAAACAAAAATGCTGTGTACATCGATTGTTCACAAGTTAAGAGTAAGCAGCTGTTTGTTCGCGAGTTGGCAAGGCAATTTGGCAGCAACCACACCAGTAAATATTCAGAAGTATATAACGACCTGGTGTATTACCTCAATTCGCTTCAAAGTGTAATCATTATAGTTGATGAGGCAGGCGATTTGCGATACGATGCATTCCTGGAACTAAAAGCATTGTGGAATGCTACAGAAGGCAATATTGGCTGGTTTATGCTTGGTGCCGATGGATTAAAGGCAACCATCAACCGGTCAATTAATAACAAAAAGGTTGGATATACAGAGATATTTCGCCGCTACGGAAGCAAATTCAGGCAGATCACCCCACAAGGCCGCGAAGCCCTGGATGAATTTAAACGAGAACAAGTTGCCCAGGTGATTGAGGCCAATGCGCCAAAAGGCAGTGATGTGCAGAAACTTGTGAAAGCAAGTGGTCACTCCCTAACAAATGCATACAACATGATTCGCGTCATGAATAACCAGGCTGCACAATGAGTAAAAAGGCTGACATAGAATTGAGCCGTGCTTTGTCGGTTGATAATGTGCTTAGTTATAAGTTTACAGGGCTGCCATTTGAGGGCGAAATGCGTGATGTATTTGGAACTCCGGAGCGTGCCGGAAGCTGGATAATCTGGGGGCATTCAGGGAGCGGCAAAACGACCTTTAACATGCAGCTGGCACGCTATATAAGCCAGTTCGAGAAGGTAATATACAACAGTCTTGAAGAGTGGCCAAGCGCAAGTATAGCATCTGCTTACAAGCGTGCAGGCCTGAAACAAGGCGATAAATTAATCATGGTGGGTGAGCCTATGGATTTGTTTGCGATACGTATGCAGCGCAAACGCTCTCCAAACGTGATGATTATCGACAGTGTCAAGTACACAAAATTTCGATGGAGCGATTACGAAAAGTTTTGCAAGTTGTTTCCAAATAAGCTGAAAATATGGGTAGCACACGCAAAAGGAAAAGAACCCAAAGGCGGGCTTGCCGTTGACATTCAATTTGACAGCCATGTAAAAATATACACCGAAGGCTATCGCGCATTTATCACTAGCCGATTTAGTGATAATGGCAGCGGACATTTAGATATATGGCCTGCAGGTGCACGTAAATATTGGGGCGAACTAGAAGAAACCGATTTATAAATTAAAATAGTTATAGCCATGAAAACAAAAACACATTTCACCTACACCTACGATCCCGGATCCTTACGAATCAATATTTTTGAGTTCGGCCAGCTGCGCGGCGGTTTTGTAGGCCAGGCAGCCGAGCGCGAATTTTCGCGCCTGCTCGAGTCCGGAGCCGAAATTAACATTACTGATATGACAGACGACATCCGTAAAGCCAAGGTGCGCCGCCTGCGTGCCATTTGGATCAAACAAGGCATCGACCAGTACAGAGACAGCATTCTGAGCCAGTATGGCGTTAGCAGCACTGCTGATCTGAGCATTGAGAGCCTTAACGAACTGATTGACCAATACACCAACAAAGCCCCTGCCACTGACCATGTGCGCAGGCAGCGGAGCATTATCCTGGACTTGCTTACCAAGCTTGGGATATACAAAAATAATGGCGACTGGGAGCGTGTAAACGCCTACCTGATGCAGCCCCGCATTGCCGGTAAGCTGATATACCAAATGAACAGCGATGAGCTGAACGCCTGCGCTAAACGCCTGAGGGCTATCCTGCTCAAAAAGGATCCGGTTGAACGCGAAATTGAACGTCAAAGCATACTCAACTAAAAAATGGACGATCAACTGAAGCAATTGATGCAACGTGCAGAAGCAGAAAAAGCTGCTGCCATGCGTGGCGACTTTGAGCAACATATGCGCAAGCGCAACCACTTGCTGCTGCAGATAAATAACCTGAAGCAACGCCAGAAGCAAGATAAAAAGCAGGCTGTGCACGATTATAACATATCATTTACCAAAACAATAAACTATGAGTAGTAACCATGAAAGAGTCATCAACATTACCTACGAAGCAGTATGCAAAGACTGCCACGGCGAAGGAGCCATACAAGGTAAGGCCTGCAATCTATGCGGTGCTACCGGCTATGTTGATATTGAAAAACGTGTATTTATCACGGTACGCCCCAGCCAAAGCAGGGAAATGAAAATGAAGTTAGAAACCCTAAAAAAACATTTCAATGGATAAAATAGACCTAAAGGCACTAAGTGCCGCCGAACGTGCCGAGCTGATGCAGCAACTTGCTGAAGAAACAAAACTTGAGCAGGAACGGCTACGCAAAGAAAGAGAAGCCTATGAAGCTATAAAAGACGAGGTGGTGCGCAAAACCTTTGTAATGCTTCAGGAAGCTTCCGATAAACTGCTGGAAGTAAAAGAACAGGTGTATCAAAATTTTGAACAAGTGATGGCTTTAAAGAAAGAGCTATTCAACCTGAGTGATGAACAGCTGTTAACGCAGGGCAGCCACACCTTTACATCAAGCGATGGCGTCATGAGTGTAATAATTGGCAGCAACATTATCGACCGCTGGGACGAAACCGTAAGCGTAGGTATTGAGTTGATCAATAAATGGCTAGACACACTGGCCAGGGACGAAAAAAGTGCCCAGCTGGTGGGAATAGTGCGCGATTTGCTTAAGCCAAACAAAGATGGGGTGCTCAAAGCATCGCGGGTGCTTGATTTGTCGAAACATGCTGATCGCATAGGCGATAAAGAACTCATTAAAGCTGTGAATATCATTCGTGATGCTTACAGACCGGCCAAAACATCCACTTATGTAAAAGCCAAATGCAAAGATGCTACCGACAAGGATCAATACATTCCATTATCAATGAGCGCTGTTTAGCAATGGCAAGCCCCGGAGACGCAAAAAATGGCGGTGCCTACCAGAGGCTCGCGGGTGCAAAACCCGCCTCCAACAGGATAAAGCAGGGTTCGATTCCCTGCGGGGCTACAAAACTTTTATAAACATAAATAAAATGAGCCTTATGAACAAAAAAGTGTACATCATTGGTCCGGTAACCGGGCTGCCTCGTGATGAGGTGCGCGACAATTTTGGCCTGGCAGAGCAGGAGCTTAAGAATATTGGAATGATACCGGTGAACCCTATCAACCTGGTACCTGAAACCAGCGACTGGAACAAAGCCATGCGCATTTGTATAGCTAACCTGGTGCAATGCGACATGGTATTGATTTTGCCTAATCATTTGCATAGCAAAGGAGCTATGATTGAGTTGCAGATAGCCCGTGGTTTGGCCATGCCTGAGCTTAGTATCATAAACAAAAAATCAAAAATGAAATGAGAACATTCACCTTTACAGCTGCCAGCTTCCAGGGCGAAGTGATCATTGAGTTTAACGATGATGGCATTTTGCAAAAATTTGACAGTAGCGGGGCAAATATGAGTGCAGCTCAGCAAAAATTCCTGCTTACCAAACTTCCTATCCATGTGGACGATGTGAAACGTGTGTTGCTTAAAAGCCCTACAGCGGTGTTTACCGAAATTCACCAGGAAGTAAGCTTCGATCAGTTCTGGAATCGATATGACGAGAAGGTAAGAAGCAGTCGTAAACGCTCCGAAAAGGTGTGGAAAAGGCTATCAAAAACCGACAAGCTAAAGGCATACCGCTACATAGCAAAATACGAACAAAGCCTGTATGCCGGAATACCTAAAAAATATGCGGAAACTTATCTCAATGCTGAATTGTGGAACAACTAACATATACTACTATGGACTGGCAACTGATAAGTTTTTTAACTGTATATGGCCTCGTATTTATTGCTTGTATTTACTTGCTTTATAAAGTATTAGATGACTGTTATTATTTTAAACCAACGCCTAAAAAAATGGATCGATATTACCGACAAACAAATGTAAAAACAGAATGCCATGCCTGTTTGGGAAAAGGCTACAAAGATTATAATGAATATCATAACCGACCTGTGCGCTGCTGTTGTTATATATGCAATGGTACGGGTAGCATTAGCACTAAAGAATACATTGATGTTACTGATCAATTACTTGAATTTTCGAAGAAAACAAACACTCCCCTGCCATGACACATACCTTAGATACCTATAACAGGGCGCAGCTTCAAACCAGCTTGTTGCTGGCGATTGCGCATAGCAAAATCAAAGTAAAGGCCAGCAAAGAAGAGCTGCTGGTGCTTAAGAAAACCCTTGAGGCATGGGTTGTATCGCAAAACCTTATGGATGCTGATTTAGAATTAAAAGCATACGTGCAAATTGCAGTTTTGCTGGTTCAAAAACTACAACAGAAGCTTATGAAGCTGGAATCAGAACAAAAAATAAGCTTCGATATACAGCAGGCTTTGATGCTTCAGGTAATGATTAGCGAGCTGCTGATGAACGACAGCCTCGATGCCTATACCGCCAACACCCTCAACCGTATTAATTACCAAATACACAAGCAGGCGTAGCTATGAGCGTGGGCGAAAACACAAAGCGAAAGGCCGAAAAGGTGCGACAGCTGGTTGAGCAGCACTACGAACCAGGGCGGCAAGACAGAAACAAACGCTGGGTGTTTCGCAATGTAGTTGTTAAGATATACCCCATGAGCGAGCGCAATTTTTGGCGGTATATGACCCTTACCAAACCACGAAAAACAGTATCAGAAACTGAAGATCCTTCACAATTAAAATTGTTTTAAAAATGGACGCAAAAAGCCAACTTAAAGTATGCCGTGCAGGCTTTACGATTATCCGCAAAGAAGACGTGCCAAGCCCGCGCATCAAGTATAAAGATGCCCGGCAAACCGACTGGAAAACTCTCCGTAAGTTTGATACCAAAGCAGCCCGCGATAGAGAGTTTAACAAACTGATGGAACTGAACCTTATTATCAATGATTAAAATAAAAGGCTATTGGCAGTATAATGGCCACAAAAGTGAATTTAAACGCTTAAGACTACGCATACATGAAAACAAGCTCGAAACCCTCAGGCAACAGCTGCAGCAAAGCACAGGATGCGACATTATGTTCTACCGCAAAGGCAGATGAAAATTGACTGATAACGTTGGACGGCTTTACGCTGTGCCAACATGAACTACAAATTATTAACCACCGTCACGGCATAGCGTAAAACCGTTTGTTAAATGCAGTGGCGGCAAAACTTAGATAAAGATGATTAGAATTACTCAAGTTCAAAAGAAATATTGGGTTAAAGATTTCAACACGAAATATGATAAAAAGCTCCATTTAGAAGTTCATATCGTTACAACCTACTGGCTGCTGTTCATCCCAATATTTCAGAGAAAAAAGCTGATTAGTAGCAATATGTAGCCATTGCATTTAACGCTCATGTATGTGCCGCCCCAAATGGCATATACAGGGCTGTTATCAGGCTGTTTTTTTTTAATATAAACCGTAATAAACTCAAAAAAAATGATCACAAAAAAACACAATTCAATGCGAAAAGAAGTGATACAACAATTAAACACGGGTGCTCCGCTTACAGCTGAAATGAAACAATACATAGCAGATGTAAAAAGCTTAATTGAGTTTAAAAGTGGGGTCGAAAAGCCTATCGCTATCCAGGTACTCTCTAATCTTTTCAATAAAGGCCTTAAACTCTTCAAACCCCGGAAATACTCCCCCGGGTATCGAAGTCAAAAGAGGGACAAGAGCCTTTTTGACGGGGATTTCATGACGCCTCGGATTTGATGACGTAATCAATACATAATCACCAATAATTTCAGCGGCATCCTTCCACTGATTATTCAGCAAATAAATGCAAGTCTGGTGATAATCAATAAGAAGTTCTTTTTCAGTTGAATTCATAACACTACATTTTTAAAGGTTAGCACTGCAAATGTAAGCCAAACCGGCACGGGCAGCACAACACTGCCCACCGGTTTTTAAAAAAAAACTTGACAACATGGCTAATTATTTCGTATCATTGCGGTGTCAAAGTTTCATCAGTAGGGTAGTAAAGCTGCCCGCACACCGTTTGTAGGGCATTTTTTTATGCCCCCTGCGATATAACGGCAGCCTAACCCCGTGATCCGGTTATAATGGCCGGTTCAAGCCCTACTGAAGGACTTTGACAACGGGAAGTGGGCTGCCGTTTTTTATTAGCCCGCATGTCATAAAATTCAGTAAAATGACTAAATTAAATGAACTGGTTATTGCGCGTAACGGCGACAACCTTTTAATTGATGCCAGGCTATTGCATCAGCAGTTACAAGTTTCATCAAGATTCAACGACTGGATTAAAAACCGGATTAGCGAATTTGGGTTTGAGGAAGGGAATGACTATTTTGTTTACTCAAATTTTAGTAATCAAAAATTGTTTAGATGGGGCGGTAATCGAAGATCAGTTGAGTACAATCTCACCCTCGACATGGCCAAGGAGTTGGCTATGATAGAACGCAACGAGGTAGGCCGCCGGGTGAGGCGTTATTTTATAGCGGTGGAGAATGAAATGCGCGATGCCTACAAAACAGGCCGATTGTTGCCCAAAGGTGTAAAAAGCAGCGAGATAAATGGTCGCAGGTTATATCCTTTTTTGCGGCTGTCGTTAAAACTGGGTTATAGCTCCAGCGGAAGTTTATATTACCGCCGTCATCGTTATCCAAATCATTTTATTAAGCTTGACAAAGTATGGTATTGCACCGAAGAAATGGCTAATATGATGGCCATGCATAAAAGCCTCGATAATCATCGCAAAACCATTAAAGAGATGCAGCCCGTGCTTCCATTGGATTTTGGCGCTCCTATCCTTTTTCAGGAAGGAGGCCGCTTATGAGCAACCAAAGCAAACAGGCCGAGCTTGCTGCCATGCGGCAAGTGGCCGAAAGCCACCGCATACTGCTACACGCCATGCTCACCAATCACGAGGCTTATATGGCACTGTTGCAGGCTGCAGAGGAAACAGGGGGCAATTCGAAGATTCAAGATTCAAAATTCAAAGATTCGAAGATTCAAGATTCAAAATTCAAGGATTCAAAAATGAAGGTGCTGCGCTAAGGGGGCAGCACAACACTGCCTGCCGGTTTTTAAAAAAAAACTTGACAAATTAACAAACTGTTGTATATTTGCCCTTGAGTTTCAATTTTTCTTCAGGGGTAATATCCTGAAACATTTAGTTTAACATATTGCAAAGCTGCTAAGGTGGTGATGACCGAAAGGCATCGCTGGTTTCTCGCCCCGCGAAAAATTGAAACTCACACCTAAGGCGGCTTTGCTTTTTTTATGTACTTAAATTCTTTTACAATGAGTTTCAAAAAGAATGAAAACAACGCAGTAACATACTGCGAACCCATGCGCTTCAATGCAAGCGACAAAAAACTAACCCCACTACTAATCGAAGGTTTGCCCTGGTTTATCGGCAAAGAGGTTTGCGACATCCTTGATATTGCCAATAGCAGGGACGCAATCGGCAGGTTAGATAGTGATGAAAAGCTGGTGTCGGTATTACCGACATCAGGTCAGAAACGGCAAGTTAATCTGGTCAACGAATCAGGACTTTACTCCTTAATTTTCCAAAGTCGAAAGCCGGAGGCGAAGGCATTCAGAAAATGGGTAACGGGCGAGGTGCTGCCCAGCATAAGGCGCACCGGCAGCTATGCAACACCGGCGGCCATGAGGCGGCGCACCCGCGGCGAGCTGGTGAATGCCGAAGTGCTCAACCTGCTGTGGCTAATAGGCGAGAGCCTCAATCGTGGCGATCAGAAAGAAATAGCCATGCAACTTGGTGTTAGCGTACAGGCCATACATAACACGCTCAACGGATACAACCGCAGTCCGCGCATACTTATGGCGCTTTATAGCCGTGCACGGTCAAACCGCGAGGAGTTTATGCTTTATCACCAGCCGGCACTGATGGCACAACGCCTGACAGGTGATGCAGATCTACAACCGGGCAACCACCTGCCAGCCGTAAAACTAAGCAACAAACGGGGTGGAGCCCTTGGCAACCAAAATGCAAGGAAGAAAGGAGGCCAGGCATGAGCAACCAACGCAAACAGGCCGAGCTTGCTGCCATGCGGCAAGTGGCCGAAAGCCACCGCATACTGCTACACGCCATGCTCACCAATCACGAGGCTTATATGGCACTGTTGCAGGCTGCAGAGGAAACAGGGGGCAATTCGAAGATTCAAGATTCAAAATTCAAAGATTCGAAGATTCAAGATTCAAAATTCAAGGATTCAAAAATGAAGGTGCTGCGCTAAGGGGGCAGCCGGATAACAAAAAAAAGCCATCCTATTTGGGGTGGCTTTTTGCGTATATGCTAATAAGTTTGCGCAATATGCAAACAAAATGGCGTTTGGTGCAAACTATTTTTTAAGTGCTTTATCAAAATCGACAAACCAAAAAAGCTTCCTGATCAGCTTATCGGTGGCGGCTACCTTGCCCACGTAATACCAGGCGTGGCCACGATAAATATTGATAGTGATGTTGTAGCCCGGGCCAAGCAAAATAATGGCTGTGGCGGCGGCACAGAGGTTAAAATTGACCATGTAAACAAGCACTATCACCATGAGACGCAGCCAGAACCCGATAGTGTGCCATTGTTTTGATAGCCGGGCCCGTTTTTCGGCTGAATGGTTGCCGTGCATATAGGCTTCCTGCATGCCTTCGCGCAGCAGTATAAACATGATAAGCAAAAACAGCAGGCCGTACAACACAAAGAGTATTGCCGTTTGATTGGCAAATAAGTTTTGGATGTTCATGGTTTGCGGGTTATTACATTTCGATAACTACTGCAGCTTGCACTTTGTGCTGGGTTTTAGCAGCCGAAACATCGGTGGCCATGGTGCTGTATTGCTCGGTGCTGTGCATCAGCTCATCAAAATTGGTGTCGGTGGTGCTTTGCAGGGCTGTAAACGAGCCAAAGTTTTCGCCTTTAAAACCATGCAGGCAAAGGTTGATGGTATCGAGCAGTTCAAAAAAGCGCAAAGCATCATCGGTATAAGCCTGGTCGGGTCGTGTAGGCCATTTGCGGGCTGTTACCACATGCAGGTTAATAGTGATGTTGGCATCGCGTGTGCCCTGTGCCTGGTGTCGCCAGCTGATGGGCAAAAATTCGATAAACACAGCTGGTGTATCAAATGGCTGCTCTTCGATAAGGTATTCGAGCTGTTGGTTCCACAGGTCGAAGTGTTTGATAACTGCTTTGTCAGTGTCAATTGCATCGGCTACAAAATAGCCGTTTTCGTTTTGCTGGATAAGTTTTAGCTGTGCAATAACAGCTTTCAAGATTTGTTTTCGCATTTTACTTGGGATTTAAAAGTGATTTAATATGGGTTTCAATAAGTTTAAAATTACGATCGGCCACTTGTTTCACAATTACGTCAACCTGTGGGTGATGGCCAATAAACTGCCGTTGAGGGATTGTTATTTTGCTCCCAGTTTTCATCAGGGCGAGTGCTTTATAAAACTCGGCTTCCTCATTATAACGCAATGATGCCCTGGTTATGCCACCGCTTTTTTTTAGTTTTACCTTTCCGCTGGCTTCGTAGTATTTAGCCCAAAAAAAGCGTTTCATTTTGGCGGTAACGGTTATGGTTCCGCCCATGTTATGTATAGCAGCATAGGGCAGGCTGCTGCTGAAGTTAACGGAGTTTTTGCCTGTTGTTGCCTTAATAGAACCGCGAAGTCCGCCACCACCACGCACGGTAAGTAGTGAGCCTTTGCGGCCAAAATTGCGATCCTTCCAGGCCGGATCGGTAAAAAAAGATTTTCGCTCGAAGTTACGGTCAAACTCATCGAGGAGTTCCACGCGCAGATCGGCCAGCATTTTTTTTACAAAGTCGTGTTTCATATGGCATTTACCAGCTTTCGTTTTGCACGTTGAAGCTTGGGCAGGCTTTGTTGGCAAACTCGTTGTGGCCATGAATGCTTGCACCCGGGTAAAGGCTTCGCAGCTCTGCAACAAGAGTTTTGAGTGCTCGTTTTTGGGCAGGTGTTCGGGTGTCCTTTGGTTTGCTGTTGGCAGCATCCATGCCACCCACATAGCAAATGCCAATGGAGTTGGCATTGTGGCCCTGGGTGTGTGCACCGGCCAATTCAATGTTACGTCCTTTTTGGATAATGCCATTGATCGAGATGATGTAGTGGTATCCAATTTGGCTGAATCCCCTGGCACGATGCCATCGTTCAATTTCGGCTACCGAAACATCGCGGCCTTGCGGTGTAGCCGAGCAATGAATGATGATTTTGTTAATTTTTCGCATGATACTTGACATTTGGTGGATAATTATATTATTTTTGTGATCTGATAGATGCCGATTATAATACGGGAGGGGATGAAACCCTTTTTAGTTGATTAGTCGGCATCTATTATTTTGTTTATACTGTGTGGGAACTCTAACCCATTTATCACCTCCATGTTAAGCCTGTAAGTTTCATCCTTATATTCAAAGCTGTAATAATTATATTGCGAAACACCTCTTTGTCTTTTACTTTTTAAATTAGCCTCTGATTTTGGTCTGATAGATTCGTTTAAAGTCGCCTGGGTAATTGGTTTAACTCTTTTTAGTATCTCAGGTATTTGTATGGCCATTACTTTTAAGTCGGGGTTTGCCAGATGGGCAGCTATGTTTTTTACATTTTTTCTTAAAAGGATTGCAGATCC
>ERZ795032.2075-NODE-2075-length-12156-cov-16.353442_pt1 | contig 12156 bp, 14 predicted proteins | sample MGYA00375124_ERZ795032 | MGnify/ENA primary metagenome ERZ795032 (study PRJEB30167, sample SAMN05720154) | activated sludge metagenome | isolation source: Anaerobic digester | place: China | collected 2015-12-16 ...
GATTGATCTTCAACATATTCTGGGAAGGCTACCCACATGAAACAGCGAGGAACCATATCAGATATTGTTAAAGCTGAAATAGAGGGTATTTCCGAAGATGATTGCATAAACTTCATATATAACTTAGTCATTAATAGAACCTATGAGGGTTACCAATCTGAAATACAAACAATTTATGGCCAACTTGAAAATATTTTAGGGTGTAAAATTGAACCAGCACCAGATAAATGGGATCGTGGATTTAATGTTGATTATTTTATTAACATTGGTGAAAGCTATATTGGGTTACAAATAAAGCCATCGGGATATGAATACATTCCTCAAATCATATATGAGCGAGAACAGCAAAAGCTTACTCATGAAAAGTTTACAAAAAAATTTGGTGGGAAAGTTTTTTACATAATTTCTATCACTGAAGGGAAAAACAAAAAAATCCATAACATCGAGATTGTCGAGGACATCAAAAACGAAATCTTAAGGTTATCAAACTTGTAACTCTTTTCAGGTTGCCACTCACTCTCCATGTCTGTAATGAGGTCTTAACGGACATGGAATACATATATTGTTGGTTGTTTTTTAAAAATTCATTATATTTCCTAAAAAATGAAGTCAATTAATATTCTTTTTTTAGCACTTCGAGCAAGAAAACTGTATAATTTCATAAGCAAATAATAGTTTTTTAGGTGAATGATGATTAAAGAAGAAATTTTAGAAAAATTAGAGAAAGAAAAGCAAAAGTATGCTTCTGAAGGTTTCATCATTCTTGGATTTTTTGGCTCATTTTCACGTTTTGAAAGCAATATAGAAAGTGATTTAGATATCTTATATGACCTCACAAAAGAGTTTATAAATCGTTATGAAGGCTGGGATTTTTATTTTAGAATCTATCAAATTAAGAATGAGCTGGAACAAAACTTAGACTTTCCAGTAGATTTAGCATATAAATCTTCATTAGATGATATCGGGAGATATTTTATTTTAAAGGAAATTGTTTATGTCCAATAGAGGCAACAAACGCGAATTTCACATAACGTCATCAATCGTATTTGGCAATGTATTCCAGGGCAGCTTTGGATAAAAGGCCTGAACGTATTTCATTTGTCTTTTCCCTTCAATCCAGAACTTTCTGGATGCTTTCCATAGTTTCTTTTCTTACACCAGCAAGAAATGCAAATTGCTTCCACCTGCTAACGGTATCCCTAACCTGCTCAATGATTTCCAAAGGTTTTTTAATGTTCATTTTTGTAGCCACTTCAAGCATATCTTCATCTCTTATGTCTGTTCTTTTATTATTTACTGAGAGTTGATGTGCCCCAGTCCATTTATTTGCAGGGTTATAAGAAAAGGTAATGTCGTATGCAGGGGCCAGTTTCCATTTGCCATTTTTCTCGAGTAGAAATGAAATGTTTTTGGTGTGGTCATCCCTGTTTTCTGCAATTACATTAAAAACCATCCGTCGGAACATTTGCTCTGCATCATGGTAGGGAAGTCGAAGTTGTCTCATGATTTGAAAAATCTGCTCATACGAATAGGACAGGGGGTCGTTATAATCATAATGAGCAATTGCGCACAAAGTTTGCATATGAACTTTTTCTGATCCTTTTCGGTCAAATCTTTTAGTCATAAAATGGAATCTTTCATTTTCTTGTAAAAGGGAACATTTTGACATCTCAATCCCACAGTCAAGAGCCATGAGATAATAGGCATATTCGATGTTTCCATGGGCTTGTGATTCCCCAAACTGATTGCTATAGACGCCATCGAATTTAATAATCCAGTACTCAAAGCCTTCAAGTCCATCGATCTGACCAGATCTTACTTCGCCAGTTCCTGGATGGTATGCAATGACAGCTTTCGCTCTTGCACCACCAGCAGAAGTTCCTACCTTAAATATTTCATGTACTCCTTTATCGCTGAGGTCGGCTGTAAAGTCTTTTTTGTTGTTTAAAATATCCTGAGCTATTATTACCAGGTCTTCAATCTTCACAGGATTTGAAGTTTCGCTCATGATGGCAGGCTCGTATTCGAGTGCTCCCATGCCTCTTTTGCCGATATAACAAAGTCGTTCAATGGGGTTTATGCTTTCAAACGTTTTACCGAGTGCTGTTAGCCAGATATTCATAAGCTTACTTCCGAATCTGTCAGGAAGTGAATCTGAAAGGAGCCCTGGAAGTCCCTTAAAAGTGTCAAAGTTTAACGTCGGAAAGGTAAAAATAGACCCATTATCTGCTTCATCCAAAGGCATTTGTAAAGGAGCAATATCATAAGCTTGCTTGATGAAGTTTTTGTCATATTCAAAAGCTGTACTTTTGGAGTTTTCATTCCATGAGATAGCTCCAGCAAATTGCCCCCATATATTTACTCTCGCAATATCTACCATTCAACATCCTCTTTATTTTGCATTTCCTGTGTTTTTTTAGATTTCCCAGCCCTTTTTCTCTTTTTTTCTTCTTCTTTTAGAAGTTTGATTGGACTCTCTATCTGATATGCTTTGAAAATATTAAAAACTTCCAGCATATTCAGAGCCCGTAAGACCTGCACAAAAGTAAGCAGACTTACTGTCCTTCCAGATTCCATTCTGCTGATGGTTGTTCTATCAAGCCCGGATCTTTCAGCTATTTCTTGTTGAGAGATGTTTTTGTTGATCCGCATCTGTTTCACCGCCTGGCAAATTTCCATCACGATTTCTAGATCGGACTTGCCAAGTAAATTAAAATCCATTGCCTTAACCTCCGAGGTTCATCTCTATCTTTTGTTGCTATTTTACAACATTATATACTATTTACAAGTATATTGATGTATATTTGCAACATAATAGCTATATGCCCCCGTATAAAGCATAAACAGGAATGCACTTTATGTTTAACATGGATATTCTATGCCAAAATTAGCTTCAACATTTATGTTTTTCGATATACCAGGCAGCTTTTTGTAGGTATGCCCGTAATTTTTGCAGATGAGCAACAAAATATTATTGACTTGTTACTTTATAAGATTAGAATAGTACTAGTTAGTATTAGATGAGTATTAGTTTATAGCAAAAGGGATTAAAATGCTTGAAAAAGAAGATCAACAGAATGAATGGAAAAGAGAGTATACCGAAGAGGTAAAAAAGACAATTATCGCATTTGCTAATAGCCAGGGTGGAACTTTGTACATTGGAGTTAACAATGATGGAAGCATTCATGGTATATCTGATATTGACAAGTTGATGTGCCAAATTTCCAACTCGATTCGAGAAGCTGTTAAGCCTGATCTGACCATGTTTGTTGATTATCAAACTGAATACATCAATGAAAAAACTATACTTAAAGTATTCGTCCAAAAAGGGACCTCTTCGCCTTATTATTTAGCTCAAAAAGGCATACGTCCAGAGGGAGTTTTTGTGAGGCAAGGATCATCTTCTGTTCCAGCAAGTGATTCCTACATTGTCCAGATGATAAAAAATACTGATGGCGATCGGTATGAAGATATTCGCTCAGTAAATCAGGATTTGTCTTTTGATGAAGCTAAAAAAGAATTTGAGAAGAAAAATATTACCTTTGGAATGAATCAAAAAAGAACGCTGGGATTGGTAAATGAAGAAGGATTAATTACAAATCTTGGTTTGCTTTTGTCAGATCAGTGTCCCCATTCCATAAAGATTGCTGTTTTTGAAGATCAGAAAATGAAAGCATATCGGGATAGAGAGATTTTTAGTGGTTCTCTGTTTGCGCAGCTTCACTCTTCATATGCATTTATTGACCGGTATAATCCAAAATTTTCTTCATTTTCAGGTATCAATCGAATAGATAAAAGAGCTTATCCCGAGGAAGCCATTAGAGAAGCATTACTCAATTCTATCATCCATAGAGATTATTCTTTTTCTGGAAGCATTCTCATTCATATATATAGTGATCGCATGGTTTTTATTTCGATTGGAGGCTTGCTTAAAGGTATCAACGAAAGTGATATTCGATTGGGAGTATCTGTCGCACGCAACGAAAAGCTAGCACAAATTTTCTATCGCTTAGGATATGTAGAAGCTTTTGGAACTGGAATCCCCAAAATAATGCAATCCTATATGGAAAATCCATTAAAACCTACTATTGAAGTTAGCAATCACGCTTTTAAAGTTGTTCTCCCCCAAAGAATGGATACAAGCACAGCTCCGAGGGAATCAATGACCTATAGCACACATGAAGATAAAGTGATTAATCTCTTAAAAGAAAACGAGGCAACCATAAAAAGAGAAGATGCTGAAAAAGTACTTCATCTTTCCCAGGCCATGACTTCCCGGATTTTAAAGGAACTGATCAAAAAAGGAAAGCTGGTATCCGTTGGCAAAGGCAGGAATACTCGTTACATTTTAAAATGAGGTTTCACATTAATTGACCAACATGGTTGATATAACACCCAACTGGAAATAACTACCAGTTCCATGTTATGCAAAAAAGTATATTGTAGTAAACTTTCATGCAAATACATTTATATTTTGTCGGTCATGTGCAAAAACATGATAATAAATCTACTTTGATGCAAAAATGATTATAGCCCTTATTCTCTTTTTTTTTAGAAGTTTGATTGGACTTTTTATCTGATGCCTATGCTTTCCAGTCATATTCAATAAATTGAGCTGTTCTTTGGGCTACTGCTTTCCCACAAAGTCGTTCGACTAAATACAAAGCTCCATCGATTCCAGCGGAGACACCCGCAGTGGTGATAATTTTTCCGTTGTCTACAAAACGCTCTCCAGCAAGCACCTGAATGGAAGGATACTTCTCTTGAAGCCCTCGGGTAGCACCAAACCAGGTGGTAGCCTTGAGTCCGTCCAGGAGTCCGATTTCTGCGAGGATAAAAGCTCCGGTGCAAACGGAAAGGACGATTTGAGCATCTTGCGCTTGGTTGAGTATCCACTGGGCAATACGAGGATCCTGGCTGGCAAGTTTCAGATTGCCTCCAGGGATGACCAGGATATCGGCCTGAGTGGAGGTTTCCAAATCATACATTGCATGGAAGGGCATCCCTGTATGAGCATGGATAGCATTTTTATCCGGGGCAACCAGACTAACCTCAAAGGTAGGCTGTCCAGATTCGTTTACTGTGTCGTGGAAGATCTCCAGCGGTCCACAGAAATCGAGGAGATAGACTCCGTCATACACTAAAATGAGTACTTTCATGCTTAACCTCCATGTAAATTCGCTATACTCTTTTTTTAAACCTTTCAAGAGGTAGCACCGTAACTCTTGAATTTAGAGGATATTCCTGATGCCCAGGATAGATAACAAAAAGATGCTCAAGTGATAAATCTTCCAGGGCTATATGCATGGATTTGCTTAAGCGTGGAGCATCCATGTATTTGAATTCTACAGCATAGTTTTGACCTCCCTGCATCCAGAAAAGATCAACTTCTGCGCCTCCCTGAGTAGACCAAAAATACACTTCATTGGCTTCCCTGCCTATGCTTCGCATGGTCTCTTCTAATGCAAAGCCTTCCCAGGAAGATCCAAGTTTTGGATGAGCGTAAAGCTCTGCCTGAGTTTTGATGGATTGAAGAGCATGAAAAATGCCTGAATCTCGCAAATACAACTTGGGAGACTTGACCAAACGCTTGGAAGTATTGTTTAACCAAGGCATAAGTTGTCTGATCATGAAAGTGCTTTCCAGGATATCGATGTACTTTTTAATAGTGACATCGGAAGCACCAAAGGATCGTCCAATTTCGCTGTAATTCAGTATTTGTCCATGATAATGAGAGAGCATGGTCCAAAATCTTCGTAGTGCTGAGGAAGGTATTTGTATGCCCAACTGAGGAATATCTCTTTCCAAAAAGGTGGAAATATATTGAGTCCTCCAAATGAAAGACTGTTCATCATTAGCTGCAAGGAAAGATTTGGGATAGCCCCCGCGAATCATTAGTTGATCCATATGGTGAGTGCCCACATCCGCTATCGAAACACCTGATAGATGATGATAAGCTATCCTTCCAGCCAAAGTCTCAGAGCTTTGAGATATCAAGTCGCGAGATGCACTGCCTAGAATTAGGTATTGCTGTTTTAGCTTTTGATCCACCAGGTATCGCAAGAGTGGAAAGAGTTCAGCTTTTCGCTGAATTTCATCAATAACAATCCGTCCACTTAGATTTTCCAGAGTAATTTGTGCCTGATCCAGTCGAGCTAAATCGCGAGGATTTTCCAGGTCGAAATAATGATCGAAGCTTATCTGGTTGGCAAGGGTGGTTTTCCCACATTGTCTTGCCCCAAGAATAGCTACTACTGGAAATTGCTCGAGCAAGGTCTCAATTTTATGTAAATCATTTTCTCGTTTTATCATTTTTCTACCTTATTATGATATTGTAATAGACTTTCATGTAAATTCAAATACTTACTTCGAGATTTCAAGAATGTTCTTCTCATCCTCATCTCCAGTAGGTATAGTATCGCATTAATTATGCAAATCCTTTAACTTAGTCTTCCAATAGATATTGTTTGTATCTATGATAGTTTTCAAGATAATGTTCGATGTAAGCTTCAACAAACTGAGGAGGATCAATAAAAGGTAATAAGTCCTGTTTGAAATATAGCTTCTTTGAACCCAGCGCCTCTTCTACCTTGGAGTCTAGCAAAGAAAGTATTTCACCCACAGAATGCTGGACTTTTAACAAATCATTCAATCGAAGTATATTCAGGTTGACTTTCTTTTCTAAAAACCAAAGCAAGTCATAATAATCCCGTCCTTTGATGATGGGAGTGTTTTCTTTGCCCATCAATCGGTTTCGTGTCAAAATAGCGTTGATTTTTCCCGCAAAAAGGGATGGAAGATCATAATGAATAACTACATAGTTAAAATGACTTACACTCTTCAGAGTTGCTTGTTGCTCATAGTGGAGAGATTCAACTGTTGAAAGATCTATTTTAACATAAAGCAAATCGCTATCAGATGCATTGGCAAGGCCTAATTGTTTCAACAAGGGAAATTTTAACAATAGCTGAGAACCCTGCTGAAGAATCGATGCTTGAAAGGAAGCAAGCAAATGATCTTTTGTGAAGTATCGGATCAACTGAGTCCTTAATTCTTCGACATCTATTTGCTTTTTTAGATCAAAATCAAGGTCTTCAGATAAACGATGCATACCAAAACAATGACTTAAACAAGTTCCACCTGTAAAAATGAAGTTGGTGTTATAAGCTTTATGGAGGTAAATAAAGTTCAGGACATAGACCTGCAAAAAGTCTTTGAGTAAGTTTCTAATGTAGAGTGCATCCTTTTCCTGGCTTTTTGCATTATTTACCAGTGTTTGCATCTGATTGATCATGTATCAACTCCCTTATGATATCGGGCATAAAAAGAAACTTTTTAATTTCCGAACGTTTAATATACCCTTCAAATTCCACTAAATCGATTTTTGAAAACTCCGAAAGATTGAGTCGGTAAGATTCAATCAAGCTTTTATTGATATCGGGGCTACGCCATATACGGAAGTATAGAAAATCAAACAGAGCTTTAGCCTTGGTGGCTTGAAGAATTGGTAAGCCATCCCGCTCTATCGTATAGAACCCAGTGAAAAGATTTTCTTTGATGGAGGCGTACTGGAAAGTACCCAAGGCATTATGATATTGCCTGGTTTTTTTTCTGCTGACTGAAGTGACGGCAAATACTGATTCTGTAAGCATGCTATACTTCTGTAAAACATATTCAGTGCTTAGATAAGAGGGATTCTTGAGAACATTGGCTACAAACTCAATATAGCTTTGTCGATTGGATACTGTGTGGTAAAATTTGCTAGTGACATACACTCCCTTTTTTAATTGAATCAGCAAACCCTTTTTTAGCCATCGCTTGATGTTTTCAGATAGAGCATTATCGCTAATCCCATAAACCTGGAATAGTGTAGATTTGGTAACAAAACTTGCGTTATTAAATTGTTCGAGTCTGGCTGTTGCATTCATATATATTTCCTAATTGGTATTGATTATATACCATTTTTGAAACATATCAATATCTTTTATCCTTGTCCTCCTGGGCTTCAGCAATTCACACTTCGTAATTAATCCAACATAACTATAATATAACTTGTTTTTCCTGTTTGATAAGTCAAAAAGTGGTGGTGGGAAGATGAAAGGAGCATCATGAAAAATAATTTTTTTGCCATTTTTTTTGCCGGTCTATGGATTGTAGTCTCTGAATTTGTCCGTAATGAGTTTTTACTCAAAAGCTTTTGGGTCCAACATTATTCAAGACTAAATCTGGAATTTATCACCCTACCCGTCAATGGGATCCTTTGGACCGTATGGAGCTTTGTTTTTGCATGGATCATCTATAAGCTTTTGTCCAAGTTTACTTTCGGAGAAGTCTTTTGTATAGCCTGGACTGCTGGATTTGTACTGATGTGGTTTACGCTTTACAATCTCCAGGTGCTTCCGTTGGCTTTATTGATTTATGCCATCCCTCTCAGTTTGCTGGAAGTTTGGCTTGCGCAGATCATCATTTTGAAGCTAAAAGCATAAACTAAGTTTTTACCTCTGGGCGTAGCTTCCCTGGGCTGTTTTTTGGAGTCTCTTTTTGATAGGAAGCATATACTGACTGGAAACAGCATATCTTTCCCGCAACATGCCAACATTTTTATACAACTCATCCTTGTATCCTGGCAGAGCACTGCCCTTGGGGTATGTTGAAAAAAACCGATCGCTTTGCTCTGGAAAGGTTTTTCGGAAGAAATCCATAAAGTGCTTTCTAGTAGGCCCTCTGAGATAAAGCGTGCCAGGCAAAAGATAATCCACAGGCACTTGGCATGCTTCTTTGAAAATTTCTTCCAGATCTTCATATGCATCGGTAATAAAAGGAATGATAGGCATCAGGTGCCAGCCAATGGATGCATTAGTGGGTCGAAAAGCCTTTAACACCTCAAGACGTTCTGCGGGTAGGGAGGCTTTCTCTTCAATGATCCCAGCTAAATCAGAGCGAAGCGTAGTGATAGTTACTGCTATATTTACATACGTAATCTCTGCCAAATGTTGGAGCAGATCAAAATCTCTAAGGATCAGGGAGGACTTGGTGGAAATTATGATGGGGGTACGATACTTTATCATCAACTCCAAAACCCTGGGCATCAACTTATTATCCTTCTCCAAGGGTTGATAGCTGTCACAAACTCCACCAATGTTGACTATCTCCCTTTTCCATTCGGGAGAGCTTAGTTCCATTTCAAGTCGCTCTATCAAATGATCTTTGGTATAAATATCTGAGAAAAAACTATCATTGCCCAAGTATTGATGAGAATACTGAGCATAGCAATAATGACAGGCATGCTCACAACCGCGATATATATTCAAATCCCAGGCATAGGGGATGCTACGTTTCAATCGATGCAAAACAGAGAAATTCATAACTAATCTTCCCTCCTTATTCCTGGGTTATTATACAGTTTTTAAATAAATCTTAAAACAAGTCTTTTATGACTTGACATCCTCCTGGCGAGACTGTTAAACTTTGATAAAGCAAAAAGGCTTGGAGGATATACCTTATGAGTTTTTATAGCCAAATAGCAGAGCACTATCACTATATTTTTCCTTTGAGCCAGGGGCAAATGAGCTTTATCCTTGCACGGTCTCCTCAAAGCCTTCAAATGAAACTGCTGGAGGTGGGTTGTGGCATAGGAGAGCTATCCATGGAGCTTAGCAAGCACTTTCAAAGGGTTTCGGGAATCGACTTAGATGAAACCATGATCCAAAAAGCAAAAGAGCAAGCTCAAGATCTTTTCCCCCGGCTGACATTTAATGTGCTCAATATGCTCCACCTGGATCAGCTATATCAGCCAGCTGCTTTCAACCGCATCGTTTGTTTTGGCAATACCTTGGTGCATTTATTGGAAGATCATGATATTCTAAGGTTTTTTGAGCAATGCCGAAAAGTCTTGCATGAAAATGGAAGATTAATGCTGCAGATTTTAAATTATGACAAGATTTTGGATCAGCGGATAAAACAGCTACCAATAATAGAAAACGAAATCATTCGCTTTGAGCGATCTTATGAGTTTGGAAGCGATCAAAGCTTGATTGAATTTCACACCAAACTACATATCAAGAACAACAACTCAAGCTACACCAACCTCATCCCCCTGCACCCTATTCGAAAAAATAGGATCGAAGAATTATTATCGCAAGCTGGATTCAGGCATGCGCTATTTTTTGGCTCTTATGAGCAGGATCTGTTTCAAAAAGATAGCGAACTATTGCTATGTGAGGCAATTTAGATAAGTAGGTTTAAAAGGAATTTCATGACGAGGTGAAAGCATGAAAGTATTAGTCACGGGCGGAATAGGATTTATTGGCAGTCTGGTAACGAAAAAATTAGTCAACAAAGGTCATGAGGTGATACTCCTGACTCGGGGAAACAAAAAAATCCCCACTGAGCTTGAACTTCCAGGAGTCTCCAGCCACTCCTATGCTTTCCAGGAAGACAGCCAGCTCCCCTTGGAACTAATGCAAACCATCGGTGGGATCATCAATATGGCAGGAGAGCCCATCTTTACTGGTCGCTGGACCAAAGAAAAGAAAGAACGTATTTTTAGTAGTCGAATCCCCATTACCCGACAAATTACCGAGGGTATCTCAAAACTCAAAGGAAACAATCCACCCAGCTTGGTGAGTGCGTCAGCGGTGGGTTATTATGGCCCACGGGAGGAAGAAGAGCTGAAGGAAAGTGATTCTCCAGGCAGTGACTTTCTGGCTCAATTGGCAGTCCAATGGGAAAAAGAAGCACTTCAGGCACAGGAGTATGGATCAAAAACGGTCGTCCTGCGTACTGGTATTGTGCTCGATAAAGGGGGCGGGGCTTTAGCCAAGATGCTCCTGCCTTTCAATTTTTTTATTGGAGGGCCTTTGGGAAGTGGAAAGCAGTATGTTTCCTGGATTCATCGGGAAGATATGGCCAACTTGTATGTAGAAGCTTTATTAAATCCAAAAATACAAGGACCTATCAATGCTACTGCTCCTCACCCTGTGACCATGAAAGAGCTTAGTCAGACCATTGGAAAAGTGATGCATCGCCCCTCCTGGCTTCCAGTCCCTGCCTTTGCGCTCAAGCTGTTGATAGGTGAAAGTGCTCAGGTGATACTCACTGGGCAAAAAGTAACGCCATTCGAGCTGATGAAACTGGGCTATCGCTTTGCTTTCCCAAGCTTAGAAAAAGCGCTGAGTGAAATTTTGGAAAAAAAATAAAGGGAGCCTTTGGGGGCTCCCTCGGTTGAGAGGTTAGAGAAAAAAGGGTATTACTCGATTCTTATAATCCACATAATAAGGTACAAATAGAACAAAGAACTCACCATGAAATACACCAAACCAAGGGTGTTCCATCTGTTTTCTGAAGCGTTAAAGCTTGCCAGATCCTTCCAGTTGATACGATTCCATGTTGCCCTGCGAACATAGAAACCAAAAACCACATTAACTGCCAAATAAACAACAAAACGGATAAGAACATTGAGCAAAGCCTGCTCTTTGGATGATCCTAGAAAGTTCCATCGGCCTAAAATCCCAAAAGGACCATCCCAATTTGTGATACTTTTCGCAGCTTCAATTTGCGATCGAGTGATGACATCTCCAAGGGGTCCTATCTCCTTGAATTTTGCAGCAATATCTCTACTTCTTATGGCATAAGGCAAGAATAAGTGAAAAAAAAGAGCTGAATAAACAACTGCTTTAACGACTATGAAATCATATCCTTTTGTAAAGAAATGATAAAGAAACAAAGGGGTGAAAGAGGAAAAAGAAAACTTCTTGAGGTATTTGATTGATTCATTATCCACGGATTTTACCTCATTAAATCCAAACCAACGAAAATTAGTCTTGTTCATCATTATTTTGATACCTCCATCATTGTTAAGCTTTCTCTTTAAACTGATTTCCAAAATCATTACCAAGAGGAACTAAATCACCACCTCCTGGGTGTTTCGGGCATTTTTTTGCACATGTATCCACCATACTCCAAAACATGTCCCAATTAGCTTGTAAATTCGGTTTACCAAATTTTGATCCACCTATAAAATTAGCCTGATCGGTTAAAATCTCAAGTTCTACTTTCGCTTTTTTAACTTCATTAGTTCTTATCCTAAAAAAATCATATAGGGGTCTATAATTATTTTTGTGTAAACTCCGTATACTAAAGTATAAGTATAAGGAG
>ERZ795032.2076-NODE-2076-length-12153-cov-4.487519_pt1 | contig 12153 bp, 10 predicted proteins | sample MGYA00375124_ERZ795032 | MGnify/ENA primary metagenome ERZ795032 (study PRJEB30167, sample SAMN05720154) | activated sludge metagenome | isolation source: Anaerobic digester | place: China | collected 2015-12-16 ...
GAATGTGATCCTGAGCGAGCTAATTGATAAACAGCAAGCGGGAGAGACGGCGCCGCACATTGCGGCCAACAAGAAATAGACTGAGGATCGCGTGGACGATCTGAATGAGAGACTTGAGAGGCGAAGGAGAGAGCTAAAGCAGGAGCATAATCTCACCATCTCTGACATCCAGCATCATGGCAGGGCCTGGGTGCTGCCTCACCCGGAGAGGAAATCTCCTGGAATGGTGCAAATGGTGCAGGATGAGGAGATAGAGAAGAAGGCTGTTCAAGCAGTTATCGTTCATGAGGAAGCACGGGGCTGGAGGGTAGAGAGCGTGGAGCAGGATAGCCGGGGTTTTGATCTTATCTCCAGGAAACCCCATCCGGAAGATCCGCAGACCGCCGTGGAAGTAAGGTTCATCGAGGTGAAAGGCCGGGCAGGAGTGGGCGAGATAGGCCTGACATCCAACGAGTACAGGACAGCGGAGAGGTTGAAAAATGACTACTGGTTATACGTGGTCTTCAATTGCGCTTCGAAGCCAGAAATACATTCTATCCGGGACCCGAGCCGCCTGGGATGGGAGCCACTGGTGAAGATAGAGCATTACCATGTGGGTGCGGAGAAGATTATGGGTGCGGGAAAATGAGTGGTATAATATCTCCTAAAAGATTGATTGAAGTTGATCTTCCGATAAAGAAAATTGGTAAGCATGCCCGCAGTGAGAAATCGGGTCGGCATGCCCACATTTCCTCGCTACATATATGGTGGGCACGCAGGCCGTTGGCGGCCTGCCGAGCTGTGATTTGCGCAGCTCTCTGGCTCGATCCCGCCCATGAGAACTGCCCACCCAGGTTCATGGATGACGCGGTTACAGCTATCAGGAAATTTCTGCAAGAACGCTATCCTCTGGAGTGGAAAGATCGAGAGGACTATAAAGAAATGGATGACCCGATGGTCCTTCGGCACTCACTCCTGGACTTCATCGCCGATTTTGCCAACTGGGACAACTCGACCAAGAAGGAATATCTGGAGACTGCCCGCGCTCTGACCCAATCGGCCCATGAGGCCCTGGGAGGCGCGCCCGGCACTCATCCGTTAGTGGTGGACCCGTTTGCAGGAGGCGGAGCTATTCCGCTGGAGGCGCTTCGAGTGGGCGCGGACGCTTTTGCGTCCGACCTGAATCCGGTGGCAGTCCTCCTCAACAAAGTCGTACTGGAATACATCCCAAAATACGGCCAGAAGCTGGTGGATGAAGTTAGTAGATGGGGCAAATGGATTAAGGACGAGGCTGAGATAGAGCTGACTCAATTCTATCCCAAAGATCTGGATGGGGCTATGCCTATAGCCTATCTCTGGGCACGCACTATCAAATGCGAAGGGCCTAGCTGTGGCTTGGAAGTGCCAATCATCAAAAGGCCCACACTTTCTGATAAACTGGGCAACGAAGCTGCTATTTCAATCTGCTATGAGAATGGCATTCTTCGTACGAAGGTAGTGCAGGGGAAAGAAGCTAAAGAGTTGCGAATGGGGACCAACAGAAGATCTTCGGTGACATGCCCATCATGTGGCTACACAACTTCGCGCAAGAACGTTGAGATACAGGCTAAAAAAAATGGATTTGGTTACCATCTTCTGGCTGTCTGCACGCGAAAAGAAGGCAAAACACGCTATTATCGTCAGCCATCGGATCGCGACTTTGATGTTCTAGAGAAAGCAAAAAGACGCCTACATTGCTTCAAAGATGTCTTCGTTGATGGGATTCCAATAATCCCCACCGAAGAGCTTCCTTATTTGGCAGGTATTTTTAATGTAAGGGTTTACGGAATTGACCGATGGGACAAGCTTTTCACCCCTCGTCAGCTATTGTCGGCGATTCTGCTGATCCAAATTGTGCGTCGCTGTGCGCAACAAATTAAACGAGAAATTCCTGAGAGAAAGTTGTGCAAGGCTATCGTGGAATGTCTTTGTCTTTCAGTCTCTAATTCATTCCAATTTCAGTGCAACATCGCGACATATCCAAGCGAAAGGGCAGGTTTCTTGAGCGCATTTATCCAAGGTCAAAGTCTTCCGATGAAAATGGATTTTGTAGAAGTTAATCCATTGCTACAAGGTTTGGCGGGCGGTTTTGCTTTTTGCTTGGAACAGCACCTTGCAGGGCTCGAATACGTTTGTTCCTGCAATCTTCGTGAAGGGATCGCAGCCAATATCTCAGCGCTTACACAAGCTCTACCTGATGACTCTTGTAATTGCGTCGTAACAGATCCCCCGTATTATGATGCAATTCCCTATGCCGATTGCTCAGATTTCTTTTACGTCTGGCTAAGGCGTATGCTTATTGGTTTGTCTGATTTTGAAACGGATACGGAACTTACTCCCAAGGCCGATGAAATCGTTCAACTTGCAGAACGGAACAAGCGCTATAGAGCCAAAACTAAAGAGTGGTTTGAGGATCGTATGAAAGATGCACTGGAGAATGCTCGATGCTTAGTGCAGCCGAATGGCTTAGGGGTTGTTCTTTTCGCACACAAAAGCACGGCAGCATGGGAAGCTATGCTTCAATCGGTTCTAAGAGCTGGCTGGGTTGTAACCAGTTCTTGGCCTATCGACACCGAGAATGCAAACCGAATGCGAGCCAGCGAGTCGGCTGTGCTTTCATCGACCATCCATATTGCGTGTCGCCCGCATGAGAATCCGGACGGCAAAGTAATCACAGATGAAATCGGCTACTGGAGCGATATACTCAGTGAACTCCCCCCGCGCATCCATGCCTGGCTGCCCGGTCTCGCATCAAAGGGTATCGTAGGCGCAGATGCCATCTTTTCATGCCTCGGTCCCGCCTTGGAGATATTTAGTCGTTATTCTCGGGTGGAGAAAGCAAGCGGCGAAGTCGTGACTCTCAAGGACTACCTGGAGGAAGTCTGGGGCGTGGTATCTCGTGAAGCGTTAGGCATGATCTTAGAAGGGGCGGATGCTACAGGCCTAGAAGAGGATGCGCGACTTACTGCTATGTGGCTCTGGACTTTATCCACTGGTGGCAATGTGGGCAGCTTTGATGATCAAGAGCAAGAAGATGATGAACCTGAAGAATGTGTCTCTGAAAAAGGCAGCAAGATGAAGGGCTTCGTTCTAGAGTATGATGCTGCCAGAAAGATCGCCCAGGGCATGGGAGTCAAAAAACTTGAAAACTTGCCTACACTGGTTGAGATAAAAGGCGACACAGCTCGTCTCCTTCCGGTCTTTGAGCGTACACCATATCTCTTCGGCCAGAGCGTTTCAACGGTTGCCAGAAAAGGACGAAAGAAGAAAAAGGAGCAGCAGACCACACTTTCTGGCGGCGTCGTAGCCCAGGTCGAGACCAAGACGGGGGCATCAAGCGAACTCAGCCTACCGGCTCCCGGCTCAACCGTCCTGGATAGACTCCATCAGGCCATGCTCCTCTTCTCCAGTGGCCGGAGCGATGCCCTCAAACGGTTCATTGAAGAGGATATCGGCCATGATCAGGGGCTCTGGAGCCTGGCCCAGTCGCTGTCCGCCCTTTATCCAGCAGGGAGCGAGGAGCGGCGGTGGGTGGAGGGCGTACTAACCCGGAAGAAGAGCTTGGGGATGTGATGAAATTGGATTACTTTCGGGGTGCTAACGTCAGATCTATATTGGCATTTGGGAAATGAAAGAGCGATCTGGAGGGGACAAAATAATGAGGATTCTGCTGGATAGCAAAATCTATGAGATAACGGCGGATCACGTTCTTTCGAACAATCTACAAGATCTCTTAGATGTCTTAAAAGGAGTCGGGGCAGGGGTAATTACCGGACCGTTATCTCTGAAGGACTTGGTGAGAGCTGACTTTGTAATCGACTTCTTGGTAACTGAGGATAGAGACCTTCATAAAGAAGCTAGCACAAAAGACTTAGACAACAGAGTTCTTCTGGTCGAAGAAGCGCTGCAGATTTTTAATAGTTATATAAATAAAGACACTAAAATAGTGCCAATTCCATTGAAGCGTGAGTTGGTTCGGAATTTGAATTATGAAGATCATATTTTCGACACGCTAAAAGAGGAATACAAGCCGGATTTCGAAGGCTGGTTTAAAAAGATCTCAAAAGAGGGTCGAAAAAGCTGGGTGTACTATCGGAAAGATGGCACGATAGGAGCAATTCTTATTTATAAATTGGAGAATGAGGCAATCGAGGACTCAAAACCGCCTCTCCCGGAAAGAAAGAGGCTCAAAGTAGCGATGTTAAAGGTTACGTATATCGAGCACAAAATTGGGGAACTATTTATTAAAATGGCTGTGGATGTTTCCGTTAAGAATAACATCGATGAGATCTATTTAACTCATTTTACTAAACCTAACGACCCTTTAGTAAAATTGATATCAGAATATGGCTTCAATAAAATAGCCGTAAAGAATAATGGCGAAGACATCTTTGCCAAAAGGCTAATAGTCGAGGGTGATGAGTCAAAGAGATTATCTCCAATCGAAATATCCAAAATATTTTATCCTAGTTTTTATGATGGCGTTCACGTAAAGAAATTCGTTGTTCCTATTCTTCCGGAGTATCATAACAAGCTTTTTACCGACTTTTCCAGAAGACAAATTACGCTGCCGGAATACGCCGATGAATTCGTTGTTGAAGGAAATACCATAAAGAAAGCTTATCTCTCTCATTCAAATATTAAAAGAATGGGGCGGGGAGATCTTATACTGTTTTATAGATCGGAAGATGAGCAAGCAATAACATCCCTCGGTGTCGTCGAAGCAGTATACACGGGCGTAGAAGATGCGGGACAAATACTTCAACTCGTTGGAAAGAGGACCGTTTTCTCCCGTGAAGAAATTGATAAGTGGGTAGAAAGAAGTCCTGTATCAATTTTCCTGTTCAGACATCACTTCCATTTGATGAGATCAGTGAACCTAGAGAGGCTAATCGATGGGCAAGTGATTAAAGCAGCTCCCCAATCGGTGATGGAGATATCGAGCGAAAAATACGCACAAATAAAGAAAATGGGCGGTATCGATGAACGTTATACTGTCCATTAGGCCGAAATACGTTGAGTTAATATTGAGCGGAGCAAAGAGATATGAGTTCCGCAAATCTATATTTAGTAATAAACATGTTGAAGAAGCTTATATTTATGAGACTTCTCCGATAAAAAAGATTATTGGCGTATTTAATATCGGCAATATTATTAGAGATAGCCCTCACGATTTATGGAATCAATTAGGGCATCTTTCTGGGATGAATGAAGCTGAGTTTTTTGATTATTTCCAGGATATTAAAATCGGCTTCGCGATAGAAATTAAAAATGTGGAGATATTCGATGCGCCCTTGGATCCAAAGGAACAAATTCCTGGCTTCACTCCACCTCAATCCTTCTGTTATTCAGGATTAATTTTGCATGATCACTGATCAGTGGAAAGAGGCCTTTCTGCGAACCGTCCAGAATTACGAGAATGCCGGCCCGCTCCGGGAGGCCGCCCTGGATGAGCGTCTGGGGGACTGGACGGCCTGCCTCACCGAGGCCGTGGTCCGGACAGGCGAGAGCCTGGGCTGGGTCTCGGCGGCCAGAGGAAATGAGCTTCATATCCTGCCCGTCCCGCACTCTGAATATCTCACCATGGACGTGATGGCTTTCGCTCCAACATCAGCGAGAGGCTGGAGCTTTCCGGTTGCAATTGCTGAGCTGGAGAACAGCCTGGACGAAGATAGGATAGCGTACTCCCTTTGGAAGGTCCTCTGCGTGAGATCGGACCTGCGAATCGTCTTCTGCTACCGCCATAGCTTCTCTTCCGCTCCGGCACTGGTCAGCTACCTCGGCAGCCAGGTGATCAGAGCATTGTCGGTGGCAGAGCGCATGAGCCTAAAAGGCGAAACCTGCCTGGTCATCGGCAGCAAGAATGATTCTTCCACCTTCCCGTATGGCTTTTTCAAGTGGTGGCAGCTTGATAAAAACACCGGAAACTTTAACGTTATGTAATCAAATCGATCTTCATTCTTTGAGAGATGGAGATTGGGAAGAATGGCACTTACACCCTGGCATAAGTCGGCTACGCCGCGTGAAGACCTGCGCAAAGGCAAGCCAATGGACGCAGCAGAATTTGCCGTAAACCTCGATAGAGTCAGGGATGGCAAAGCACCTGATGATTATAAGGACCCAAAGCAGTTCTTTGAGAGAACTTACCTTACCAAGAATCTGACTGCACTGGCGGCGGAGGTACAGCGCCGTTTTTCTGGCGTTAGGACGGAAACTTCAGCAGTCTTCAACATGGCAACTCAGTTTGGTGGAGGAAAGACTCACGCCCTCACACTGCTCTACCATCTGGCTAGAAATGGCCCCGCTGCAAATGAGTGGTCAGGCGTTAACAAGATCCTGGCCAAGGCGGGACTTGAAAGTGTGCCTGAGGCTGCTACAGCGGTCTTTGTAGGCACTGAATTCGACTCCACCACGGGACGGGGTGGAAATGGCAAGCCACTCAGGAAGACTCCCTGGGGTGAGATAGCCTTCCAGTTGAGCGGAGAGCGCGGATTTGCCTTGGTTGAAGAACATGACAGGAAAAAGATTGCACCTAGCGGAGATGTGATCCGCAGTTTCTTGCCTCAAAACCAGCCTTGCCTTATACTCATGGACGAGCTAATGAACTACATTAGCATAAACCGCAATTCCGGTCTCTCTGATCAGCTTTACAACTTCATTCAGAACTTGACTAATGTGGCCAGTGGCGAGGATAACGTAGTTCTTGTGGTCTCCATACCTGGCTCTGAGATGGAGATGAATGAGGCCGATTTCTCGGATTATAACCGCTTTGCGAAGATCATGGATAAGCACGGAAAAGCGGTGATGATCTCCGCCGATGCAGAGACTTCCGAGATTATACGCAAGAGGCTGTTCGAGTGGGGTCCTGATGAAATATCCGCTGATGGAAAGATCCGACTTAGTGCGGAAGCAAGAAAGACCTGCAAAGCTTATGCTGCCTGGGTTAAGGCGCATAGACATCAAGTTCCAGGATGGTTCCCCGTTGATCATGCAGAAGAAAGGTTTGAGGCAACTTATCCGTTTCACCCTATGGTCCTCTCCGTATTTGAGAGAAAATGGCAATCGTTAACCAGTTTTCAAAGAACGCGCGGAATTCTTCGTCTCCTCGCTATATGGGTCTCCAAGGCTTATCAGGAGAACTATGCGGGCGCTCACTCCGATGCTTTGATTGGTCTAGGGACAGCTCCCTTAGACGACCCTATGTTTCGTGCCGCTATCTTCAAACAGCTAGGACAAGACCTGCTAGAAGGGCCAGTCACCACAGATATCGCAGGAAGGAAAGAAGCCCATGCCACAAGGTTGGATAGTGAAGCCAGTCCATCCATTAAGAAGGCCCGCCTGCACAGGAAGGTGGCTACGGTTATTCTCTTTGAATCCAATGGTGGCCAAACCCACGGCACAGAGGCCACTCTGCCAGAAATACGCCTGGCAGTGGCCGAGCCGGATCTCGATATCGGAAACATCGAGACAGTGTTAGATACGCTTTCCAGCAACTGTTATCACCTCGAGGTTTACGGGACAAGCTACAGGTTCGGCCTGCCAATACAGCTCCCCAAGATCCACGCCGACCGTAAGGCAAGTGTCTCTAAGCCGGAAATTGATGAGTGCTTGAAGAGTGCGATAATTAAGGTCTTCAATGAAGGCAATATCATAAAGCCGGTATTCTTCCCGGAGAAGAGCGGCGATATACAAGACAATCCTGCCCTAGCCCTCATTGTACTATCTCCAGACCACCGTAGACTGGACAAGGAGACCATAGTTCTAGTTGAGTCCATGACGAGAGATCATGGGACATCAGCCAGGACGTACAAGAGCGCTCTGATCTGGTCTATTGTCGACAATGATGCGAGCCTGACAAGCGAAGCTCGCAATTCCCTTGCCTGGGAGAAGATCCATGATGAAGCGGAGCAACTGCATCTCACCGAGAGGCAGAATAGAGAATTAAATGAAAAGATCGGCAAGGCTAAACGAGACCTCATGGAGGCAGTTTGGAGAAGCTACAAGAATCTTGCTTACCTCGGGAAGGATAACGGGATTTCATGGATAGACCTGGGTCTGATTCACTCCAGCTCAGCAAAAACCCTGTTTGATCTTTATGTTCAGCAATTAAGGCAAAAGGATATCATTACAAGCAGTGTCAGCCCTAATTTCCTGGTCAAAAATTGGCCTCCTGCTTTTAGGGAATGGTCGACGAAGTCTGTCCGTGATGCATTTTTTGCGTCTCCTCAGTTTCCGAGACTACTGAGTCCGGATGCTGTAAGGGAATGCGTCTCAAAAGGTGTCTCTAACGGGATCATCGCATACGTAAGCAAATCCAACGAAGGCAAATATGAACCGGTCTATTCGAAGACAGAGCTACCGCAAGATGAAGTAGAGATATCAGATGAATGGTTCATTGTTGTGGAGCCCATACCTACGCAAGAATCAGGGCCTGATACGATAGTAATATCCTCAAGTCAAACATCCGTCAAACCAGGTGAAGAAGTCCAATTTAGCGCAAAAGGACTAGGGAAACAAGGTCAAGAAATAAAGATAGATAAGCTCAGCTGGAGCGCAACTGGAGGCACGATTAATGAGGTTGGTGTCTATAAAGCGGGTTTACACGAAGGTGCATTTGTTGTAACCGCGAATGCAGGATATATCCAAGGATCTGGCTCCATCTCTATAGTTCGGGAAGGAGGCCGTCCTCCTAAACGAATAGTCATCTCTCCTCAAGATGCAAATATTGGACGAAATGAGATTCAGACCTTCACAGCAAAGGGATTTGATGAAGATGGCCATGAAGTGCCATTAAATGATATTCGATGGAGTGCGATAGGCGGCACGGTTGACGATAACGGGGTCTTCCTATCCGGGCAGGAGGAGGGCATCTTTAAGGTAACTGCGACTGTGGGAGATACCAATGACATAGCGATCATCAAGGTCATGAAGCGAAATTCTCATTGGGAAGGCGAGATACCGCATCAAAAGTGGACGCAATTCTACAATCGGATCTTATCGAAGTTTGCTGTTCGCAAAGGGCTGAAGTTGGCAGTAGCCGTGGACATATCAGATGCTACCAAGGAAGAAGTTGAGGAAATGAGGACGGCTTTACGCGAGCTGGGGCTTGGGGATATTGTGGAGTAATGAAGCAAATTTAAGCAAATAGGATCACTGTGCGGTTGCATGGTCGTATGAAGCGATTATGTTCAAATAGGCGTAATAAATTAATGGAGTGGTTAGGAGGAGGTGGAGTCATATTAATTGTATCGATTATATGGATTTTTACTCGGTTCTTGCATCAAACGTATTAACATTACTCTCAATATTTATTGCTATAATTATTTATCTATGGCAACTCCATTCTCGCAAAAAAGAAGAACTTGAAAAAGATATAAAAAATTTAATTGAATCAATAACTTATTTCAATCACATCTTTGATAAGGCAGTTCCATTTATCGTAACAAGGCGATCTTCTGATGAATTATTGGATCGCATGATTCATGAAGTAATAACCAAATATTGGGTTTGGAAAAGAGGAAATCAAAGAGATGGTCTAGGTTATTTTTTGAGAGAATTGAATACTCTCCAAAGCAGAATTCATTCGGATCTAATTCATAAACTGGACCGTTATGATATAAAAGACGAATATAATAATAATTATGTATATGTCTTAAATGTAGACAATTACGAGTCGTTTATGCAGGAGGTTTATCCTTACTTAAACAAGGCGGAGGGAATTTATACAAGTATAGTTGGAATTATACATGAAAATAAATTAAATTGGTCCGAGTTTTATGAAAGAGAAGACGATCAGAGAAACCTCGGAGAATTTTATAATAAATATTGGGATGTGTTATTAGATATCAGAGATAAGTCAATTGATATAGATAAACAGATGTGCATATATAAGCAGAACATTCTAACTTCATTATTAGATTCGTCTGCATCTGTAAGATGGATATACATATCTATTAGTTTAATTTTTATATTTGGGTTATTAATACCTCTTTATATGATTCAGCCTAACAAGTTAGGACTTTTGCCATGTAATTATGTCTTTTATATTACAGTAATTTTTTTGATATCCTCTCTTGCATGTCCATATATTTCTTATTTAAAAAGGCATAAGTATAAGACAGTGATTGAAGAAACTTAAACCGAAAAAGGAGTCTTCAGCCAAAAACGATTGAATCACTGAGGATGCGGGGTATTATTGTTTAAAAATCAACAGTGCACATTCTTATAGTTCAGATAGTATGTCGCTTTGGCCGCCAGATCCAACAGGTAGCCGCAATGGCTTACGGATCCCCTCATCGAAGTGCCTGAACTGATGCCTATCTTCGTCATGGTCTCCTTATTCACCTCCGAATTGGCAGCCGTAGACAGAGTTGCAGAGACATCAAGGGTTCCTGCCGCGGCCCTCGTTACCTCCAGCTCCGCCGCATACTCCACCCACCGCCCAATCGGAACCGCCAGAGATCCGCCCTTATTATACCAGATTCCAGCTACAGGAGACGCTTGAGAGCTATCCGATGTCACGAGTCTCTCAACCCTCCATTTGGCCTCATCCAGAGGGAAGCCATAGGGCGTTTTTGCCATCGAGAAATAGGGTTCGATTATTGGCGAATTGGCCAGGTCGTAGTCAGTGCCGCTATAAAGCTTCAGAGTCGTGCCGGGCGGGACTGGCCCACAGCCTGCAAGGATCGGCAAGCTGGAGACGGCCTTTTAACTTCCCCCAAAAAGTCTCTGTGCGTCCTCTGTGAGCTCTGTGGCTCTGTGGTGTGATCGGTAGTTGTTCGGTTATAATTTTCAGCAGATAATAATACGAACTGCCACTGCTTCCAAAAACTCCAGCCCCCTCAAAAAGCCGCCCCTTCCGGAGACAAGCCCCCCTGACACCAGGCCCGACCGGCCTCCCGGCCCCCAGGCGGCAAGCCCACATGGGCACGCGCGCCCATGCGGGAGTACGCACGTGCCGCCTGGGCAGAAGATGCCAGGCCCTCCTGTGACAATCGATTTCAAGATAAGGAGAAGTCGGTACCTCCAGCAATCCCTGCTTAAAGATCCTCAATCGCAGCACTTGCCGTAGTCTGACAGGCATCCAATGCCAGCAGATCAACCTCTCCTGCAGCTAGCGGCCTGGCAAGCAGCTTTCCTTCATGAAAAGCCTTCATGATGCGATCGATTTTTCTTTGAGTATCTATGGAGTAATAAGCCTCACCGCAGTTCGGACAAACAAATGCCGGGATGTTCTTGATTACCACAACCTGCTCCCCTATTCTTGCGACGAATTCTGTTTTTCCTTCTCGCATCTTGCTTTTGCACAAGAGGCATTCACCAGGATTCATTTTATTTCCTCCGCCTATTATCGATCCACTCATCTTCATTTGGCAAATATACAGTCACTATTATCAGTTGATCTTTGCAGACTGCCACAACTATATGATGCGGTATTCCTCTCACTTGCCCCAGCATCAGCACGGCTGGGCAGCGGTATTCTTCATGATATTCCTCTATTATCTCTCCTTTCGTTATTAAGGTTATCAGATCATCGGCTGATACTCCTCTCTCGAACATCCTTGCACCTGCATGATTTGAGATGAGGATACTATTTGAAGAAATAAATAATTGCATCTTATTATGCAGGATGCCATCATCACCCTTATCGACCGTAGCAACACCGCCATATACCGTTATGCAGAAATCGCTGGTACCGATATCGAACTGACTTCATCAAGAGGCTTGTTTAGTTTAGATATTAATTAGGCTGGCGGATTGAATTCAGATTGCCATCGAATGCGGTCATATCCTCCAGCCTCGATTCATTCCCAGCCCATATCGAGGTCGCCGAAATGTTAGCCTCAGAATCTAGCGAGCCTTCCTGCTATCAGGCCCTTCAGCCCCCTCAAAAGCCGCCCATCCTGGATGCAAGCGCCTCTGACATCAGGCGCGACCGGCCTCCCGGCCCCCCAGGCGGCAAGCCCACGCGTGCGCCCGCGCCCATGCGAGAGCGCCTGCAACATCAACTCCGCCATTAGGGCCGTGTCTAGGACGAGCCAACTGGATGAGACGCCATCGGCTCCAAGGGGACCAGATTCCCGTTATTTTAAAATGGCCTGAGCTTCACGCGGATGCAGAACTTTGGTCTTGAAC
>ERZ795032.2078-NODE-2078-length-12146-cov-4.075759_pt1 | contig 12146 bp, 13 predicted proteins | sample MGYA00375124_ERZ795032 | MGnify/ENA primary metagenome ERZ795032 (study PRJEB30167, sample SAMN05720154) | activated sludge metagenome | isolation source: Anaerobic digester | place: China | collected 2015-12-16 ...
ATGCGGCCCGACGGCTTCAACGTCGGGATGAACTTCGGCCGCGTCGCCGGCGCCGGGCTGCCCGGGCACATGCACGTGCATATCGTGCCGCGATGGAACGGCGACACCAACTTCATGCCGGTCCTGGCCGACGTGAAGATTATCCCGCAGGCTCTGGAAGACCTTCGGCAGTTGCTCGTGGATGCGCGGAAAGGAAGCTGAACCCATGTTGACCCGCGAGGACATCGAGCGCCGCGAGGATGTGTCGCTGGCTCCTTACGCCGTGCGCAGCGGCTGTTCGCGCGGCCGCGTTCACGACGAGCCCGAGCACCCGTTTCGCACCGTGTATCAGCGAGACCGCGACCGCGTGATTCACTCGACGGCGTTCCGCCGCCTGGAGTACAAGACGCAGGTCTTCATCATCCACGAAGGCGACCATTACCGCACACGTCTGACGCACACGCTGGAGGTAGCTCAGATCGCCCGCACGCTGGCCCGGTCGCTCAACCTGAACGAGGACCTCACCGAAGCCGTCGCCCTGGGCCACGACCTGGGCCACACGCCGTTCGGCCACAGCGGCGAAGCGGCGCTGAACGAGTTCATGAAGGAATGCGGCGGATTCGAGCACAATCTCCACGGCCTGCGCGTGGTGGACGTGCTGGAACACCCCTACCCCGGCTTCCGCGGCCTGAACCTCAGCTACGAGGTGCGGGAGAGCATCGCCAAGCACCACACGGTGCACGACTCGCCACAACGCAACAAGGAGTTTCCCGGCGCCCATCCGCCGCTGGAGGGGCAGGTGGTCGAGGTGGCCGACCGTATCGCCTACGACAGCCACGACCTCGACGATTCGCTGGCTATGGACCTGGTCCAGGCCGAGGAGCTTGTGGAACTGGACCTGTTCAAGCAGGCGGCCGAGGACTTCGCCCGCGACGTCAGCGGCCTGACGCCCGACCAGAAGGTCCGCCGCGTGGCCAAGCTGCTGATCGACATGCTGGTGCGCGACGCGCTGTCGGTGGCGGCCGACGAGCTGGCCGCTTGCGGCGCGGCCTCGCCCGACGACGTTCGCAGCGCGCCCGGGCGGCTGATGCATTTCAGTGATGATCTGGAGACCAAGGTCCGAGAGGTAGAGCGGTTCCTCATGGACCGCGTCTACCGGAACCACCGCGTCATGCGGATGACCCTGAAGGCGCAGCGGTTCCTCACCCGGATGATGGAAGCCTACGAGAAGGACGTCCGCCAACTGCCGCCGACCTACCAGCGGTATGCCGAGGAATTCGGCACCAAGCGGGCCGTTTGCGACTATGTGGCCGGGATGACCGACCGTTTCGCCCAGGACGAGTACCGCAAACTGTTCGAGCCCTTCGAGCGGCTGTAGGCGGCGGTTCCGCCCCCCCCTGCCCGACTGCCCGGGATTACCGTCGCCCGCCCCCGGCGCAGCATCCCTTCGTTTCGTGGTCGAATGCAGACCGAATGTGCGATTGACAAACCGGCGATACCCACTATAATGGTTCGAAAACGGGGTGTGGCTCAGTTTGGCTAGAGCGCCGCGTTCGGGACGCGGAGGTCGCTGGTTCAAATCCAGTCACCCCGACTTTGATCGAATTTTGGCCCTTCGGCGAACACGTCGAAGGGCCTTTTCTTTGTCGTTACAAGACTTGTGGCGCTCAATGAGCGTTTCAAAAGGACGCGACGCAGAAGCTCCCGGCGCTCGTCCGCTTGAGAAACCCTCCATTCTTCGGCCGCGTTCTGGGCGACGTCGAACATTGTCATGATGAACTCGCCCACCTCTGTGCCCGGCCCCTTGCCGTCGGCCAAGCGGTCCTGCAGGCGTTCGGTTTCGGCCTTCATCTCGGCCGACCGGGTACTGAACACGTCCTTTTCCACCACACCAGCCAGGTAGCCGTCTAGCAGTCGCTGCTGCATCTGCTCCAGTTCGGTCAGCCGCTTGCGTGCCTGGCGAATCTGCTCGGCGCGCATCCGCTTGTCGTCGTCGCACATCGTCTCGAGGTGGTCCCGGAACCATTGACGGCGTTTGTCGTCGGGGATGCGCAGCGTCTCCAGGTCCTGCACGATCGCCTCCTCGAGCTGTTCCTGACGCCAGCGGACTGTCGGGTGGTCGGGGTCGGGTTTCAGGTTTCCGCACCGGTAGTAGATGTACTCGTGGACGTTGCCGTTTCGCATGCGGCGTCGAATGCGTTCGCCGGTGATCCCGTAGCCGCAGTGGGCGCAGGTGAACATGCCGCCGGCGAGGTAATGGTTGGCCTTCCGCACGCGACGGTTCTTGCCCTTGAGCAGGGCTTGGCACTGCTCGAAGTCCTCGAGTTCGATAATTGGGCGGTGCTTGCCGGGGAACGTCCGCCCACGGAAGGTGATCATGCCGACGTAAAAGCGGTTGTTGAGGATGTACGACAGCGCCGTGCGGTGGAACCGGGGATAACTGGGCTGGTAGGTATAGCCCTCGCGTTCCATGGCGTCGGCGATCTCTTTGAACGTGTACTGGCCGGTGGCATACAACTCGAAAATGCGCTGGACGGCCAGGGCGTTGACCGGATGAGGTTGGATCGGTTCGTCGCGATTGTCCCCGACGTTCTGGTATCCATAGGGCGCAAGCCCCGGTGCCCAACCCTGACGCACCTTCTCCTCGATGCCCTTGAGCACCTCGTGGCGCAGGTTGTCCGAGTAGTACTGGGCGACTGCGGCCATCACGTTGAACGAGAACGCGCCGGCGGCCCCGGGGCCGAACTGGTTCTCGACGAATGCGAGCTTCACCCCGCACTGATCCTCGAGTTCCTGCAGCCGGACCGCATCGCGCATGTTCCGACACGTGCGGTCGAGCTTGTGAGCGAGGATGTACCCGATCTTGAGCTTGCGGGCATTGGCCCGCACCCACTTGAGCATCTGGTTGAACGCGGCGCGTTCCGCCCCCCGCTTGGCGGACTCGGCCACGACGAACTCGCGGACCACCGTCCAGCCTTCGCGCTGGGCCTTTTCGCGGTTGACGCGCAACTGCGCGTCGATGGAGTAGCCTTCACGCTGCTCCCGTGAAGAGACACGAGCCCATATCACACATTTTTGCATGCCTGTCGTCTCCTTCGGGCCTGGACCAATGTCTGTGCCAGTTCCTTGACGTTCATCAGAATCTCGATCGCCTCGCGGTCAGTCAGTTCGTACCCGTAATACGGCGACCAGACCCGGCGCGTGTCCGCGATCGCCTCGTCGGTGATCCAGGCCGTTCCCGGCGGGCGGCTCGGCACGGGGCCGGGTAACGGACACACTTGCTCAACGGGCGCAGTTAATCCAGTCGAATCTGTGGTCCTTCGCATTGCTGTTTTTTCCTTGTTTTCAGGCACGTTCGACCTCGCCGTCGTAGTCCGGATCGACCCATGCCTTGAGGCCGGCCTGGGTGAACACATCGCGGATGCGAGAGATGGCGCGGGCCACGGTGTCGCGGCCGATGCCCAGCCGCTCGGCGATAGCTTTCTGCGACTCCCCGTGGCTGAGGGCATCGCAGATCTGCTGGTCACGATTCGATAGGCCAACCTTGGCCTTTTCGATGTCCAGCCTGAGATCGACTGGTTCCGGTTGTGTGACGTGGTTGGGCCAGATCGGTCGGCCGCTGAGTAGCGCCCGCGACTGGCTGCCCATGCGTTTGAGATGCTCGGCGTAACGGCGCTTGGCACGCAGGTGCGCCATCAGTTGGCGATCGATCACGACGGTCATCACCGTCGACTGTGCCGCGCCGTTGGAGCGGGCTTCATCGAATTGAAACTCGGCAAGCATCGGCACGATGCGCTGCTGCAGGTCGTCGATCTCATCGCGATTGATGCGCATGCGACGGGCACGGCTGACGATCAGCCGCGCGATCTTGGGGTCCACGATGTCGTTGTAACGGTTGTTGTGCATGACGGGCCTTTCTGTTGTGGGCCTTGGCTTGGCGTCGAGAGGTTCCCGCCGACGCACGTGTCGGGGGCTCGAATGTCATGCCCGTCATGCTCGATGTGTTGTTGGGTCAGGTCTGTAGGTTCGGCGCTGCGCTGGCGAACTCATCTGCGCCGCATGTGTGGCGCATTGCTGGTTCACGCGGCGCAGCGCACAGCCCATATGTGGCGCATGTGTGTTTGCTGGGTCACATCGCTTTGACCCAGCAAGTCGAGGCTCCAGCGGCAAACAACAGGGTGTCCGCGACATGCCAGCCGACGCGATCACGAAACGCGATCCGGCACGAAGTCGCCCGTCGTGACACTCACAGTTGTTGGAGCATCGCCATGCATGCACTTGCCCGAAGAACCGACCCACCGACATCGCATGAAGCCGCCGAGGCCGTGGAGCGCTGCGGCCGCGCCGCCAGCCAGCGCCACTTGTGTTTGCTGGAGGTGTGGAAGCGCCCCGGCAGCACCGCCGCCGAGATCGCAGTCCGCGCCGGCCTGGAGCGCCACGTTCCCTCACGCCGGCTGCCCGAGTTGCGGCAAGCCGGCCAGGTCAGGAACGGCGCTCCTCGCACCTGCACGGTCACGGGCAATCCAAGCATGACGTGGGAGCCGGTTGCGGGTTCGGACGCGATTGAAGGGGGTGCGCGATGATTCCCGACACGCTCGCATCCAAGTTTATCTTCGAGACTGCCGACACGTACCACGCTGCGGCGAAGGACTACCTGTCCAGCCACCAGTTGGCTGACTTTCGTCGCTGCCCGCTGCTGTACCAGTGGAAGCAGCTTGGCCTGGCCAAAGACAAAGACCGCCCGGCCTACTTCCTCGGCCGCGCCGCGCACACGCTGATTCTGGAAGGTCGTGAGAAGTTCCTGGCCGAGTACGCCATCGGCGACGGGCCGATCAACAAGACCACGGGCAAGCCTTACAAGAGCGATTCGCAGGCGTATCAGAAGTGGGCCGAGGTCCAAGGCAAACCCGTCCTCAGCGAGGATCAGGCTAAGGAACTCGAGCAGCTTGCAGCGGGCGTGATGGGCCACGACTTGGCGAGGCAGTTGCTGGTGTTGGGCATTGCCGAGCCGGTGCTGCGGACCCGCTGGCACGAGGTGGACTGCCAGATACGCGTGGATTGGTTCACGCACATGGCGGGCGGTGCCATCGTCGATCTGAAGACCTGCGATCACCTGGACTACTTCGAGGTCGACGCCCGCAAGTTCCGTTACGCCCATCAGCTGGCCTTCTACCGCTCGATCAGCGCAGCAGCGGCCGGCACCGATCCACGTGAACTGCCGGTCCACCTGATCGCGATTGAAAAGCAGCCGCCGTTTCGCTGTGGCGTGTGGCGCGTGGGCGAAGACGTGTTGGCCATCGCGCAGAAGGAAAACGAGGAGGCGGTCAAGCGCCTGCGCCACTGCCGCAAGACCAACGTCTGGCCCACCGGTTACGAGGAGCTGCGCACCTTCGACTGGCTGTAGCACCCCGGACACGTCTGGCGCTGCGGCCGGTCGCCTCATGTGCGGCCGCGCAGAGGTTAGACCCCGGGACCCCGGAGCCGGTCGCAGCGCCTTTTGAACTGAACCATCAACCCACGGAGACATCCCCATGAGCCTGTTATCCCAAGTGTACGTCGGCAAACACGCCGCCCCCCGACGCTGCATGGTCCACGGCGTTCAGGGCGTGGGCAAGAGCACGTTCGGCGCGACGGCGCGTCGGCCCATCTTCATCCAGACGGAAGACGGTCTGGGCGAGATCGAATGCGCCAAGTTTCCGCTGTCTCGCTCGTTCAACGAGGTGATGGACGCCTTGGCGGAGCTCCGCGGGCAGCCGCATGAGTTCGAGACGGTGGTGGTCGATTCGCTGGACTGGCTCGAGCGGCTGATCTGGCAGGAGGTCTGCACCGCCGAGAACGTCAGCAACATCGAGAAGATCGGGTTCCAGAAGGGCTACACCTTCGCGCTGAACTTCTGGCGCAAGTTCCTCGACGTTCTCGATGCGCTGCGGCGGGATCGCGGCATGGCGGTCATTCTGATCGCGCACACCAAGATCGAGAAATTCCAGACGCCCGAGGATTCCGCCTTCGACCGCTTCACCCCGCGCCTGCACAAGCTGGCGGCGTCGGTGGTCATGGAATGGTGCGACGAGGTGTTCTTCGCCACCTACTCGAGCACCACCGATCCGCGCAAGGTCAAGAACGTCGAGTCGCCGGAGCGAGTGATGCGCACGTGCGAAGGCCCGACGCACGTGGCCAAGAACCGGCTGAACATGCCCTTCGAACTGCCGCTGGAGTGGGCGGCCTACGACTACTTCGCCGAACAGGTCCACCCCCGCCCTCGGAATTCCGAGACGCACAGCGACACGTCGCACGTCGGCGCAGTCCCTGCGCCCGCAGAGCCAGCCGAAACCCTCGGCGACGCGAACGGCGTGTCGCCGGAGGCTGATCGTCAATCGTCCAACTGACCCAACCCCCCGACCAAGGAGATATGCACATGGCCAACCTCAATGGCTTCAACGCAGCGACCGTCGAACCGTCCCAGGACTTCGAGCCGATCCCCGCGGGCAAGTACCTGGCGGTGATCATCGAATCGGAGATGAAGCCGACCAAGAACGGCAACGGGCAGTATCTGCAGTTGACGCTCCAGATTCTCGAAGGCCCGTACAAGGGCCGCTATGTGTGGGCGCGGCTCAACCTGCACAACGCCAACCCGACCACGGTGCAGATCGCCCGGCAGGAACTGTCGGCCATTTGCCGCGCGGTGGGTGTGATGCAGCCCGGCGACAGCGTCGAACTGCACAACATCCCGTTGGTGATCACGGTCAAACTCAAGAAGCGCGGTGACACCGGCGACATGACCAACGAGGTGCGTGGCTACGCCAAGCGTGAGGCCGCGCCCGGAAGCGCCACCCCCGCTCAGGCGACCAATCCGACCCCTCCTTGGCGACGATGAACGATCTCCGATCCACATGTGGTGCGCGTGCGACATCCGGCGCGTTTGAGCGGCGACGAAACCCGCCTTGGCGAACAGCCTCCGATTGCAAACCCAAATGGGCTGCAAAAACGTCCCCGCGACCCGGTCCGAAATGGACACCGCCGGCACCCCGCCGGTGGCTGAGGGACGCGCATCACATTTTTCGCCGCCGGCAGATGGCACGGATGCCTGATCGGTTTCATAGGCCGATCGCGCGAAGGCCAGCTTCGCGCCGGGTTCGACTCCCGGCCGGCGGTTTGATGAACACGAATCCCCAAACGGAGGCACGGATGCTGGAACTGCAACTGCCCTATCCCCCTTCGGTGAACCATTACTGGCGCATGTGGCGCGGCCGGATGGTGATCAGCGACGAAGGCCGGCGCTACCGCGAATCGGTGTGCAACCGTCTCGCGCCGGCCCCAGTCATGGGTGGAAACGGACCTCGTAAGCCACCAGCCGGTGGGCGGATCGCGCTGTGCATGGATGCGTTTCCACCTGATCGGCGACGTCGCGATCTGGACAACATCCAGAAGGCCCTGCTCGATGCGCTCGAGCACGCCGGCGTCTATGCGGATGACAGCCAGATCGACCTGCTCGTCGCCCGCCGTCAGGCCCTACACGACGGCGGCCTGATGGTCGTACGGCTCGGCGCGTTGCCGCTGTCCCGCTGCCCCGTGTGCGGCGCGCCGCTGATGACGAACCAGAACTGAAGCGATGGGGAATGTGCCATGAACGCGCTCAAGAACAAACCGCCGGTGTCTCAGGCCGAACTTCTCGGCGCGGCGCTGCGGTACTGCGCCGTGGCTGACTGGTTCGAGGCCCACCCATGCCCCTGGTCCAAAACGATGTCACCGAGCCAGGCCATGGAGGTGTTCAACCGCGTCGAGGCCGAGCTGCGCCAGCTCGGAGCCAAAGCCATGCGTCAGCGGGGGCACCGTGATCTCGTGCTCCAGGGCGCAGGCATTCCGGAGGAGGCGCGGTGAGTCTGTTCACGGTCAAACACAAGCCGATGACGTTGCGGCCGTACCAAACCGAAGCGGTCGAGGCGGTTTACCGCCACCTGCGCGAGCGCGATGACAACCCTTGCGTGGTCATCCCAACCGGTGGCGGGAAGACCCCGGTCATCGCCACGATCTGTTCCGATGCGGTGAGCCGCTGGAACGGCCGGGTGCTGATCTTGGCCCACGTCAAGGAACTGCTCGAGCAGGCGGCCGACAAGCTCGACCAGGTGTGTCCCGACATTCACGTTGGCGTCTATTCCGCAGGCTTGAAGCGTCGCGACACGACGCACCCGGTGATCATCGCGGGCATTCAGTCGGTCTACCAGAAGGCCGAGCAACTGGGCCACTTCGACCTGGTGGTCGTAGACGAAGCTCACATGATTCCTCCCGGAAAAGATGGTGACGGCATGTACCGTCGCCTGCTGGCGGACATGCACCAGATCAATCCGCGCCTGAGGGTCATCGGCCTGACCGCCACGCCGTTCCGTATGTCGTCCGGGCCGATCTGCGTGCCGCCGCCGGACGGGATTCTCAACGCCATCTGCTACGAGATCGGCGTGCGCGAGCTGATCCGTGACGGCTATCTCTCTCCGCTCAAATCCAAGGCCGGCCGCTACAAACCCGACTTCCAATCGCTGCACGTGCGTGGCGGCGAATTCGTCGCGGACGAGGTCGAACAACTCATGGACCAGGACATGCTGGTCCAGTCGGCGTGCCGCGAGATCGTCGATGCCGTACGCCACGGCGGCCGCAAGGCGTGCCTGGTCTTCGCCTCGGGCGTGGAGCACGCCAAGCATGTCACCCGTGTCATCGAGCAGATCTCAGGCGGCGAATGCGGCTTCATTGACGGGCAGACGCCGACGCTCTACCGGGACCAGCTCATCCACCGCTTCCGCGACGGCGGTTTGGCCTATCTGGTCAACGTGAACGTGCTGACCACCGGGTTCGACGCGCCCAACGTGGACTGCGTGGCCCTGCTGCGGCCGACGCTCTCGCCGGGCCTCTACTACCAGATGGTCGGACGAGGCTTCCGGCTGTGCGAGGGCAAGGCCGACTGTCTGGTGCTGGATTTTGGCGGCAACGTGCTGCGCCACGGCCCGGTGGATGCGATTCGTATCACCGATGCGCCGAGCAAGGGCAGCGGTGACGCGCCCGCCAAGGAGTGCCCGCAGTGCCAGGCCCTCATCGCCGCCGGCTACGCGACCTGCCCGGAATGCGGCCATGTGTTCCCGCCGCCGGAGCGGCGTAATCACGAGGCGACGGCCGATTCGGCGGGCATTCTCACCGGTCAGGTGACGATCGAAGAGTACGAGGTGCGGCGCGTCTACTACAGCGTTCATGTCAAACGTGACGCACCGCCCGATGCTCCGCGGTCGATGCGCGTCGACTACGAGGTGGGTTTCCACGACACCCGGTCGGAATGGATTTGCCTCGAGCACAGCGGTTACGCCCGCCAAAAAGCCGAGGCGTGGTGGCGGATGCGCTCCAACGACACGTGCCCGACGAATGTCGAAGAAGCGGTCGAACTGGCCGAGGCCGGCTCGCTGGCACCGACCCAGGGGATCACCATCCGTAGCGTGGCCGGCGAGAAATACGACCGCATCGTCAACTACCAACTGGGCGACAAGCCGCCGGCGGTGACGGCCGGTGACCTGGCCGGCGGTGATCCCGATTACGTGCCGATCCCCGACGACGACATCCCCTTCTGAAAGGACCCCTGATGGAATTACCAGCCAAGTGGCAGCGCATGCCGGTTCTGTCCCTGATCCGAACCGCCGCGAACGCAGGGCGGCTCGCGCGAAAGGCGAAAGCAATCGCGAAGGAAGAAAACGTGGCGTTTGACTTCTTCGACCAGTGGTTCGACCACTCGTGGAGCTACTGCTTGAACCGCTGTGTGGCGGTCATGGTGCGATCGTCCGACGTGGCGCGCCTCGCACAGGCTGTGGGCCTGCCCGAGGTCACGGAGGAGCACGTGAAGCGGAACCCGTTTGAGATCGCCATCCGCGTGGACAACCTGATCCGCAGCTTCGGCCACAGCGTAGACGACCCTGAAGAGGATCAGCTCGATGACTGACTCGGCCGACATCGCGCAAGCGGCGAAAGCCTATGCCGCTGCCGGCCTGTGCGTGCTGCCTGCCAAGCGTGCGGAGAAGCGCCCGGCCGTCGGTGCGTGGAAGCAGTACCGCGACCGTCTGCCCACCGAGGCGGAGGTGTCGGCATGGTTCGCCAACCAGCAGGACGCCTTGTGCATTCTCTGCGGGCACGCGTCGCACCAGATGGAGATGATCGACTTCGACGCCGGCGGTGAGCTGTTCTCGGCATGGTGGGAGCGCATCCCCGCCGGCCTGCGCGATCGGCTCGTCGTCGAAACCACGCCCTCGGGCGGCTACCACGTGGTCTACCGCTGCCAGGTGGAGATCTGCGGAAATCTCAAGCTTGCCCAGCGCAAGGTGGGCGATAGGGTCGTCACCCTGATCGAGACACGCGGCGAGGGCGGCCTGTTCCTGTGCGCGCCCACGCCCGGCTACGAGTTGATCCAGGGCGATCTGCGCGATCCACCCGTGCTGACCGAGGTCGAGAGGGACGTTCTCCTGCAGACAGCGTGGGAACTGAACGAATATGTGCCGCCGGTCGTGGATTGTCCGACGCACAGCGCCATTGTCGGCCAGAGAGATGGCATGTCGGCCAGACAACCCGGCTATCGGCCAGAGAATGCCGACAGGCCCGGCGATGTCTTCAACCTGCGTGGCGATGTGCGAACCGTGCTCGAACAGCACGGGTGGGTGCGCGTCAAATCCGGGGAGAATGAATACTGGCGTCGCCCCGGCAAGACGACCAGTTGGAGCGCGACGCTCAAGGACGGCGTGCTGTACGTCTTCAGCGCCAACGCCGATCCCTTCGAATCCAACCGCGCCTATTCGCCATTCGCCGTCTACACGCTGCTCGAGCACGGCGGCGACTGGTCGCAGGCCGCATCGGCGCTGCGGGCGCAGGGTTACGGATCATCGCCGCCCTCGATGGACAATGCGTCCGCAGGCGTGGTGTCGACGGTCAACAGCCCGCTGGTCAACCTCCAACCGTTGACCGTCCGTGACCTGGTGGGCACATATCCCGAGCTGCGCAAGCCCATCATCCACGGCCTGCTCCGCGAAGGCGAGACGATGAACCTTATCTCCGCCCCAAAGATGGGCAAGTCGTGGCTCGTCACCGACCTGGCGCTGTCGATCGCCACCGGGCGAGACTGGCTGGAGCAGTTCCGCTGCGAACGCGGGCACGTGCTGATCCTCGATAACGAGCTGCATCGAGAGACCAGCGCCAACCGCATTCCCAAGGTGGCCAACGCCCGGGGCATCCCCATCGACGCCTACGCTGACCGCGTGTGGGTGCAGAACCTGCGTGGCTGCTTACAGGATGTGTTCACGCTCGGGGCCTACTTCCAGTCGCTGGCACCGGGCCAGTTCAAGGTGATCATCCTCGACGCCTTCTATCGGTTCATGCCGCGCGACATGGACGAGAACGACAACGGCACGATGGCGTCGCTCTACAACCACATCGACCGCTATGCCGATCTGCTGGGTTGCTCGTTCGTGCTGATCCATCACACCACCAAGGGCAGCCAGTCCGCCAAAAGCGTCACCGACGTGGGCGCAGGGGCCGGTAGCCAGAGCCGAGCCACCGATACGCACATGATCCTGCGCTCGCATGAGGAGGACGATGCGGTCGTGCTCGACGCGGCGGTGCGCTCGTGGCCGCCGGTCGCGCCACGCTGCCTGCGATGGTCGTTCCCGGTCTGGTCGGCGGCCGACGACCTAGACCCGACCCAGATGCGCTCCGACGGCGGCAAGAAGCGCGCCGAGAAGAAGGTCGAGTGGACGGTCGAGACGTTCGTGGAGGCCTTCGTCAGCGATCAGCAGCCCACCACACGCTCGGTCATCCTCGACAAAGCCGTGCAGGCCGGGCTGTCCCACTGGTTGGCCGATCGGCTGCTGCGGTCCGCCGACGCCGATGGGCTGATGGTTCGCGAGGGTGCAGGCAACCGTAACGCACCCTACACCTACCAGCGCCGCGCGACACATCAAGGGCAGGAGGACCGGCTATGAGGTTTTGTTATGTGAATCGTTTTGTGGCCACAAAACAAGTCGTCAACGCTTTACTTTTGTGCGCGTCCCAAAGCGCACAAAACAAATGCCGCACGCTTGGTTCGTTTTGTTTTGTGCGCCCCCTAAAGGGGCGCACACAAAACAAAAGCGACCGGACCAGGCGTGCCCCGC
>ERZ795032.2083-NODE-2083-length-12125-cov-4.875394_pt1 | contig 12125 bp, 6 predicted proteins | sample MGYA00375124_ERZ795032 | MGnify/ENA primary metagenome ERZ795032 (study PRJEB30167, sample SAMN05720154) | activated sludge metagenome | isolation source: Anaerobic digester | place: China | collected 2015-12-16 ...
AGACAGAGCTCGTAGATGTAATAGAAGGAATGGTAAGCGGCTATAGTGCAACTACCTTAGGTAGTCAGACAGTGACAATGAGCTATGGCGGCAAGAGTGTATCAGTTGATGTAACAGTGAGAGACTACGTAACCAGCATAAACATAACAGCAGAGCCTACTAAGAAGCTATATTATATAGGAGATGCCTTAGATTTAACCGGAATGGTAGTAGAAAGCATGTATGCCAGTGGAGCAAAGGCAATCTTAACAGAAGAGGACTACAGCGTAAGCGGCTTCGACAATTCAAAGGAAGAAATTGAACAGCTAATTACAATAAGCTATATAGATGGAGATGGTACTTATACAGCATCGCTCAATATAAGAGTTACAGCTGATACCATTGATAGTATTATTGTAAGTGTTAAACCCGATAAGTTGATATACTACATTACTGAAGATACAGCACTTGACCTGACAGGCGGCAAGATAACGGTTAAGTGGGCAGGAGCAGGTGATGTACCAGTAGACTTGACAGATTCTCTCATACTTGTTTCAGGATTTGACATGGATACTGCCGGCACTAAATCCATAACGCTAAGCTATGGTGGAAAGAGCACCAGCTTTACCATCGAAGTTAAATATAGGACATATAAAGTAGAATTCAGTACAAGCGGCGGAAGCACAATACCGGAACAGGTTGTGAATAAAAACGGTACAGTAACATTACCAGTAGCTCCACCTACAAAGGGAGGCTATACATTTGAACATTGGTACCTGGATGATCCGGCAATAGACTTTGATTTTAATACTCCAATCGTAGCAGATATCATCTTAAATGCAAAGTGGGCTCCGGTTATTGCAAGTGTTGCAAGCGTTTCGGCTGTAAATGGCAAGACCACAGTCATTCTGGCTGCACAGCCGGCAGTGGCGCCAGCCCTGAGCGACTTTACTTTAATGGTTTATAAAGACGGCGATACGACTGGCTCAGCTATTACTCCAGCAAGCCTTGTATATGATGGGAATAAAACTGTTTCAATAAACTTCGCGGCTATAGCACAAACTTCATCAACACAGAGTATAGTTATAGGGGTATCTCTGTCAGGAGGGGTAGAATTAAAGACAGCCCCATATACAATATCTGCAACAAGCAGCGGGGGCGAGGTGCCAGGTGGCGGTGACATCCCGGGTGGCGGAGGAACACCAGGTGGTGGCGATATCCCGGGCGGCGGGGGAACCCCAGGCACCGGTGGAACTCCAGGTGGAACAGGCGGTGACGATAAGAAGCCTGATGAAAAACCCGAAGATAAGCCTGAAGATGGGAAAGAAGATGAAAAACCTGCTATAGGAAGCAAGACTGTGAATCTTCCTGATGGAACAACTGCTAATATTATTACAAAAGATGATTTCAAAGAACTTATATCTGATATAGGTCAGGGTGGTACTATTGAAATAGACATGAGCCGGATTGGTAAGAGCAACTCAATTATACTCTCTCTTCCGAGCATTGAGCCAGAAGGCAAGAAGGATTCAACATTAATAGTTACAACATCCACCGGTCAGGTAACTATAGATATAGATAAGCTGCTCCAAAGTGGATTAGGTAACAAGACAGATGCAGAAATTATAATATCGCCTGAAACCGGAACAGCCGAAATATTTGTTGGTGGTAAGAAGCTTGATTTACCGGCTTTTGATAACCCAATCAGTATTTCTATGGGCTATGCAGTGAAGCCTGTTCAAAACACCGATTACCTGGTTGCATACTGGGAAGATGAAAATGGTAATAGAACAATACTTCCTATGAGTTACTTTGAAAATGGTGCAATGAACTTTTCACCACCTTCTTCAGGAAGGGTTGGCGTAATGCACAATGAAGTGATGTTTGAGGACACCTTGGATCGCTGGATGGATGATGATGTTTGCTATCTGGCAGCAAGAGGAATAATTAAAGGCACAGGAGGCAAAAACTTCTCTCCTGATGCAAATATTAACCGTGCTGACTTTGTTGTATTGCTTGTACGTATGCTAGGAGTTAGTGCAGACACGATCGAAAACTTTGACGATGTGGATAGCAATGCCTACTACGCCAGAGAGCTTGCAATAGCCAGGGCTTTGGGTATAGTAAATGGAATAGGCGGAAACAAGTTCAATCCAAACGGCGAAATAAGCCGACAGGATGCCTTTGTAATGCTCTACAGAGCTATGAAAAAGTATTCGAGATTACCTGACTCGATTAGTAACAGTAATCCTGAATTTAAGGACTTTGGTGATGTCTCTGATTATGCCCTTGAGAGCATTGAAAGCTTTACAAAATCCGGTATAGTAAAGGGCTCAGGAGGTTATTTGAATCCTAAAGATACAACAACCAGAGGAGAAGCAGCAGCCCTATTCAGGAGAATTATAAAGTATTTCATGAAGTGAAGATGGGTTTTTTAGGGGAAACAAAGGAAAAACTAATGAAAAAATGAGGATATGAAGGGGGCAGAGATTCTGCCCCCTTTGCTTTCAAAAAAAATAGTTTTCTTCACTTTTATCTTTAAGAATACTTGCTACCGGGAAATATGCACCACATAATTTTTTTAATACTTTACATTATATCCGTAAGTATTTATAATAATATATATAAATATGAATGTTAGATACAGATAAATGTAATGAAAAGGGATAATAGGCTAAATTTCTTCATCTACAGAGAACCCTGGTTGCTGTGAATGGGCGTTGCGGAATTAGCTGAACAGGCCTTGGAACTTTGCACCGAAACTATATTTGAGTATTAGGCTGCAACGGGTGTACCCGTTATTGTACTAAAGAATTATGCAGACTGTTAAACGTACTGATATGCAAACTGTTATAAGGATTATTATGCAAACTGTATATTATTGAAGAATCTGTACAGCTTTCCGCATTTGTTCTTGATGAGACCTTTGTTGTGAGACAGAGGTAAATTGGAGTGGTACCACGAAGCATGTGCTCTCGTCTCCAGGATATATATTCCTGGAGGTGGGAGCTTTTTTGATATAGTTTAAAACTAGAGCTTAATAACAACTTTTTAGTGATTTTATATTTAACGACTTGATAGTAAAGTGACTCAATGTTTTTAATAATTTAGATTTTTAATAAATGAATATTAATTAATAATTTAATGCAAATTCAATATAAAGGAGACAATAATATGAATAATGACAGAGAGAAAAACATTAATGAGACAAATAATAATGAAAGAAGCGCAACCAGACCACAATTCCCTAAACGTGCGGTAATAACTGCAGGAATGCCTTATGGAAACAAAGAGCTTCACTTTGGACATATAGGAGGGGTTTTCGTTCATGCTGATACTTTTGCACGTTTCATGAGGGATCGCATTGGAAAAGAAAATGTAATCTTTGTATCCGGGACAGATTGCTACGGTTCACCAATATTGGAGCATTACAACCGGTTGGTCGATGAAGGCTTGTTTGAAGGCACAATTGAAGACTTTGTACGGCATAATCATGAACTGCAAAAAGAGGTTCTGCAATTATATCATATTGATCTGAATCTTTTTGCTGCCTCAAGTATTGGACGTGCTGCCGAGATTCATCGTGAGAATTCTTCTGATTTCATTAGAAAACTATATTCAAATGGGCATCTTACAAAAATGACAACTTCACAATTTTATGATGCGGAACTTGATGTTTTCCTTAATGGCCGTCAGGTTATTGGACAATGTCCCATTGACGGATGTACATCAGAAAGAGGATATGCAGATGAATGTTCATTAGGGCATCAGTATATGCCCATTGATCTTATCAATCCTAAAAGTACTCTTTCAGGAGAAAAGCCGGAAATGAGGGATGTAACAAACTGGTATTTTAAACTTGACAAATTTCACGAATTGTTGTCACAGTGGGTGGAAATTATGGAAGAAGACCCCAAATCCAGGAATTTTGTTTTAAAAAGTATCAAAGAGTTCCTGGAACCGCCAGTAATTTATGTAAAGAGAGATCAGCTTGATTTGCTGAATACAATTAATGATAAACTCCCGGTATTTACTTTGAATGATGAGGATAATAAATCATCAGTTGTTATGATATTTGATAACCTGGAGGATAGGGAAAAGGCATGTACAGTACTTGCTGAGAACTCAATTCGTTTCCGGACAGGCAAAACTCTGGTACCGTTCAGACTAACCGGAAATATTGAATGGGGGGTTCCGGCACCATCACTTGAAGGATTAGATGATTTGACTATCTGGGTATGGCCGGAATCTCTATGGGCTCCTATTTCATTTACAATGACCTGCCTCGAAATGCAGGGCAAGGACAAGAGTACCTGGAAGGCTTGGTGGTCTTCAAAGAACTCAAAAGTATACCAATTTATTGGTGAAGACAATGTATACTTTTATGGACCTGCAGAAATGGCCATGTTCATGGGACAGCAAGGCAAAGAACCGTCTGTTAACCCGCCGGAGGGATAACTGCAGCTTCCGGAGCTAATAGTTAACAACCATATTCTCTTTTTAGATAAAAAAGCCAGTAGCAGCGGTAAAATCAAACCACCTGCTGCTAAAGATCTGCTTGAATACTATACAGCCGAGCAATTAAGGGCACATTTTCTTGGCTTAGGTCTTGGAATAAGGAGTGTAGGATTTAAACCAAAACCATTAGACCCTAAGGCTGGTGAAAAGGATGGTGACCCGGTATTGAAAGAGGGCAATTTGCTTGCCAATGTATTTAACCGGGCTGCTAGACCATGCTTTTATACCGCACAAAAGTATTATAATGGGAATATACCGGTTGGCAATGTAAGTGTTGAGGTACTTGAGGAGGCTGAAAAAACTATCCTTGAATTTGAAAGATTAATTTCGAAATATGATTTCCATATGGTAATGAATCTCATGGATACGTATATTCGTAATATAAATAAATATTGGTCAAAAAATATCCGGCAGGCAGAAGACAACAATGATTCCGAACTCCGCTTTCAGGTATTGGTTGACACTTTTCATATGGTCAGAACAGCAACAGTTCTCATGCATCCTATTGCTCCTGAAGGAACTGAGATGATACTTGAGTATCTTAATCTTGATAAAAATGCCGAGGAATTTTGGAGCTGGGAATATGTTTTTGAACCTGTATATGTTTTTATGAGCAATCCTGAAAAACATAAGCTCAAATTCCTGGAACCAAGAGTTGATTTTTTTAAAAAACATCCCAGTCAGATTAAGAATATTGAGCCTTAGTAATTCTGTCATAATTGTTGGAATTTTGGTAAAGGCATTGGAACTTTGACAAAATTACGTATTTATGTATATTTTAGGTAAAGACATTAAATATATATTTAAAGTATGCATATTGTAATATATGAACAAACTAACAATTGAGGACTTTGCCCTGGAAACATATAAATAAATAATGCATAAATAGATTATATATAAATAAATTATATAAAGGAGATGAATGTATGGCAATTTTCGAGAACATAGGTAAGAAAGTTACTGAAGCTGCGCAGGTTGCGGCTAAAAAATCGGGAGAATTAGTAGAAGTAACCAAATTAAACATGAATATCAGTTCGGAAGAGGATAGAATACAAAAGCTTTATGAGCAAATTGGCAGGGAAATATATAAATATTTTACTTCTGAAAAGGATATTCCTGAAGAACTAAAAGATGTGTGCGCTGAAATACGATCAAGAGAAGAAACTATTAAAGGTATTAAGGCAAGGATTCTTGAAATTAAGAATCTGCAAGAATGCAATGCGTGTGGAGCCGAACTGGAGAGAAATATTGCATTTTGCCCCAAGTGCGGTGCAAAGCAGGAACACTAATAAAATATGTACCCGGATTACTTCAACACGAAAAACTTGTACATCAAAAAGGCTATTTCCACGAAAAGGGAATAGCCTTTTGCCATCGGCATTTTCATCAACAGCTTTTATCTATCCAATTCAAATCAGTAGGACTCCTGCTGTATTTTCCAAAAACAAATTCAAAAAAATTTTAAATAAAAAAGGAATTTAGAAATTTATGTAGAATATAATTAATAGATATGTAATCGTGTGCATGACTATTAATACTACTTTGTTATGCTGCTAATGGAAGACATTGCTTTCCAAATTGGCAGTAGTATTAATTTTTATATTTAATTAAGTAGAATGTCTGTTGAAACAAGGAGATGTTTATGTCAGTTACTGTTAAGGATGTTGCAAGGATGGCAGGGGTGTCAACTGCAACAGTTTCAAGAGTAATAAATGATGATCCCAGAATAAGCAGGGAGACAAGTGAAAAAGTTAAAAAGTGCATTAGTGATCTGGATTATAGGGTTAATAATATAGCAAGAAGTTTAAAGACCAGTAGGACATATACTATAGGGTTTATAGCTCCTGAGATAACCAATGATTTTTTTATGAGCATAGCCAAAGGGGTAGAGGACGAATCCAGAAAGTATGGATATAGTATTATTGTATGTAATTCAAATGAAAGTATAAAGGAAGAAGAAGATAGAATAAGGCTTTTGAGTGAAAAATGTGTGGATGGTATTATTATTATACCTGCATCAGATGAAGGGAAGCACTTTAATCATTTGAAAGAGCTTAATATGCCTGTAGTTCTTGTGGACCGGCTTGTTAATAATTTTGAGAGCGATGCCGTGCTTGTAGATAATATAAATGGTACATATTCTGCAATAGAATATCTTATAAATATGGGACATGGAAGGATAGGCTTTATAAGCGGAGATTTAAAATTGACATCGGCTATGGAACGCTACCAAGGATATAAAAGGGCTTTATCAGACTATTGCATACCTTATGATGAGAAAATAGTGAAATTTGGTGACTTTCATATTAGGGGCGGATATGATATGATGAAAAAACTTTGTGAGGCTGATAACCCGCCATCTGCAGTCTTTATATCAAACTACTTTATGCATGTAGGAGCTACTAAGTACCTTATGGAAGAAGATATTAACAAGGGAAAAAGAAGTTCCGGGCAGAATAACAAGAATATAATAATTGCCAGCTTTGATGATATGGAACTATCTACTTTACTAGGGTTTTGTAAATTAAGAGTAGCACAGCCCATGATGGAAATTGGCAGTAAAGCGGCACAACTTCTTTTAGGTAGAATTAATAATGACTTTGAAAGAATTAATAATGATAATGATGCTGCAGCCGGCGACAGTCAGAACAACAGAGTAATAAGGTTGAAGACCAGATTGGTAGTAAATCAGCAAATTATCAGTTAATCCTGATATGGTGTGTTAAATCACAGAAACAACAGGTGAGTAGTAAATAAACCATTAAGCTGTCCATGACTTAAGTTCCTGGCTTATAGTTTTGAAAACCGGATTAAATGCAATCGAGTGCATAAACTCGAAATTAAAAAATAAATTTTTAAGGGGGTTTTTCCATGGCAAATCCATTAAGTATTAATGTCAACCCACCCAGGCAAAGACTAAGAGGCAGTCTTCCCAAAGTAGGGATACGCCCGGCTATCGATGGCAGGCGCAGAGGTGTGAGAGAGTCTCTTGAGGAGCAGACAATGAATATGGCAAAAGCAGCAGCAAAATTGATTACAGAAAATCTTAAGCATCCTAACGGTATGCCTGTAGAATGTGTTATTGCGGATACCTGTATTGGTGGAGTAGCTGAATCAGCAATGGCAGCTGAAAAGTTTGCAAGGGAAGGTGCTGGTGTTTCCCTCACTGTAACTCCATGCTGGTGTTATGGTTCAGAAACTATGGACATGGATCCCTTTACTCCTAAAGCCATATGGGGGTTTAATGGGACAGAGCGGCCCGGTGCAGTGTATCTTGCTGCCGCACTTGCTGCTCATAGCCAGAAAGGACTGCCTGCATTCAGTATTTATGGCAGGGATGTTCAGGATGCAAATGACACAAGTATACCTCAGGATGTTAGAAGAAAAATACTTCAGTTTGCAAAAGCAGGGCTTGCTGTTGCTGAAATGAAAGGAAAATCCTATCTATCTCTTGGAACAGTTGCAATGGGGATTGCAGGTTCAATAGTTAATGAAGAATTCTTCCAAAATTACCTTGGTATGAGAAATGAATATGTGGATATGGTGGAATTTATCAGAAGAGTAGATGAAGAAATCTATGATAAAGACGAGTTTGAAAAAGCTATGAAATGGGTTAAAGAAAACTGTAAGGAAGGTTGTGATAATAACCCTGAAGCTGTTCAGCATTCCAGAGAAAGAAAAGAAAAAGACTGGGAAATGAGTGTTAAAATGGCTATAATAGCCAGGGACCTTATGATTGGAAATCCTGAACTTGCTGATATGGGCTATGGTGAAGAGGCACTTGGACACAATGCTCTTGCTGCAGGTTTTCAGGGACAGAGACAGTGGACTGATCATTTCCCCAACGGGGATTTTATGGAGGCCATACTTAATTCTTCTTTTGATTGGAATGGCATAAGGCAGCCTTTTATATTTGCAACTGAAAATGACAGTCTAAATGGTGTAGCTATGCTGTTTGGACACCTTTTGACCAACACAGCTCAGGTATTTGCGGATGTAAGAACATACTGGAGTCCTGAAGCTCTAAAGAGAGTAACCGGCATGAAGCCTGAAGGTCTTGCAGCTAATGGGCTGATTCACTTAATTAATTCAGGAGCTGCCGCCCTGGATGGAACAGGTGAACAGACGATTAACGGAAAACCTGCAATGAAACCTTTCTGGGAAATAACTCCTGAAGAAGCTGCAAAGTGCCTTGATGCGACACAATGGAGACCCGCAAGTCTGGGATACTTCAGGGGAGGCGGATATTCATCGGATTTCCTTACCAAAGGTGGAATGCCTGTAACAATGTCCAGAGTTAACATAATAAAAGGTCTGGGTCCCGTACTTCAGATTGCGGAAGGCTATTCAGTAGAACTTCCTGAAAAGATACATGAAATACTGGATAACCGTACCGATCCTACCTGGCCTACTACCTGGTTTGCCCCCATATTAACAGGAAGAGGTCCTTTTGAGGATGTTTACTCTGTAATGGCCAACTGGGGAGCAAATCATGGTGCATTTAGCTATGGACATATTGGTGCTGACTTGATAACTCTTGCCTCGATGCTAAGGATCCCTGTATCCATGCACAATGTTTCAGAAGGTAGAATTTTCAGGCCAAGTACCTGGTCAGCTTTTGGTACTTGTGAGCTTGAAGGAGCAGATTACAGGGCATGTGCCAATTTCGGGCCTTTATACGGAAGAAAATAAATAAGAAGAAAATAAGTAATTAGATGTGTATAAAAATGTGATGAGATGTTTTGGTTACTGCTGATTTTGTAACATAAATTTAATTCGGGGACTATGATTTAACCCCCGGATTATTTTTTTTACATCGAATTTATATAAACAGGCATTGATTTAACCAAAGCGCCAAAAAGCCTCCCGCCTTTATTACAGACAGGAGCTGAGTTGCTGCAGATCGGACTGGGTTGTTATTTTCAAAATGCCAGGTTTGTACGATGCCTATATTTGCTTTAACCGGTTTTTAGTCGGAGATATAGCTCCTGGGTGCATTTAATTTATCTGAAGAAAATATTGGTAAGGGGCACCGTAACGATAGCCCCTGATAAATATTTCTTCAGATTTGATAAATGCACCCTAGCTCCTGCACTTTAGTGCAGTGGTCTTCAGGTAGTGCTATAATTAATATAGGTATATGGAAGTTAGTAATGCATGAACAGGGAATTTTTGGAGGCTGATAATGAAGTATACTTCAATTAATGAAAGAGTGCAGGATATTAAAGGCAATACTGAAGAAATAAGCAGGTTTATTGAAGAGTATAAACCATTTATTGCATCATCCGCTGGAAAAATTTCCGGAAAGTATCTAAGGTACGGTGATGACGATGAGCTTAGTATAGCACTTATGGCTTTTACAGAAAGCATTAATTCCTATGATATTTCGAAAGGCAAATTCTTAACTTTTGCACAAGGAGTTATAAGGAGAAGGTTAATTGATTACTACAGAAAAGAGAGAAAACATATAAATGTTATTTCTTTGAATGAATATTACTATGAAAATACAGATGATATGGATCTGAGTACCGAAGAGTCAATAGGAAAGTTCCAGCTGGATGAAATTAATGAATATAGGAAACTTGAAATAGCAGAACTTGATAAGGAACTGAAAGGGTGGGATATCAGTTTTTCGGATCTTGTGAAGGTATCGCCGAAACATAAGGATACTCGCGAAACATGTAAAGTAATAATTAAGCATATTCTTTCAAAACCTGATCTTTTAGAATTTATTAAAAACAAGAAATACATTCCTGTTTCAGATTTAGGAAAATCGTTAAATTTATCCCGTAAAAAGATTGATAGACTCCGAAAATATATAATAGCAATGTTAATTATTATTAGCGGAGATTACCAATATCTAAAAGAATATATTAGAGATTACATACTTTGATTTATATGGACTATATATAATCCATTTAATATTTAGTATAGTAAATCTCACAGTGGGGTGATTTTATGAAAGGGATAGTTGTAGAAACAAAAGGTAGGTTTGCTGTTGTTATGAAAAATGATGGCGAATTTGTGAAAATTAGAAATCACGGAAATCTAATAGTTGGATATGAAACGGATATTTCCGAACGAAATACAGAATTTGTTAATTCGGCTACAACCAGACATGCCGGTATTATATACAGAATGGCTTCTGTTGCTGCTGCACTGATTCTTATTTTTGGAATGAGTTATGTCGTTTACAGCTATAATGTACCATATGCATATATTAGTGTTGATATAAACCCAAGTATAGAAATAACTACTAATATATTTGATAGAATAATAGACATAAAAGGAGTTAACACTGATGGAGAAAAACTGATAGCCCTTGAAGATTATGTAAACAAAAAAATTGATAAGGGAATAGGGCATATAATTAACAGCGCAGTTAATGAAGGGTATATTAAGCCTGAGAATGGTAACATGGTTTTTATGACTGTATCTGCAAAGAATGAAAAAAAAGCCGGCAAACTTGAAAAGAATATAGAAGCTGTGGCATTAGAGGAAATTCAAGCATCAGGAGCTGATTCCAGTCTCTATATTGAGGAAGTTGCAGTTGATAAACATGATGAAGCTGAAATTTTGGGGATATCGCCGGGTAAACTTGTATTAATTGATAAGTTGAGGGAAAGTGATTCTCAAATAAAACCAAGTGACTATGCTGATGTATCTGTTAAGGAAATTATGAAATCTGTTATTGAAAACAAGAAGGAAGAAATATTCCAAAATAAAATGCTGAAGAATGAAGAAAAGGCCAAAAAGAGAGAGGAACATGAATTAGAGAAAGAAGAAAACAAACAGCAGGGAAGCATACAACAAGGAAACAAACTGAAGGAAGGCAAGCAGCAAGATAAGCAGAACAATCCGGTACTGAATGCAAAAATGAAAAACAATAATAATGAGAAACCAAAGAATGAACCAAAGAATGAACCAAAGAATGAAGCAAAGAATGAAGCAAAGGATGGAGCAAAGAATCCGGTAAAAGGCAATCCTAACAGAAAGAATGAAGACATTAAAGAGGATAACAGTGAAGATATAAATAGGCACAGCGATGATGATGATATTAATTCTATTGAAGATGACGAAAAAGATACTGATTATTCAGGCTTTAATAAAGAAAAAGTCAATAAGGGTAATATAAAACCAAACGAAAAAGTTAACGAAAAACCAAACGAAAAAGTTAATGAAAAAGTTAATGAGAAAGTTAAAGGAAAAGGAAATAAAAAATCAAACGAAAAAGGAAATGTAAAAAAATAAGCGAGAACAAGATTAAAAGAAGAAAGATTTAAGCTATCACAAATAGCTTTAATTTCCCTACTAGTAGCATTCTGATGTGCATCAGGGTGCTATTTTTTATGCATAAGCGGGGACATAAACAGGTAAGCAGGGACAGTTCTCCAGTTATTCATAAAATCTTTATGAGCATAATCGACAAAGCATATCATAAATTTTACATTTCGAAGTTAAAGTATACTACGCCTACTACCTGATATAAATTAGACTATGGTTATCTACTCAAGTCTTTTGGTGGTTTATGTCTTTAAAAATGATAAGAATGCTGACTGAAAACGACAAATATCAGACATTGTATTGTTTATAATTGGCATTACATATTTCATACTCAGAGAACTGCG
>ERZ795032.2092-NODE-2092-length-12085-cov-5.047631_pt1 | contig 12085 bp, 10 predicted proteins | sample MGYA00375124_ERZ795032 | MGnify/ENA primary metagenome ERZ795032 (study PRJEB30167, sample SAMN05720154) | activated sludge metagenome | isolation source: Anaerobic digester | place: China | collected 2015-12-16 ...
TAGTGGATGAGGTACTGGCAGTGGGAGATGCAGCGTTCCAGAAAAAATGCCTCGGAAAGATGGGAGAAATTGCCGGGGAAGGGCGGACAGTCCTATTTGTGAGCCATAATATGAATGCTGTAGCTTCATTATGCCAGAGAGGGATTGTACTAAGTGGCGGTAAATGCCTAGTTGATGACGAGATTAAGCAATCTATTTCAAAGTATTTACAGGACTCATCTCAAAACAAAGTAGAATACAAACGAATAAAAAACAACGAAAATAAAAAGTTGTATATTGACAGAGTTAGATTGTTAAAATCTGGTGAACCTTCGATATCATATTATAATTCAGAAACTTTATCGATCGAAATACAGTACTCGGTAAAAGAAAATATTAACGGTGCACAGATCGCCATAGAAATATTAACAGATTTGGACGTTTGTCTCTTTTGTACAACCAGTCAGGATTGGACAGGTCAAATGGAAGTGTGTACTCCGGGAAACTATACTGCCACTTGTCCTGTCGACCTTTCGATTTTTAGAGAGGGAAGATATTACATAAAAGTGTCATCGAGTATACCAAAAGTTGAGGTTTTAGATATTATGGATGATTATCTCGTATTCGAAGTCTTTGATGATTCAAGCCCCATTCTCAAATTGGGTCAAGGTCGAAACGGATTGATTTTGCCAAAAATACAATGGCGGTGTCTATGATGGATTTAGTATGTAACATGTTTAACCTGATCGAAAAGAACATTATGAGAAAGCCAGATCCAAAGGAGTACTCAACAATTGTGGGTAAAGGATCTGTAGTACCTGTCCAGATTGAAGCATATTTCCTCGCATTAAACAAATATGTTGCTGAATCCACGAAAATTCTTGATGTTGGCTTTGGACTGGGTTATGGCCTTAATATCTTAGCAATTAAGGCAAAAGAAGTCAGTGGCGTAGATGTTGATAAGAAAGTATATGATTACTGTCAAGATACAATCGTTGGAAGAAACCCAAGACTTGTTTCACTCGGGATTTATGACGGCTATACTTTGCCATTTTCAGACGACTCTTTCGATACAGTTACATGTGTCGATGTCATAGAACATGTTGAGGATTTCAATTGGCTAATCAAAGAAATGCTGAGAGTATCAAGAAAGGGGGTCTTTCTAAGTACCCCAAATAGGCGACCAGAATATACAAACAGAGACGGGACGCCAAAAAATCATTGGCATTTGCGTGAATGGACTTTCGAGGAATTTGACGAAATAGTAGGTAAGTTTGGCAAAGTCGAATGGAATTTTATTAATGGCCAATATGAAGGCCCATTTTCAATATCTGTAGATAAAGCTGACAATACATTAGCGCTATCTCCATTTATTTTCAAAAACAATGAATGATATCGATAAGACTACGGGAAGGTCTGGAGATTAAAATGATACTCTCACTAATGGATACTATAAAATTAAATGTGATTACAACATGTAGGCGGCTATTACACGATGATATAATTACTTTAACCTCTGATACAAATAGTGATAAGAATGTTTTATTGTCATATAAAACTCTTCCATTTAGGGTTGAACAGAAGAGTCCAGGATTTTTCTCTCACACGAATATGTGGGAATGCCAGCAGATCGCCAAAACTTGGCTCAAACATGGGTACAATGTAGATATAATTGACTGGGATAACACATCATTTCTCCCCAAAAAAGAATATTCAATATTCATAGACATTCACTCAAATATGGAGCGTCTTGCCCCAGTTTTAGGAAGAGATTGCAAAAAGATACTGCATATTACAGGGGCACATTGGCAATTCCAGAATAATGCTGAAATGGAACGCTTATCACATCTAAAATCAAGGAAGGGAGTTCAGTTAAAGCCGCGACGCCAAGTATCTCCAAACCTTGGTATAGAATATGCCGATTGTGCAACAATCTTGGGAAACGAATTTACTCAAAGGACATTTGCGTATTCAGGTAAACCTCTATACCCAATACCACTCTCCACAACCGTTCAATTTCCATATCATGAGAAGGATTTTAATAAAATAAGGAAAAATTACCTTTGGTTTGGCAGCTCAGGGATGGTCCATAAAGGTCTAGACATAGTACTGGAAGCCTTCGATGAACTAAAAGATTACAATTTGATAGTGTGTGGTCCAATAAACCAAGAAACTGATTTTGAGGAACTATATTTCAGAGAATTATATCAATCGAAAAACATTAGGACATTCGGGTTTGTCGATGTAAGAAGTGACCGGTTTTTAGACATCATCAAGACTACAAATGCATTGATATATCCATCATGTTCTGAAGGCGGAGGAGGTAGTGTAATTACATGTTTGCATGCTGGGTTGATTCCCATAATAAGTTACGAAGCTTCAGTAAATGTCGCCGATTTTGGAATTATTCTATCAAAAAACAATACTGATGAGATAGTAGAATCGATAAAGATATTATCACAAAAACCAAAAAATGAGTTACAGAAGATGTCTAGAAGTGCATGGCTGTACGCACGAACTCACCATACACAAGAAAAATTCGCAGAGCGCTATAACGCATTTGTGAACGACATACAACTAAAGTAGGGCAGATATCATGAAACTACTCTACGATCACCAGATATTCACCTCCCAAAACTATGGCGGCATTTCACGTTACTTTTGCGAATTGATGGATCAATTTTCCCACGATCCAGACATTATACACGCTCTTGCTTTGCGTTATTCACGTAATGAAAACCTTCTCAACCGATATGCATTAAACCAATATTGGTCAAATAGAAGTAGAATTATGTGCGATGTGCAAATATTTCCGGCCATCCAGAAAATTGCTCATATCGACATATTAAACCGTCTACATATTAATCAGAAAGAGTCCGTGCGCTTGTTGAAACATCAAGACTTTGATGTTTTCCATCCAACGTATTATGATCCCTATTTCTTGCGATATCTGCAGAAGAAACCATTTGTACTAACTGTTTACGATATGATTCACGAGTTATATCCTCATTACTTTTCACCAGATAGCCCCATAAGGGTACGGAAAAAACAACTGATTGAGCAGGCTGGAGCAATTATTGCAATATCTGAAAACACAAAAAGGGATATTATAAGATATACCAGCGTCGATCCGGACCGCATAACTGTGATTTATCTTGGGAACCCTTTCGAGTACGTGACTCGTTCGAATCAAATTGGAAGGAATCATGAGCCTAAATCTAAAAAATCCTATCTCTTATACGTAGGAAATCGATCAGGATATAAAAATTTTATGTTCTTCGTCAAATCTATGGCAAAATTGCTAAAGAAGCATGAGGATCTGTATATCTATTGTGCAGGGGGCGGGCCACTCACGCCTCATGAACTAAAGGTACTTGATCAGCTGAATATCCTCACAAAAGTAAAGTTTGTAAAAATAAACGATCACATTATGAGAGATTTGTATGAAAATGCCCGCGCATTCATCTTTCCTTCGCTCTATGAAGGCTTTGGGCTCCCCGTTTTAGAGGCATTTTCCTGTGGTTGTCCGGCGATATTGAGCGATTCCAGTTCACTTCAAGAAATCGGAGCAGATGCAGCCAGTTATTTTGACCCAACTGATTCAGAATCTCTTATTCAGAGTGTCGAAGCCGTTCTTTCCGACAATTGTTACAAAGAGCAACTCATTAGAAAAGGGTTTCAGCGCTTAAAGTTATTTTCTTGGGAACGTACAGCTCAAGACACAAAAGAAGTTTATAATAGCATATTATACCAATAACCATATATCTTTTTAAGACTCTGCTCCATCGAACAGGCTGGTTCCCAACCTGTTTCACGATGGAGTTTCTCATAGCTCCCAATAAGTATTGGATTGTCGATCGGGCGGAGAAGATCTTGTTTTTGCTCAACTTCTACTGAAACCTGTGTCAATCTTGACAGGCAATCTACAATATCCAGAATCGAATATCCCCTCCCACTGCATACATTATAAATCTCGCCGGACACTCCCCTATCTAATATCGCATCGTACGCTAGAACTACATCATCTATGTCCACAAAATCGCGGATAATTGACCCCGCCCCAATCCTTATGATCGGTTCTCTGTGGTTAACCGCAATATCAGCAAACTGCTTCGCAATAGAACTTACCACAAATTGATCACGTTGTCCAGGTCCAATATGATTGAAAGAGCGTGTACAACAAATATCGAGATGATATCCTTTTACATAGATTTGAGATAAGTATTCTTCAGCAACTCTTGCCACTGCGTATGGGTTTGCAGGGTTGACCTTCTGCTTTTCAGTAAGCGGTAGATCACTTGTACTAACGATGCCATATTCTTCTGAGGAGCCAACGGATAAAATTTTAGGGTTTAACTCCTGAGTTCTTACCGCCTCCACAATATTAAGGAATGCATTAGTATTGTTGAGAAAAGAGGCAAGGGGAGCCTGCCAGCTTTGAGCGACGGAACTAAACGATGCCAGATGGAGAATAAAATCCGGTTGTATTTCTTCAATAATTGTACCGATTTGCACTGAATCAAGCAGATCACACGGATGAAACGTAAATGAGCACGAATCCCACAGTTCTTGATTCTGAATAGCATCCCAGGCAGGCTTTGAGCGACTTACACCATGAATATCATAACCTTGTTTTTTGTTTGATAAGTATCGAGTAAAATGTCTACCCACAAAACCACTTATTCCGGTAATGAGTATCGTCATCATAGTCTATCGGCGGAATAAAAGTAATTATCTCAATATGTCCATATACGCATCTGATTTTCTTTCAATATACTTGTCTCACATTGCTGTGACTGGTCTGAACTGCAATTCATACCTGATCATTCTTCGTTTGTCGACAAATATCTTCTCCAATACGTTTTCGTATCAATGAAGCAACTCCACGAGACAGATCAAGGTTGCCGAGCTTAAATACATCTCCCACCTTGATCCCCAGTACTTCGCTCATTTAAGAAAAGACCGCTGTGACCCTCCAACTTGAAGCCGCACAAATGCAAAAGGTCTATATGATTTTGAGGCATCCATTTCATCACTTTTGCTCAAAGAAAGACGATGATCTGCAGAAAGAGTAGTGACCTCAAACCAAAAGAATATTGTGTTCCTGCAGCTGCGACACAGGATCAGCACTTGTACCTGACCCATCCCATCCAAGGTTCGCTCATCCAAACAGACCTACTTCGGGCTCTGGTTGGAACAGCCACGATGCACTAATCGGCTCGCTCGATGATAGGACTTTCGGCGCAGGTACCCTGTGAGACGTCGTTTCGCCATTTCTGGAGGTATTCGATTGCACAAGTTGAAACAGAAAAATGCCACTATCCTCGCCCGCTCCTTCAATGCATCAAATCCTGAAACCTGGGAACGCGTACAGACCGTGAGCGAATACACGAACGATCGGACTACGAAGTGACCTCTTGGAAGAATGAATCCTACATTATGAGAAGCAACCCCAAGCAATCGATGAACGAGTTCTACGCCAACGTCACCCGCTACGTGACCTATGTGACCGCCAGAGGCCAGCAGATGACGCTTGCTGTGTACGCGGTACACCAGGGAACCTCGAAGGTCGGATACATCACCCGATGCCTTGGCAGAATCGCCGAACTCTGCTTCAAGATTGAAGTACTCTACCTTGATTAGGAGATATATATCCAGAAGGTGCTCGAACTTCTGACCCCGGTACAGGCACCTATTATCGTCCCTATCAGGAGACCTATCAGGAGACATGGCAAACAGATGAAGAACAGGTGCAGGGGAACGCAGTCCGAGTTTGCTGAGTGTTAGACGAAAGCCGAATCACCACTTCTCTTGACGACCGCGGTTGCGGTGAAGTGTGCGCGCACGGTAGGCGGGGAGAGCACGATGTCAATAATCATCAATATGCGCGCTTTCGATTCGAATAGTTCAGTGTCATAATCTGGAAAGCGATCCGGGCATCGATGGGGACAGTAAAAGGATTTTCCATGTTGTGCCACCTGAATTCGAGAAAAGGGGATGAGAAGACGTTGAATAAAACGAGAGAGAAGAAGTAGTTAGCGAAGTAGTGACCCCCTGTTTTGCGCTTGGTAGTGTTCCAATCACTGCTGACTTTTGGCAGGATACTTTTGCAGATATACCGCTGGTACCCAGCACAGTTTCTCCCATTCTTAACTATATCTTTCCCACCTCCGATCAGGAACAAGTAGTGCACAGCATTCTGGCAGGTGATCAGGCTGTAACTGCCGCGACGGGATAGGTTTGGAGATTATAGCATCATAGACGGATAAAAGATAACGAATGGCAGAGGTGAAAGTGCTTCGTGGAGGGGGGATCATCCCAAAATGTCTGCAAACTTTTGTCTTTGTTGCGCTTTGATCGGAATATCTATGTACAAGATTTTCCCCCTCACGAGTTAGAATATAGGTCAGAATGACAGAACTGCCACTATCTGAGGGGACACCCCTTACGGAGAAGGTGTTTTGGAACTGACTCGGAGACACAAGTTGTTTGATTGAGCACTACCCAAATAGGACACCGAAGTTATGGAAGAAACTCTAATCGCTCAGAAGGGGGTTTAAAATTATTTTTTGTGACTAAATTTCTGCAGAATGCGGGAAAAACGAATGAACGTACGTATCTTTTTAAATATATACAGGAGTAAGCTAAAAATATGCTTTGTGGATAATGGAAAGAAGAAGTAGTATTCAAAGAATTTATAGTAACAAGTTTGCTGCCGCAATACTGTCTCGGGACGAATGCTTTTTGAAAGGCACAAATAGAGCGGCCCGGCTTTGGGATCATTGTTACTATAGGAAAGATTTCGTTCAATTGGTCGAAATCTGAGGGGGAAACTTTTAATCGCTTCTACCGGTGATTTGCTGGTTAAGCAAAACTTCTTTTTCATCAATACACTCAGGGGCTTTGAACCGTAGAAATCAACTTCAATTTCCGAAGGCTCCATACCATATGCTGAAAGTTCACGATATAGTTCTGGCTCCATAAAGGAATCATATCTGATCGAATCCTCCTTTAAGCGTTGAAAATGCGGCGGTTCATACACGCGCTCCGGGTGCGGCATAGGTACCTGAAATTCGTTTGATTGTTGTCTAACATGTTTACCACCAGTATCAGAACAATTTGTTGAATATGCTACGTATGGATAAACAAAGTACTTACTTAAATTCACCATGTAAGCTGCGAAATATTTCTTCCATGAGCTCTCAGGCCATTTCTTAACTGCTTCTGGCAACAATTCACAATCGTTTACATCGCGACAAGTGGAATACTTATACCAGTTACGAAATTCATTCCACTGCGTTGCACTCCATGCCTGACCCCAAGAGCAAGGAACACACATGAAGTAACTTGAATGTCCTGCCCAGAATGGTTCAAATGGTAGGCCGATGTATTCGTTATAGTGCGGCGCATAAAGAGCTATCCCTGCAATATTTTGAGAACCTTCATAAAAATCAAGTGCCGCCGATGCATAAAGATAGAAATATGGATCAACCACAATGTCGTCCTCAAGCACGATTACCGAACCATACTTCAGACTCTGATCACCACACCAGAGGATGTGTTTTCGAAGTCCGACATTATTGTCTCGTGTAACTACTGTAACATTACCATTCGAGAACTTAAACCGTTTTGCAACAGCAAGTACTTCTTTAGAAGCTCCTCCATCAAGGGAAATTACTATTTCAATATTCTTATGAGGATATTTTGCATTGCTAATCGAGTCTAGAAGTCTTGACAAGCTGTTGGATCTAGAATAACCTGAAATAATAACCGCAGGATCCATTAAACAATCTAATAAAAACTTAATTTCCTCTGTATAAATACATATAGGTTAAATACGCTTAGACCAGTCTTTTAACGAGTTTCCCAAATTATAGATTCGAACGGCATATGATCCTATAGTCGCGCGTGTCCTCCTTAAAAGGTTAAACCTCCGTTTTAGTCCTTCTTCAGTTAAATACCAATTCGTATCTTCTATTGTAAGAAGTTTTTTTCCCTCGATTAGAGATCGGTTCTTTTCTGCCTCAGGGCCCTCATATGTTTTCCCATTCCCTTTAGGGATATGCATATAGTCGTGATTTTGATGTACCACTGTAATACACTTTGTTGCATCGATTACAGGGATTCCTGTTTGTTTTGCATAGGATATCATCCAATTGTCCCAACCCGGACGTCCCACAGCAAACGGGGGCATATTAGTTATTGTACCTTTCGGGAAAATAAAGTAGTCACTTCCCAAGGGAGGGTGTAAACGGCCATAATTTGAAATTAACGCCCTTAAGGTCTCTTTCCAGAGGTCACTTGAATAATCTATTGAGAAATCTATCTGAAGGTCGATTCTTTGACCGATAATTAAATATGTTTCATATGTAAGTTTACCAACAGCAGTTAATATGTCGGGAAATAAGATGATATCCGCATTAACATAGCATATAATATCATTTTTCGCCTCTTGTTGCACCCTTTTAAAGGCACTGCTTAAAATCGGAGTTCCATACTCATTTTGTTCAATCTCTTTAATATGGCGAACATTTAACTCCTTTGCCACTTCAGAGGTACCCTCTTCGTCACCGAGGAGAATTACTTCACAAGATGGGTGAAGAAGGACCCAACTATTTATAGCGTTCTTCTGAAGAAAAGAGATCTTTCCTTTAAAAGGCTTTGGAATTGTGAATATCGTCAACATTATCTATAAACCTTGATTGCGTTAGATAAAAGCACATCGGAAATAATGTAGTCCACACTTCGCAGGCCTTTTGATCGCAAACGGTAATTTTCATACTGAGGTCGTCCCAGATTCATAGATCTATTAGATATAGACAATAAAAAGGTCAACAGGAACAAGCGGGGTGTCCTGGCCGACCAGAACGGTCTCCTCCCTGGCGCACGGCCTCACCGGCCAGCGTCCATGATTCTCGACTTTACGGGCCAACCCCCCAAGTATTTGAGATTCTAGACGTTGAGGATCATCCTTCAGTGATCCCCCACAGACGCAGCATATACAACCGAAAACGAGGGAACAAGAGAAACATCCTGACCAGCAGGAAATCTAGGAAACGTTCGAAGCAGGGAAGACCCATCTGGTTCAATCCAGAACTCTACAAAAAACGTAGGCGCCATCGAACTGTTTTTCAATTGGGATGAGGCGGTCAAGAAGATTACTCTTCGACATGAACGCTATGAAAACTAATCCCTCAATCTGCCCCACCGTCCATGTGCCATTATGATCTGGAGAAGTATGGGATGATCTTCAACCTAACAATTAATCTGCTCGCTATTGAATGTCAGTCGAAAACCTGAAGAAACTTGTTTGATCCCCACCATGGTATATTTTAATGGGTTTATTTTTCTTGGAAATGTTGTACAATTCTGATGAATTGTATGACAGATAATAACTGTTTAATTTATTTGAACCGATGATATTATCTAAATCTTGGCGTTCGTTCAGGCTTACTCCAGACTGCCCACTCATCCATAAGTAACCTAATGGTTTACTGAAAAACAACTTATAATCATCATCCCTAGTGTGACAGATCCATTTTGCCGCAAAACTATCCGAGTCGGATATAATGAAATTATCATTTATATCAGAATCATGATCCAGTAAGATCATTGGCCTACCGAAGGTAAAGTCAATTACACCCATACTGCAAGAGAGGAAAATTAAAATATACATGGCAGTGATAATGCCAGGCATTTTTGCATCGCCGATAGATAAAAGCCTTTTTAAGTCACTTAGCCAACTGAAATTAGCTATCAGCACTATTTCTTTGAATGTATTTAATATAAATATTATACCAAGTATTAAAAAAGGAGTAAGTATACCAATAAACATGAAATGTACCCTACTCAGCTCGTACCCATAGCCAATAGAAGGTATAAGGATGTTTAAAAACATCAAACTGAAACCAATGATACATATAACAAGGTAGACTGGATTTATATTCCTCAAATTACTAGAGAATAGGTTCTGGGTATATCTTTTTTTAAGATATTTATATAAAAAGTCCTGCGATACCGCAATAAAACCCAAGAATATGAAAATGTTAGCAGACCAATTAATAAGAAATTTTGTATACAACACCACTAAAATATTGCTTTCAGAATCATGAGGAATTTGGAATGCTAGAACGCTAGCATCTCCCCTCGAAACATCAATGTCATATAGTAATTCTATAGCACCCTGAATTGAGTGGCTGGCAAATTTAACGCCCGACACGAAACCAGAGTACGATATCAGCATATACCATATAAATAAGATCGAAAAGAAGAGCATTAGATTCTTGAAATTAACTAACCCTGTACTTGAATCATTATGATTAAAATTATCCCCCAACAAGAATTTTAGTAGTAAAATGACAATGTACGTGGTTGCTAAAGTAAGACCCATTATATATGCCGTCGAATAATGTGAAAAGATTACTGAAGCCAACATTACTACAAAACAAATCTCGATTGGTGCTCGCCGGGTTTGAGGAGATAAAATTAGGACGATGCATAATAAGAAGAATAAGACCGCAATATTTATCCTTGCGAGGCTTGTAGTCATTAAAAAATGCACTTGAGATGCAAAAAACAACGATGAAAGAAAGGAATAGTAACCATTAAGGATTTTTCTCGAAATTACAAAGATAATAACAGGGGATAACGAGAAAATTAGAGCCGAATAACTCTGAAACAGAAAATCTTTCTGGATACCAAGTAGTTGCTGATATATTGTCGGCGTAATAGTTATACTTAGGCACGAATCTAATGGACTCCCAAAAAAAGTTCCGTAATGGAAAGAAGCGAGAGTACTTTGAAATAACAAGTACTCCTGATGGGAATCCCTACCGATAAGGTAATCGGATCGAAAGACGTATAGCAGTATCAATGATAGACTTAGTAGGTATACTATTAAGATGTAGAATCTATCAGAAAACTTGAAGTTAGTTAAACTGATGCAAATGACTAGTACTGCGATCAGTAGATATAGTATAATAATCGGTAGATTGCTACCACCATAATTGATATTTTGCATTCCAAAAATTGCGATATTGGGAAGAATAATTGCTAAAACTAGGCACAAAAGATTATGCCGTAAAAGAACACCTCTCAACATGCTAAACTTTAACATTGAGGCAACATCTATGACCATTAATGCCTCCACCTGATCCCACTAAAATGTTCCTACACCGGACTATTGAGAGCCATCCTTTTTTGAAGCAGACGTATTATTGCGTACCAGTAGATCACTATAGAGGCGGAGCAACTTTTCCTCCATTATCATCCAATGATATACCTGATCATAAGCTTTTCTAGCATTAATACCAAGTTGTTCCTTATACTTCTGATCATTGATAAGCCTCAATAGTGCATTATGTAGATCGTTCTCATCACTTACATCAACAATTAGGCCGCAATTTGACTCTTTCACCTTTTTCGCTGCGGATGTGCCCCTGTTGACAATGACAGGTATCGAGCACATCATTGCCTCAAATATTTTACTTCCACAAATATATTTATTCAAGGGGATTGAAGGATCTTTCAACACGAAAGTGGCATCTGAATTGTGCATCATTTGAAATAGGGTTTCTCTATCCGGTATCCATCCGACATACCTTATCTTATCTGGCATTCTTTCAGCCAGTTGATTTATCTGATCAACCATGTCTCCATAACCAGAGATTGTAAGTTGGACATTATCTGTCTTCATCACAAATTCGATAACCGCGTCAATATTAAGCCTTCTAGCTCGGAACAACACGCCAGGATAAAAGATTTTAAATATGCTCTCTTCTGGACTTCGATCCGAGAACGTATGTGATGCATCAGGTGGGGAATCATAAATTACGTGCACATTAGGATTGGACAACCCACGGAACTCTTGGATTTGGCAGTTATCGACAAGAATGATAGCATCAGCAAACTTTAGCAGATACTTATCAATTCTAAAAATTAACTCTCGTAATGGGGAGGGTAACCGGATTTGATCCTCGTAAGTATCTTCTATTTCATAAATTATCTCTTTCATGTCTTAATCAAAAGTCAGGCTTTTACCTGACTTTAGAGTTATCGTTTGGGATTTTTTATATTAGCCTGCGCCGCAGCCAGTCGCGCAATGGGC
>ERZ795032.2095-NODE-2095-length-12071-cov-3.518559_pt1 | contig 12071 bp, 4 predicted proteins | sample MGYA00375124_ERZ795032 | MGnify/ENA primary metagenome ERZ795032 (study PRJEB30167, sample SAMN05720154) | activated sludge metagenome | isolation source: Anaerobic digester | place: China | collected 2015-12-16 ...
AACGAGCCCCCGCTAAGCGGGGCCAAAGCTAATGCCAATGGCTATTATGGGTTTACTGGTTTATGTTACTATATTAATAATGCGTTTGGGTACGATGATGACCTTTTTGATGGGTTTACCGGCGATCCATTTGACTGATTCTTCGTGGGCAAGTACCTGGGCTTCGATGGTTTTTGTGTCCATATCCAGAGGTAGTTCGAGCTCGAAGCGTTTTTTGCCGTTGAAGGAGACGGGATAAGTAAAGGTGTTCTCGATCAGGTACTGCTCGTCCCATTGCGGGTAGGGCTGACTGGTAACGCTTTGGCTGTGGCCGAGCAGCTGCCAAAGTTCTTCGGCCAGGTGCGGGGCGTAAGGTGAAATGAGGATCACAAGCGGCTCCAGTATCAGGCGTTTGTTGCATTTGAGGTCGGCCAGCTCGTTGGTACAGATCATGAAGGCCGAGACGGCGGTGTTGAAGGAGAAGCGTTCGATGTCTTCTTCCACCTTGCGGATGGTCTTGTGCAGGATTTTGAGCTCGGCTTTCGTGGCGTTTTCTTCGGAGATGTTGAAAAGTTGCTGCTCATCATGAAACATCCTCCAAAACTTTCGGATGAACCGAAAAACACCTTCGATGCCTTGTGTGTCCCAGGGTTTGGATTGCTCAAGCGGGCCGAGGAACATCTCATACATGCGCAGGGTGTCGGCTCCATAGCGTTCGATCAGTTCGTCAGGGTTTTGTACATTGTATTTGGATTTCGACATCTTTTCCACTTCCCATCCGCAGTAGTATTTACCTTCTTCGAGCAAAAAGACGGCCTCGGCAAGGTGTGGCTGCCATTTTTTAAAGGCATCGATGTCGAGGATGTCGTTGTGCACGAGGCTGATGTCCACATGGATGGGATCGGTAAAGTGTTCGCGGCCTTCGATATTTTTGGAAGCAAAAACAGGAATCGCTTTCAACTCAGGTTTTTCTTCAAATTCGGGCACGTCCTCACCACGGATGGCAGCTGCGATTTTATTAAAGACGTTTTCCTTTTCGAGTAACATATCCCGGGTAGGGATTAACAGGATTTTATAACCTTTTTCGCGGGCATAATCCGCATAGGGATGCACCACTTTTTCGAGGCTTCGCACCCGGCGTACTTCGATAATGAGTTTGGCCTCGGGGCTAAAGAAGTCGAATTTACGGTGGCCATCACGGAATTCGCGTACAAACTCCACTCCCATGCTTTTGTTTTGGAGTTTTTGCCAGAGGTAATACTCAGCCATCTTTTCTGCATTGACGCGATAGACCAGACTTGAGCGGCCTTGTATCATACCCTGGTTGATCATCTTTTTGAAAGGTTCGTCTTTCACGGTCAGGCCCAGATCGTAGAGGAACATATTCCAGAAGCGTGCATAGATGAGGTGGCCGGTGGCATGTTCGGCTCCACCCATATAAAGATCAACCTGTTGCCAGTATTGATTGGCTTCTTTGCTGAAATATTCATCAGGATTTTTTGAATCCATATAGCGCAGGTAGTGACCGCTGGAGCCGGCGAATCCGGGCATGGTATTGGTTTCGAGGGGATAGCCTTCAGGCGTTAGCCAGTCTTTGGCACGTGCCAGAGGCGGCTCGCCCGATTCGGTAGGCAGGTAGGCGTCCACAGCAGGCAGCTCGAGGGGTAATTGATCTTCGTTGAGGGTATAGGGCATGCCGTTTCTGTAGTAGATCGGGAAAGGCTCGCCCCAATAGCGCTGGCGGCTGAAAATGGCATCGCGCAGGCGGTAATTGGTTTTGCTTGTTCCGATGCCTTGTTTTTCGGCTTCGGCCACAACTTTCAGGATGGCATCTTTAACCTGGAGGCCGTTGATGAAGCCCGAGTTGATCATGATGCCTTCTTTGGCGTCGTAGGAGTCGTCCCAAAGGGCAGGATCAACAGCTGTTTCGCCAGCTTGCTGTACTACCTGTATGATAGGGAGGCTATAATGACGGGCAAAGGCGAAGTCGCGGCTGTCGTGTGCCGGCACTGCCATGATAGCGCCGGTGCCATAGCCCATGAGCACATAATCGGCAATCCAGAGAGGGATGGGTTGAGCGGTAAAGGGATTGATAGCATAAGCACCTCTGAACTCTCCGCTTACCTTTTTCACTTCGGCGATACGCTCGCGTTCGGAGCGGTTTTTGGTTTTTTGGATATAGCTTTCAACGGCAGCTTTTTGTTCCGGCGTGGTGAGTTTCATCACCAGTTCGTGCTCGGGTGCCAGCACCATAAAGGTAGCGCCGAAGATGGTGTCAGGGCGTGTGGTGAACACCTCAATCTGATGATCACTGGCTTGCACATGAAATTGGAGGGTGCCGCCTACGGATTTCCCTATCCAGTTGCGTTGAATGTCTTTGATGGAATCGCTCCATTCGAGGCTGTCGAGCCCTTTGAGCAGGCGGTCGGAATAGGCTGTGATGCGTAGCAGCCATTGCTTCATGGATTTGCGTTCCACGGGATGACCGCCTCTAACGGAGAGCCCTTCGCTTACTTCGTCGTTGGCCAGCACAGTTCCAAGTGCCGGGCACCAGTTAACCATGGTGTCGGCCAGGTAGGCCAGGCGGTAATGCATCAGCAGTTGCTGCTGTTCGATCTCGGTAAAGGCAATCCATTGTGCTGCCGAAAAGGCGTTATGCTCGGTGCAAATGGCTTCTACACCCTGGCTACCCTGATTTTCGAAGGCTGCGATAAGAGAAGCAATGGGTTCGGCCTTATCGGTTTGTTTGTTGTACCAGGAGTTAAAGAGCTGGATAAAAGTCCATTGTGTCCATTTGTAATAAGCCGGATCGCTGGTGCGCACCTCACGATCCCAGTCGTAGGAGAAGCCAATTTTATCAAGCTGCTCACGATAGCGTGCTATATTTTTTTCGGTAGTAATGGCTGGATGCGTTCCGGTTTGGATGGCATATTGTTCGGCGGGAAGGCCATAAGCATCATAACCCATGGGATGTAGCACGTTGAAACCTTTGTGACGTTTGTAGCGGGCAAAGATATCGGAGGCGATATAGCCCAGCGGATGGCCCACATGCAGGCCGGCCCCGGAAGGATAAGGAAACATATCGAGCACATAATATTTGGGTTTGCTGTGGTCGATGGCTGTTTTATAGCTTTTGTGCTTGCGCCAGTAGTCCTGCCATTTTTTTTCTACCGCGTTAAAATTGTAGTCCATGGGTTAATATGCTGATTTGAAGTTTATATGCTAAAAATTATTGATCGTGTTCCAATTCATCAAATGAAAGATCCATGAGTGGAAATTTTTCCCAACCGGTATAGTCGAAGTGCCACCATTCGTGCGGATAAACGCTGAAGCCGGATTGCTGCATGGTGGTGATGAGGAGTTTACGGTTTTGTATCACCTCATCAGGGAGGTGTGGATAGTCCGGGCCCGCCTTTTCTGTGAAGTCGTCGTAGGCAGTTGGCATTGGGAGTTCCTTTCCTGTCTGGAGATCCACCAGGGTGATGTCAACAGCAGCGCCTCTGTTGTGACGCGAGCCATGCCAGGGAGCTGCCACGAAATTGGTGTCCGGATACACCTCGTAAAAGCGAAGGGTTGCAGCATAAGGGCGGTAAGCATCGAATATTTTGATGGTGAGTCCTTTGCTTTTGAATGCATTTTGTGCTTTTGCGAGGGCTTCGGCCACGGGTTTGCGAGCCCAGGCAGCAGCTTGGGGGTAGATGATTTCGCCGGCGAAGTTGTTGTGTGTGGCATAGCGGATGTCGAGAATGATGCCGGAAATTGCCGTTTCGAGGTTTATCATCTGCATATCAGGATCTTTATTCACACTACTGTGATAGCTGTTTTGATCGCTGATCAGCGGCAGCTTGTAGGGATTGCTGCTTTGCGACTGGGCGAGCAGAAAACCTGGCAGGAGGAAGAAGAAAAGCAGGATATTTCTCATTGTGATAGGCTTACTGAGTTCAGGCTGCGAAGTTAGGAAAATTAGTGTGAAGGTCGGCATCTCGACTACGCTCGATGACCTTTGGTCGAAGGTCGGAAAGTCTGAAGGTCGGAAAGTCGAAAGTCTGAAAGTCCAATCGCCAAAAGCCAACAGCTGTCCTTACCAGTTGACTTCGATGATTTGGAAGTTTTTGGCCTGGTAGGCTTCGATGACTGTTTTTCGGGCTGTTTGTGCTTCTTCGAGGGTGTGATAGCCGTTGGTAATGATATTTCCCTGGTCAATCATACCCCAACTGGGATAGGTTTGTCGGATGAGCGGGTTGAAGATGTTTTCCATTTCGTAGGCTGCCTTGGGTTTTTTGATGGGACTTATGAAGGTGAAATATTCTTTTGTTCCTGTTTCTAAAAGATCGCTGTAGGTGGAGGAATAAACGAAATAGTAAATAGGCCTGCGTCTTTCGGGCACAACAGTTTGGTTGTTCCATATGTCTTCGGCAGGTTCTTCGGCATCTGCTTGTGCTGTGGTCTGAGTGGCTTGTTGCCTGCCATTGTTCCGGTAGATACGGGTATGGAAGCTGAAGTCGGCAGCCATGCCAGAGATCAGGATGTCGAGGTCGCCATCCAGATCGAAGTCGCCCCATTCGCCATCGCTCATGTAAAGTGGTATAAGGTTGGCTTCAATATCTGTGAATCCTTGCCGCCGATCGTTACGATAAACTTTAGATACAGCACCCATTGCTGTTTCTCCGCTGATGAGCAGGTCCATATCTCCATCGGCATCCATGTCGGCCCAGTGTGCAAAGCCTGAACGTATAGCGACAAAAGGCGTTTGAACCGGACTGAATCCCTTATCACGGTCGTTGCGGTAAAGTCTGGTCACGAGCTTTCCATTATCCATTTCGCCCATAATCAACACATCCTGATCACCATCGTTATCTACATCAGCACACGCTATTGCACTGTTTTTTACAGGGATAAAACCTGCTTCTTCGCGGATGAAGCCTTCAGAGGTATTGCGATAAAGCAGGCTGGCAGCCCTGCCGTTTTCATTTATTCCACTTAAAATCAGATCAGGGCGGCCATCAAGGTTGAAATCAATCCAGCAGGCATCACCCCGATGGAGGGCAGTGATTCCTGTTTGTATGAGTTTAAATCCACTGCTTCTGTCGTTTTGGTAGAGCAGGGTTCGCGGGCCATTGATGCCTTCGCCTGTGATCAGTATGTCGGTGTCGCCATCGCCATCATAGTCGGCGAGGGAAACGGCACCATCGCGCAGGCCTTCGAAGTTTTGACCAGAAGGTGTAAAGCCACCAGAAGTGTTTCCGTTAAATATTTTAGCCATGCGTCTGCCGTCGGATAGTTCGCCCATCACAAAGAGGTCGCTGATGCCATCGAGGTTGAAGTCGGCCTGATCGAAATCGCCCCGATAGAAAGCCGGAATGTTGTGGTTTATTGCTGTAAAGTTGTTATTTCGCAGATTGCGGTAGATAAGGCTTTGCAGGTTGCTGTGATCATTATTGAAGAATTCGCCAGCGACAAACACATCGAGATCACCATCACGGTCGGGATCGATCCATCCGCTGCTGCTTTCGGCTACTCCGGTGAGTCCTGCACGGATATCGGTAAAGGTCTGTGCCTTGAGTATTGTGCCTCCAAGCAGAAGGGATATGGTGATTGTGATGAAAATACGCATAACCATTTTTTTGGTTTGACCTAATGGTTTTATAGGCAGCCCGAGCTGATGTGCAATATTAGACAGATTGGCGTGGATATGCAAGAAAAGTTGTCGTAGTCACAACATACACCGAGCTACACCGAGTTAACGGGTTAATGGGGTTTGTGCATTTTGTTATTCTTTGATATTGAGCCTTAATCCTTTGGTGTTGCTGCCAAATTCAGGGGCGTAGTAAGATTGTATTTCTGCAAAGCCTCCGCTGAAATGGCCTGCTTGTTCAACTTTAAGTTCGAGCTGTAGCTGGAATCTGCCTTTTGGCAGCTTGTCAATAAAGAAGTCAGTTCCGGAATCATCGTGGCTTTGGTAGTAGCTCAGTCCATCGCGGTATTGGTAACCCGACAATTGTGTTAATGGTTCTGCTGCTGCTGCACGATGATGGCGCAATTGCACATACTCCATCTCACGATCGGATTGAATCCGGATCTGCACTAGAAGTTTATCTCCAACGCTCAAACCTTCGTTTAAGTAAGGAATAAATTGTTGCTTCCCGTTTATGATCCGCTTCACAAAAATCTGCTGCGTCACTCTGAGTGGGTTATCTGTAGCGTCAATCTGATCGGCATCCTGAACGAATCCATGGAACAATGCTCCCCACAAAAACTGATCGTTTGGATTGATGATTTTAATACGCAAACTGTCGTTCAAAAAATGATACTCGTGCAAACTGAGTTTAAAAAATCCGGTGCCACTTTCCTGTTGTGGCAGCTTCACTGCTTTATCGTTGATAAAAATTTCAGGTGGCTGTGTAGCAGCTAACCAGTTTGTTCCGGGAATCAGCAGGGCGTAAATAGCTTCGGCAGTTGAACGGTTGTTGTTCCAACTGTTTGTGCGCTTGTGCGACAGCAGCCACTGGCGCATCTGATCAATTATGGTATCATCTGCGGCCAAGGCCTTATAAGCAGCAATAATTATGCTTTGATCTTCAATATTTTGAGCATTGATGCGTGCATAAGGATTATTGATCCAGTATCTGCCTAATTCCGGATTATATAAAGATCTTTCGCTCAGCGATTTAAGTATGTCTGTTGCAACTTGTTTACGACCGTTGCGATGCAGCACCAAAATGGCAATAGCCTGATTGCCAGCACTTAATTTGAGCCAGTCTTTCTCAATATGACCAAGGAAGAATCGAGCCGCATCATCCTGATCTCCTTCGGGAGCTACGATCCAGTTGAAGCTAAGCGCATACAGATCATTAAGATGGGTGCTGCTCAACGTATATTCTTCCAAACGCTTTTTCTCGCGTATCTTAACATAATCTTTTGTCATTTCACCAGCGATAAAAGCGTGGGCTTTACGACTCATCTGGCTGATCTGGCGTTGTGATTTTGCATCAAGGCGACTTTCGTTGATTCCCAACATTTCAAGCTTGCCAAACCCCTCGAGCAGGGTGCGCGTGATGAAACGGCTTTCGTGCATGCCTTCGAACCAGGGCCAGGCACCGTTGGGCAGTTGCAGTTGTTGCAGCTTATCGAGGCTGTTGTTCACTTCGTAAGTAAGCCGGTTGAGGTTGAAGAGTTCGATGAGCTGTGCTTTTTGAGCTGCATCTGCTTCGGCAGCGGATAACCAGGGTGTTTGGTTGATGGCCAGAGATTTGAGTTCCGGATTCTTTTCAAGTTGTGCCCATAAGGTCTCCGGATTTTCAGTCTGCCAGCGTTGAATCGTTGCCTTCAATTGCGGAATTTCGTCAGCTAAATATCCAGCTAACAGATTGGTATATAAACGATAAAACTCCTGATCGGCATTTCTGGATTTAGATTCTGCCAGATAGGGCAAGGACTGTATGGCAAACCAAATGGGATTGGGTGTAACTTGCAATTGCAATTGAGTGGTTTTGAAATCGTTGATCGGTTTTGCCATGGCGAATGACTTTTGAGTATTTCCTTCAACGGTGATGGCCAGCCGATTGGTGATGATTTTTTTGCGTGTAAGCACAGGCACCAGCTTTTGTTCGGCATCGGTATAAGTGCCTGCTGTGGCACTGAATTTAAGAGCCAGTAATCCGGGCAAGGTATTCAGCCTGAGCCGCCAACTGAGCATGATGCTTTGTCCGGGTTGAAGTTTGACAATTGGTTTTCTGTCGGTATCAGCAAGCAGATCAAGTGATTGCAGACTGGTGGCATCCATCACCTCGAGCCTGGCAATGCCTGTAACCACTTCATCACCTGTATTCACAATACGTGCTGTGATGCGGGCACTATCGCCTTCGTAATAAAAACGTGGCGTATTTCCCATGATCATCAGGGGTTTGCTGCTTTTGAATTCTTTTGTCAACAAGCCAGTATTCAGGTTTTTGTCGTGTGCCAACAGCATCAGTTTCCATCGGGTGAGGGCATCGGGTGTTGTAAATTCCAGGCGGGCGATTCCTTCCTCATCGCTTATCAGCTGTGGATAGAAGAAGGCCGTTTCGCTGAAGTTGGTGCGCAGGGGAGGGGGCGTTGTTTGCTGTGCATTTGGTGATTCGTTTTTTGGCGGGACTTCATCTGAAGTACTTAATTGTTCAGTTATAGGTAAAAGGTTTTCCTGTTCACCTAGCACCATATCAAAAACTTCTCCTTGTTGATGGACCTGTCTTAGCTTAAACCTATCATCAAAATAGCCTCTCAAGCCAAAATAGTTAATTTCGGGCAGTGACACAGGAGTTGGATAATCAAAATGAGGATGTGAAGGGTTGAGGTAGCTGCTTCCGGTGCGGAAAAAGCCACGATCAACAGACCAGCTTCTGGCGTTTGGCAAGTTGGGCAGCAGATTGAAATTCCAATGGTGAGGCATGATTTGATCAAGAGAGGCATCGTACATAGCGGCTAAAAGTTCGGCCTGAATTCCCTTTTTCTTTGCATTGCGGATGATGAGTTCCCAGCTTTCTTTTGCACCGGGGCTCAACTGGTCGCGAAGCGTGAGTAGCTCAATTTCCAGTTTGCGGTTATCGAAAGGCACTTCAAGGGATTGATTTTCGGTGAACACCCTTCCATAGCGTACCATCACTGCCTGGAAGTTCAGCTTGCCACGATCAGCTTCCTGTACGGTGTAGGAAATTTGTTGTTGCTTGCGATCCAGTTTGAGCCACTGACTGAAGCGGATTGTATCACCAGCATAAATTTCGACCAATATGCGTGAATCCGGCGCGTCAGTTCCAAAAGTAAAATGAATTAGCTCGCCGGGCTGTGCTTTTGGGGTGCTCAGTGAGGTTACAAATAATTGTCCGGGTAATGCATTATTGGAATTAGCCTTAAACAAGCTGAAAAGGGTTTCATTTTCAACAGTTTCGCTAAAATGATCTTTGGCTTCCATCACCAGAAAATACTCCCCTGTTGCCCAGTTTTTTGCCACTTCCGGAAATAGATTGGTATCACCCTTTACCTGAATGCTATCCGCATAAACAAGGGTTTTGAAACGTTCATCAGGACTTTTTGGGTAAAAATTCCAGCGGGGGAATAACATTTTCAGGCTATCCTCAGTTAAAAGCCGGCGATCGTTGAGAGCCATTAAAATGTCGGGTTCGAAACCAGCTTCTTGCTCAAGTTTGTAAAATTTCCTGACAACCAGGGCTTCGGCAGCTTCATTTTGCAGGTTTCGTGCCTGAAGCTGATAGGTATTAAGTTTTTGCTGGTCGGCAAGGATATTTAGGTTTGTCTGCAGCTGAAGTGCCTGATAAGAAGCCGGGAGCATCAAAGAGGCTGACTGCATTTCGCCTTGCTTGTCGATGATTTCGGCGGTGATGATAAAATGGAAAAATGGCTGCTGCCGAGCTTTTGTTCCTGGCGTTGGAGTAAGCTCAACCGGAATAGTAAATTTTCCTTCACTATCAGTGATTGTATTTCCCGACCCGATGATTGTAGATTGCTCCATTATAGGCGGAATGCCCCACCAATGGCGCAGAACGGGATAGAAAAGCCGTCGTTCGATGGTGTAGCGGGCTGTAACGCTATCCAGCGGGAATCCGGCAAAGGCGCGGGCTTCAGCCTGAAGCCTGAGGTTTTCGCCCAGCTTATATTGTGTATCAGGATTTTCAATTTTAACTTCAAACTCAGGGCGTTTGTAGGCTTCCACATTAAAGCTTGTTGAGCCATGCCGGCTGCGCAGGGTATAGCGACCATTGAGCCCTTGCTGAGGCAAAACAAAGCGGCCTTCAAAACTACCGTAGTCGTTGGTAGCAAGTGATAAGGTGCTTATCAGCTGATTGTTTGCGTCGCGCAATTCTACATCACTTTTTACTGAGGTTGGGATCGCATAATCGCCTGAAGTTTTTTCGAGGGTAATGCCTTTGAAGTAAACTGTTTGGCCCGGCCTGTAAATAGCTCTGTCAGTAAAAAACCAGGTTTTGGTAAGTTGTCGTTCAGGTCGTTTGGTGTAAAGGTCGAAATAATTGTTGCTGTAAAGCTTATCATCTTTATAGCTCAGTTCAACATAAAAGCTTTGATTCTTGGGCAGTCCGGAATGCTGATCAACGGTAAATCGCCCATTTTTGTCCGTATAGGCGGTATGGAAGTTTTCGATGCGGTATGCTCTTTTATTGTAGTCGTAAGTGCGAATCATCAGCCGTGCTTCGGCATTTTTGATAGCTTCACCGGTTTCGCGATCGAGCACATAAAAAACATTATTTTCCGGATTTTGGCGTTCAATAAAACTCAGGCGGCTCACCTGAAAATCAGCATACACAGTGCTTTCGCTTTCAAAATCAGGGGTGTGCGATGCCAAAACAACATATAATCCTTTTGTGAGGGCAGGCAGGCTGATGATTGACTGATGTTGGTCGTAATCCTGTTCGAAGGGTATGCTGCGCGACTGCTGCGATATCACTGGCTTTAGGTTAAGCCTTGTAATCTGAGCTTTAAACTCGTTTTCCTGACGTATTTTTGCCAGTTCATCAGAAGCGATTCGGATGATTTTCAGGTAAAGCTTTTCTATGTTTTTATACTGAAGTTGTCCCGGTATCGGCTGGTCAGGAAGTGCCACACCATCAAGGTTTAGCAAAAGGTGCCTGGTGAGAATAGCGTTTTTGATGCTTTTGCAACGCACACTTCCACTACTTTCAGGAAAATTTGTGATTGCTTGTTCGCACAATTTCAGTGCTTTGGCCTTGTTGCCTTTGAAGGCAGAATCCGGATTGTTGTTTTGTTGATCTATTAATAGCTGTGCCAGCGAGGCAAAGGCTTCGGTTGATTCGGGTTTGCCGTCGAGGAATTTGATAATTGATTGAAGTGCCTGCTGATACAAATCGGCAGCCTCCAAGGTGGAGTCGGTAAGTTCGTAAACCAATTGTAATCTTTGCAGATCGTTGTGCACATAGGCAGTTAAATGTTTGCGGCTGAGGTTGTTGCGTAACAGGGGCTGCATCAACCGGAGGGCTTTTACTGACGGGTTATCGCTTTTGGGCAGCTTTGCCAGGGCAAAATCAGGAGCCGGAAGCCAGCCAATCTGATCAGTTTGTTCGGGTGCGGGTTGAGGTGGGTTAAGGCCGGCATCAGCATTAAGGTAAAAGCTGAGTGCTCGTTGTGTAAGTAAATCAAACAGGGTAGGAATTCGGTCGATGGACTCTGACTCAGTATTGCTGAGGATGATTTTGTAATTTGCCAGTGGAATGGTATCAAAGGCATTGAAGGGAGGCAACGAAGCCAGATAATGATATTGGATGGTATCGCGCAGTTGACTGAGGGTCCAGCGTTCAGGCTCCTCCGTATTTTCGCCGGGCAGATCAGGTCGCTCCAGTAAAATATAGCGGTTTTGTTGGTAATAACGCTTGTATTGCTCGGCGATGATACTGTGCAAGAGGACTTTCGATGGCTTGCTAAGCTGAGACAAAAACTCCTTGGCAAAATTTATGGAAGTGGTTGTGGGAGCTTCGGTTGTATGCTCAAACACCTTGAACTGATAGATAATTGTCTTGAGAAGTTGCGGCTCATTTAGTTGGTTTATTGCCTGTTGCCGTATTTGCTCAATCGTTTGAGCAGCGGTCTTGGGCAGTCCTTTTTCGAAGTTTTCCTCGACAGATTTCCAGGCTTTATCGTAATCATATTGCTGAGGAGCGCTAAAACTTTGCTGGGTAAAAGCTATAAGGATAATTGTTATCAGGTAGCTGAGAAGGACGAAACGCGATTTCATAAGTGTTGATTTGAAATTTCTGCTAAATTAACAAAAAGCAGGCCAGAATGGGAAGGTCTGAAGGTCTGAAAGTCGGAAGGTCTGAAAGTCTGAAAGTCGAAGGTCTGAAAGTCTGAAAGTCTGAAGGTCTGAAGTTCAGTGCAGCCATAAATTATTAGTTTTAGTAAAATTGTGCTAATCGCTAATATTCAGAAGCTGATAGACCTGCAATTACTGCTTAGGCAATAAAATCACTTAACAGGCCGCTGTTTTTTACGCGGACGCCTTTTGGGGTATCGTGAAGTGCACAGGCTTCGTTGTAAAGGTCGTGTTCGAGGAATAAGATGTAATCATT
>ERZ795032.2096-NODE-2096-length-12067-cov-450.038129_pt1 | contig 12067 bp, 11 predicted proteins | sample MGYA00375124_ERZ795032 | MGnify/ENA primary metagenome ERZ795032 (study PRJEB30167, sample SAMN05720154) | activated sludge metagenome | isolation source: Anaerobic digester | place: China | collected 2015-12-16 ...
CCCGTCGCACCTCGCACCTTCGGTGCTCAAGCTCCGGCCCTTCGGCCCGTCGCACCTCGCACCTTCGGTGCTCAAGCTCCGGCCCTTCGGCCCGTCGCACTCCCATAGGACGTCCTTGCGGTGCTTCCGATCTGCTCACGGCGCCTGAAAACCAGGACGGCTCCGGCGTAACGGTAGAATGCGTGAAATCCCGGGTACCACATGCAAAAGAGCCAGAACAAAGAGAAAGGTTTTTCCTCGCTCCGTATGCACTCACAGGTATGACTCACCGAGCGATCACCGCTCTCCTGATGGCATCCGTCCTGCTCCTCATCGCTGCAGCAGGGTGCATCGCCACAACGGAAGAGAAGAACGAGCCTGTTGCACCGGCCGACGAGGCCTACGCCCGGGGGCTCGCCGAATACGAAGCCGGCAACTACCGGGTCGCCGAAGAACGATTTACGGAGGCCTACACCCTTTACAAGGCCGCCGGCGACACGGACAGGGCGCTGACGGCGCGGAATGGCATCTTCCTGGCGAACCGGACGATCATGGAGTACCCGTTCGACCGTAGCGCCGCAGAAGCGGCGTTGCGGGAGGGGGTCCCCGGGATCACCGATGCGGCGATAGCCGAATGGCTGGACACCCGCGCCCAGACGATCGTCTCGGAGAACGAGACACTCTACTACGCCGACGTCGCCATGAACTACCTCTTCGCGCACACCGACGAGATGCAGAAGCTGAACGTGAGTGGTGTGGACTTTGACTACGTCGCCCGGTTCGCCTGGGCAGAAGAACGGCCCAAAGGGACCGGACCGTACGTGAACCCGGTCCGCTACGCGGGCGTCGAGCGGCTCGAGATCCCGCACGAGGCGCTCCCGTCGACGGGGATCCTGAAGATCTGGTTCCCGCTCCCGGTCGAGACGGACGCGCAGAGGAACGTCACCGTCACGAACCTCTCGGCTCCCGACTACATCGTTGCCGGTCCGTTCACCACGGGAGAGATCGGCTATGTCTACTACGAGATCCCGGCCGAGGCGGTCAACGGGGACCTCGTCCTCACGGCGGATATCGCGTTCACCTCCTTCGAGCAGATATTCGAGGATATCGACCCGGCGAAAGTAGGGGAGTACAACACGAGCGATCCTGAGTACCTGCTCTACACGAGGTCCGAGCGAAACATCGAGATCACGGACGCGATCCGCGAGAAGGCGCGCGAGATCGTCGGGAACGAGACGAACCCGCACCTCCAGGCGCAGATGATCTACTACCACATCATCGAGACCTACCCCTACAGCCTCGTTCCGCACGGCTCGCTCGATGCCCGCGAGCCGAAAGTGGCCGAGTCGACCCATATGTTCGAGACCGATCATGGCGACTGCGGCACCCAGAGCATGCTCTTTGCTGCATTCTGCCGGTCGCTCGGGATCCCCGCCCGTGCCCTCGGCGGCTACCAGATGATCATGGCTGGAACGCCCGGCGGCCACTTCTGGGCGGAGTATTACCTGCCCGGCTACGGCTGGGTCCCCAACGACCTGACGGTTGCCGAGGCGGCAGACTGGGTCGTCATGCCCGAGGAGAAGCGGACCGCGTTCAAGGACTACTACGCCGCGAACCTCGATCCTGCACGCCTCGTCATCCAGAAGAACGTCGACGCCCCGATGGACCCGCCACTGCCCGACGATGTTGTCTCCTACAGGGTTGTCCGGCAGTCCCCGGCGATCATCTCCGATACGGCAGACTACGATATCGAGATCTTCTGTACGTCTTTCACGATCAGCCTTGAGGCCATCGACTGATCCCACCTTTTTTGTTCGAGCTGCTCTTCCCCGCGGGCATCCCGGAGGCGAGTGGGGTTTGCCGGTGACCCCCTGGTGACGACCGGTTCACATCCAGCGTAGCGGGAGAATGCGTGAAATTCCCGTTACCATGTGGAAAAGAGCCCGAACAAAGAGAAAGGTTTTTCCTCGCTCCGTATGCACTCACAGGTATGACTCACCGAGCGATCACCGCTCTCCTGATGGCATCCGTCCTGCTCCTCATCGCTGCAGCAGGGTGCATCGCCACAACGGAAGAGAAGAACGAGCCTGTTGCACCGGCCGACGAGGCCTACGCCCGGGGGCTCGCCGAATACGAAGCCGGCAACTACCGGACAGCCGAAGAACGATTTACCGAAGCCTACGAACTCTACACCGGTGCCGGGGATGCTGATAAGGCGCTGACGGCGAGAAACGCCATCTTCCGGGCGAACCGGACGTACCTGGAGTATCTGTTCGACCGTAGCGCCGCAGAGGCGGCGTTGCGGGAGAGGGTCCCCGGGATCACCGATGCCGCGATAGCCGAATGGCTGGACACCCGTGCTCAGACGATCGTCTCGGAGAACGAGACGCTCTACTTCCTCAGCGTCGCCGAGAACTACCTCTACGCGCACCCCGACGAGAAGCAGAAGCAGACCGCGGGTGGTGTGGGCTTCGACTACATCGGCCGGTATGCCTGGTCGGAGAACCGTCCGGAGCACGGACCGTACGTGAACCCGGTCCGCTACGCGGGCGTCGAGCGGCTCGAGATCCCGCACGAGGCGCTCCCGTCGACGGGGATCCTGAAGATCTGGTTCCCGCTCCCGGTCGAGACGGACGCGCAGAGGAACGTCACCGTCACGAACCTCTCGGCTCCCGACTACATCGTTGCCGGTCCGTTCACCACGGGAGAGATCGGCTATGTCTACTACGAGATCCCGGCCGAGGCGGTCAACGGGGACCTCGTCCTCACGGCGGATATCGCGTTCACCTCCTTCGAGCAGATATTCGAGGATATCGACCCGGCGAAAGTAGGGGAGTACAACACGAGCGATCCTGAGTACCTGCTCTACACGAGGTCCGAGCGAAACATCGAGATCACGGACGCGATCCGCGAGAAGGCGCGCGAGATCGTCGGGAACGAGACGAACCCGCACCTCCAGGCGCAGATGATCTACTACCACATCATCGAGACCTACCCCTACAGCCTCGTTCCGCACGGCTCGCTCGATGCCCGCGAGCCGAAAGTGGCCGAGTCGACCCATATGTTCGAGACCGATCATGGCGACTGCGGCACCCAGAGCATGCTCTTTGCTGCATTCTGCCGGTCGCTCGGGATCCCCGCCCGTGCCCTCGGCGGCTACCAGATGATCATGGCTGGAACGCCCGGCGGCCACTTCTGGGCGGAGTATTACCTGCCCGGCTACGGCTGGGTCCCCAACGACCTGACGGTTGCCGAGGCGGCAGACTGGGTCGTCATGCCCGAGGAGAAGCGGACCGCGTTCAAGGACTACTACGCCGCGAACCTCGATCCTGCACGCCTCGTCATCCAGAAGAACGTCGACGCCCCGATGGACCCGCCACTGCCCGACGATACCATCACCATCAGGCTCGTCCGGCAGGTCCCGGCGGTCGTCTCGGATACGGCGGACTACGACATCGAACTCTTCTGCGCAGATCATTTCGGGATCAGCCTTGAGGCCGTCGACTGATCCCACCCTTTTTTCTGGCACGGGTCACTCTTCCCCCCTCTTTTCCCGGACCGAACCGTTGTGCCGGCGTACGGGAGATATCTATGCTAAAGAGAAGAGCGCATATCCCGATCAGGAATGGATACCGTCACCCGCGAGCCCGGCGGGGAGTGCGCGAGGAGCATCGGCACTCTCCGGGGGAACAAGACGTACCTGGAGGAGACTTATCACGTCGGGTCCATCGGCATCTTCGGTTCGTGCCGGCGTGGCGAGGAGCACGAGGAAAGCGACGCGGACATCCTGGTCGAGTTCTCCAGGGTGCCGGGGATCTTCGGGTTTCTCGAGGCTTCGAGCGGTACCTTTCCGAGCTTCTCGGCAGAAAAGTCGACCTGGTCGAAAAGGGCGCGTTCAAACCCCGCATCGGCCGCCGCATCCTGAATGAGGTTATCTACGTATGACGGCTCCGCGGGACACCCTCGATTATCTGGACGATATCCTTGACGCCGTCGAGAAGATCGAGATCTTCACCCGGGGTATGAGGAGTTCTACGGGGATGATAAGACCGTCTACGCGGTCACGCGAGCACTGGAAGTGATCGGCGGGCAACGTGTATTCCGCGAGAGATCAGGGAGAATTACCCCGGGTATCCCTGGACTGAGATGGCCGGTATGTGTGACAAACTGATCCACGCCTACTTCGGGATCAACAGGGCAATCATCTAAAGGACGAGCCGGGATGATATCCCTCCCCTCAGGTCAGCGATGACCTGGCCGCGGATGGGTCCGCAAACGGCAAGCGCCGGTAAGCACGGGTGGTGTCGAGAGGCTTTCGGTCCGCAAAACCGCCAACGTTGACTGGATAATCGATGATATTCGCTCAGAGCGTTTTTACACCATTATACGGCTCTGTTGAAACCCTATTCTAATCTTCACCCTTACCCTGATGAGGGCGGTGCCGGACTAGGCTTGTCCCTGGGACGACCTCTCTTCTCTCGGGCATGTCCTCATACAGTGGACCGTGATGGCTATCGCCATTGGGTGTGGGCAGTCATGGCGATATGCGATGGACAGAACGCCCGGAGCACAAGCACCGCAGGTGTGCAACCTGGTGAAAAGCCGTGCCCCTGAGTACCCCCTGATTGTGGTCATCCGGGACAAACAGGTGGGGTTTCAACAAAGCCCATTATACAGGACTTTTTAGGCCGGGGGTTAATCCCTCATGATCCAGGCAGCCACTTCCTTCTCGTGGTCGACATAGCACTCGCCGCTGACATCGATCACCACCCGGTCGATGGTCCCGCCCGTAAAGGCGAAGGGTGCGGTGTAGTCCGGCGATACCGGCGACCCGCTGTCCCGGGCGACGCAGAGCCCGTCGCCGGTGAGGGAGAAGGAGCCCGGCTGGGTCCTGATCCGCCCCTCGCCCACCTTCTCCATGTCTATGTAGAGTGCGAGGGTGCCAACGGCGCTCCTGGTATCAGGATCTACATCATCCCTTATGAACTCCGCGGTGAAGACGTGCCGGCCGGCGGGCACGGTGCTGCTCGATGAGATCTTCTGGATCGCATCCCCGAGCCAGTTATAGACATAGTGCAGCCGCCCGTCGGCGATGTAGAGGCTGTGACCGCCGCCGACGCCTCCGTGGGCGAAGAGCACCCCCTGCGCCTCCGGCCCGTCGATGACGGCGCCGGCCACGACGCCATACGATCGCCCCCGGATATTGGCCGCCACCGTCTCGGGAACCTCGGCAGCCCCCGGGTAGTAGATGTACCGGGTTCTCGGGCTCGCGGGCTGGGGACGCGGCGTAAGATAGATCTCCAGCGGGTTGCGGTCATCGAGGGGCATGCCCTGGTAAATGCCCGCATAGTAGAACCAGAGTCCCTTGAGGAGCTCAAGCACGTCGTTCTTTTCGTCTGCAAGGTTCCGCATCTGGGCCCGGTCCTCCTTCAGGTTGTAGAGCTCCCAGACATCGTGTGCGTAGTTGCCCCAGCCCGAGAGGGGCGGGTGGACCGTGTTTGCCAGCCAGCCCCGGTGATAGATCGCCCTCTGGCCGAGCATCGCGTAGAACTGCGTCTCCCGTCCCGGCGCACCGGGATCATCAAAGCTGGCCCTGAAACTCTCCCCCTCGATCGGGCTCTGGGTATAGCCCTTCAGCACCTTCGGCGGCTCGATCTCCAGCAGGTCGTAGAGCGTCGGGACAATATCCACGGCATGGACGTACTGGTGGCGTATCTCTCCGCGGGCGCTGATACCCAGGGGCCACGCAACCAGGCACATATCCGCAGTGCCCCCCTCGTATCCGGCAAACCGCTTCCAGTAGGGGAACGGGGTGTCGAACGCCCACGCCCAGCCGGTGCAGTAATGGTTGTACGCCCCGGGGCCGCCGAGCTCGTCGATGTGCGGCAGGTTCGCCTCGACCGTGTCGGGGATGTTGTTTAAGAACTTGTTCTCGTTGAAGGAACCGCTGGGGCCGCCCTCGGCGCTGGAGCCGTTATCGGATACCACGACGATGATGGTATTCTCAAGCTGCCCGGACTCCTCGAGATAGTCGAGGATCCGTCCGATCTGGGCATCGGTGTAGGTGACAAAGCCGGCGTAGACCTCGGCCATACGGGTGAAGAGCCGCTTTTCGTCCTCGGAGAGCGAGTCCCAGGGCGGTACGAAGTCCAGAGGCGGCCACGGCTGACCGTCCGGTCCGGTCGTTGCCGGCTCACCGTGAGGGTTGATGGACGATAACTCGGTATTCTCCGGCAGCAGTCCCATCTTCTTCTGGTTTAGAAGGATCTGCTCCCGTATCTTCTCGTAGCCCATGTCGAACCGGCCCCGGTACTTATCAGCCCACTCCTTGAAGACATGGTGCGGGGCATGGGCGCACCCGGGGCAGAAATACATGAACCAGGGCTTCTCCGGAGCGATCATCTTCGAGTCGCGGACGAACTCGATCGCCCGATCGGCGATATCCCTGGAGAAGTGGTAGCCCTCGTCCGGGCGGTAGGGCTGGTCTATCGGGTGGTTGTCGTAGATGATATCGGGGTACCACTGGTTGGTCTCCCCGCCCAGAAATCCGTAGTAGCGCTCGAATCCCCGCCCGATCGGCCAGCGTCCCTTCCACGAGGACATGTCGGTCTCTTCTCCCGGGGTCAGGTGCCACTTGCCGATGGCGTAGGTGTTGTAGCCCCGCTCGTTCAGCACCTCCGAGATAAACCCGTTCTCGAACGGGATGCGGGCGGAAATCCCCGGAAAGCCGGCGGATGCCTCGGTGATGCAGGCCATGTTGTTGCTGGTTGCGTTGCGCCCGGTGAGCAGGCTCGACCGGGTGGGCGAACAGAGCGCCGTGGTATGGAAGTTGCTGTAGCGTATGCCCATATCGGCGATACGCTGCATTGTGGGTGTCTCGATAGGGCCGCCGAATACGTCCATGGCCCCGTAGCCGACGTCGTCCCAGACGATCATCAGGATGTTGGGGGCATCCGCCGGTGCCTGCGGCTGCAGGTAGGGGTCCCAGTCAGGCACCGAATCCCGGATATCGAGATTGACCGTGCCCTTCCAACTCTTGGACATCTTGCACTCTCCATGCTGTGAGCGCCGTGTTAGGTGCCGTCACGGATTAATCTCTTTCGATCTCCGGGTCCCGCCGGGGGATCGCACCCGGGGGGCAGCGCTCCGGCGACCGGACGGTTCCTGCCCTTTTGGGCCCGCGGAGCCGCAGGCCTGCACTGCGTAGTAACCATAATGTGCGGGTAGTGTGATTGGCGACGGCAGCAAGTGTGTGATGACCATGATGCGAAGAAGAGCGGAAGGCGGCCTTCGCGGGCGCGAAGAGGCCGGCGGGGCGCACCGGTATAAGATGCGCGAGAGACTTGTCTCCATCGGGGACGACTACTGGATCGAGGATCATGCCGGAAACAAGGCGTTCAAGGTGGACGGGAAAGCGCTCCGCGTGCGGAACACGCTGGTGATCCAGAGCCAGGAGGGGCAGGACCTCTACAGGATCCAGGAGCGGATGCTCCGGATCAAGGATACGATGGAGATCGAGAAGGGCGACGGCGGGACGGCGGCGACGATCAAGAAGGCGCTGATCACGCCGCTCCGGGACCGGTGGACGGTCAGTATCCCCGGAGAGGGGGACTGGGAGGTCCAGGGGAACATCCTCGACCACGAGTACCATATCGAGGCCGGGCGGCGGGAGCGGGTTGCCGAGGTCTCGAAGAAGTGGTTCCGGGTCCGGGACATCTACGGCGTGGAGGTGGAGCCGGGTCACGACGACGCGCTCGTCCTTGCCGTGACGGCGGCGATCGACCAGATGGCGCACTGATCCGGGGCGGATCGAGGGTAAGGGCACTGAAGAGTGCTTATCTGCGGATCTGGAGATCTCAACTACTATTCACATAATATTATATTCTCTCACCCATCTAGTCCTGACCCGCCTCAGGTATGTACACTTCCAGAGAGACGAGATCTTCGCAGGCAGAGGTGCCTGCATTTGTATTCCGGCATGGCGACAATCACGGGTGCGGGCAGACGATCTATGTCATAGGAGGAATGGAAGAATGGCTGAAGTTATGTATGGGCCGATGCAGCTCCTGGTCATCGGGTTTGAGAACCCGGACTTCCACGGCCAGATCCGGCGGGCGCTCGACTCGGCGATGAAAGCGGGTGCCATGAGGCTGATCGACGTTCGGTTCGTCCGGAAGGATGCTAGCGGGAACGTCGAGGGCATGGAGGCAACGCAGCTCAGTGATGAGGAGCGGCAACGATTCGGCGCCGCGGTCGGGGCGCTCATCGGCCTTGGCGCCGGCGGCGAGGAGGGGGCACGGGGAGGTGCGGAGACCGGCGCCGTGGCGGCCGCCCGGCGGACCTTCGGTATGACCGAGGACGATGTCCGCTCAATTGCGGGCACTATCCCGAGCAACAGCGCCGCCGCGATCTTCCTCATCGAGCACCTCTGGGCAAAGGACCTCAAGCAGGCGCTCCGCGATGCCAACGGCTATCTCATCGCCCAGGGCCTGGTCACGCCGGAAGCCCTCGTGCTCGCCGGCGCGGCGCTTCGTGAAGCGGTCGAGGCCGCGGCACCGGAGGGGCAGAAGAGGCCGATGGCGGCACCGGCACAGTGAGGGGGGCCGGGACCGGTCCCACTCCTCTTTTTATACGATCACTCCCAGAGATTGTGGTATAGATATCTGCAGGCCCCGTTTCTCAGGAGACCGTTTTAGCCGGGTGCCGACGAATTCCGGGGCCGGATGAGGGGGAGAGAGTTTGAGCACGCTTGAGTCGTATCTCGATGCCCTGCACCAGGGGGTCTTTCAGGTCGTCGTCCCGAAGGCCGTCGTGACCGAGCCGCTCGAGCCGGGCTGGAAACGGTCCGCCATCAACGTGCCGAGCCCCGACACGATCGCGAGTTACCGGAAGGGCCAGTACCACGCCCACGAGACGGTATCGGAGTATCGTGTCCACATGGACCGGTACGACCCGGAGAAGAACCCCCTCATGCACCTGATCGACGACGCCCCTCTGGTCCTCATGATCCACGAGACGATGGAGACCATCTTCGTGACGGGCAGGGATGCGACGCGGAGAGATCCCCGGCAGCGCCTTGCCGATCAGAACATGAGCTGGAAACTCCGGATGGGCCTCGGTGCAATCCTGCTTGCGATCGGCGCCGTCCTCCTCCTCCTGGCGGTTGGTGAGACCGTGCTCTTCTTCACCGTGGTCCTGCCCTCCCTTGTGCTCATCCTCGGCCTCCTCACGATCGTCGAGGGCGTCCGGGGGAGGGACCGCAAAGAGCGTGCGGGCAGGGAGATCGCCCGGGGCGGTATGATGGCGAGTGCCGGTCTCGTTCTCTTCGTTCTCTGGGAGCTCTACCTCGTCCTCATCCTGCTGGTCCTCATGGTCTGGTTCTTCTCGAGCGCCGCCGTCACGCTGCTGCGGGTGGTCCGGGAGCGGCGCAGGCTGACGACGGGGTTCTGGTATACCCTCGGCCTGGGGGTGAGTTCGCTCGCGCTCGGGATCCTCGCAATCACCCTGCCCGCAGAACTGGTCGAGATCCTGCTCGCCCTGCTCGCCGGGCTCGTCCTCATGGCGGGGGCGTTCACGCTCCTCGACTCGTGGGGGTTACGGAATGCCGCCCGCCTGATGGCAGCGGGCGCGGTCTTCCGGTGACCGGCCAATCCCCCCGGATGTCCCGGGAGATCGAGACGCTCGTGGCCGTGCCGGCAGATGCAGGGAGCCCGGGTATTGCAGGACCCCCGTTCCGCTCCCGTAGTTGCTTGACGTTCAAACGCCGGCCCCGGGTTATGCTCCGTCTTCCCCCGATTGGATGACCGTGTCGAGATATGCCTTCATTGCGGCTGCTTTCGCCTGGTTTATGCAGTCGTTGATGTCTTTTGGCGCGACTGCCGCGCCTGCGATATAGATGCCGGGTGTCCGGGAGCCTGAAGGGTTCAGCGCAGGGTCGCCCGGACACAGGAAGCCTTCGTTCTCCGATACCTCGATGCCCATCATCTCTGCAAGCCTCTCCGCACCCGCCGAAGGTGAAAGGCCTGCCGCCAGCACGACCAGTTCGGGTTCGAGAACGACGATCGGCGTGTCGGGAAGATCCCTCTTAATCTTCTCCACGACAATCCTCATCCTGTTGCCTCTGCTGGATTCTATCGAACCGGGCATGCACCTCAACACCTGGATCTTGTGGGCCTGCTTTATTCTATGGTTATATTCCTGGTGGCCCTTTCCATAGGCACGGGTTTCGGATTTCAGTATGGTCACGTCGATGTTGTCGCCGTACTTCTCCTTGATCATATTCGCACACTTAATCGTGTACATGCAGCACACCGAAGAGCAAAAATTCCTGCCGATCGAAGGGTTCCGGGAACCCACGCATTGCACGAGGACGATGGACCCTGGTATTTTACCATCCGAAAGCCTTCTGATCTCCCCCCCGGTCGGGCCATCGGGGGCGAGCATTCTCTCAAATTCGAGGCTTGTAATGACGTCGGGTATGGTGAGGTACCGGTATCTCGGTTCGTTCCGTGGATCGTACATGCTGTAGCCCGTTGAAACAATCACCGATGTAATACCTCGTATCTCAAACTCCTGCAAAAAATCTTCGGAATCCATTAATACCGCTTCTGTGGGGCAGACGTCGTAACATAACCCGCACCCGATGCAGTGTTCGGAGTCGCGGACAACAACATCCGGCACTGCCTCCCCGTATGACTTGTAAATTGCCTTTCTGACACCTAACCCGGCATCAAATTCACTGTACACTTCAACGGGGCAGATCTCGGTACACCTGCCGCAACCGTTGCACTTCTCCGCATCGACATATCGCGGGCTCTTTCTCAGCGTAAGGGTATAATTGCCCGGCTCTCCGGTGATGCCCGTAACTTCGGTCATCGTGTACAGCCCGACTTCCGGGGACCGGAGCACCTCGTGCATCTTTGATGAAATGACGCACATCGAACTGTCGTCGGTGGGAAATATCCTCCCCAGCTGTGCCACGTGGCCCCCGATAAACGGGCTCTTTTCTATCAGATCTACGTGTATGCCGTGTTGTACGAGATCGAGCGCTGCCTGGATACCGGTAATCCCCGCCCCAATCACTGCAACCTTCTTCATCGGCCCCTCTCAACGCGAATGCAATTAATAGTTCAGGAAAATTAACTATAATCATTCGCCCGGCCGATTATTAATGGCATGGTTTAGTTGACATGGAGGGAAGTTGTTTGAAGAATCTCGCGTTTTACGATCAACTGGGCAGAAAGCCCACAACTTGAGTCGTGGGAGCAGTCACTGCATACTCATCCGGAAGGGGAAGCGGGGATCCTTGCCGGGATGGTAAGCCTCTGCGTCGAGGGAGTATCATCCGGAGGGGAGGAAGGTAACCTTTATACTCCATACCCCCCTATAGTTGGCTATGGTAACGACGATTCAACTTCAACCAGAGACCAAGGCTCGCCTGGATGATGTGAAGGTGCACCCGCGGGAGACCTACGACGAGACGCTGAACCGTCTCCTGGACATGGCGTATGATCCGGAACCGCTTTCCGAAGAGTCCATGAAGAAAATTGAAGAAGCCTTCGAAGACATACGAGCCGGCAGAGTTCGTCCCTTCGAGGAGTATGTTCTGGAACGGGGCCTATGATATGGCGACTGCTCATCACGGCGGGTGCCGAGCGGGACCTCAATAAAATCCCGGAACCTGATAGCAAACGAATTAAGGATGAACTCCGTGCTCTGGCAGATGAACCGCACCCCAGATCTTACGTTAAAAAGATGAAGGGGCACTCACGCAGTCCCCTGTACTCTTTTCGTGTTGGGCAGTATCGAGCGATCCTCACCATCGAGGGCAATACAATGATAATCACCCTGGTCGAGGTCGGAAACCGGAGTAACGTCTATCGAAACTATTGATGTATCTGGCACCTCGGCGCCGGTTCTCTCTTGCTTAAACGACATCGGGGTCCTCGGGCAGATGCGGCCGCTACGCATCCCGGGGCTCTGCACGGGGTGCGGCACCTGCATCCACTCCTGCCCCTATAGCCCCCTGAAGTCCCAGTACTTCGCTAATTTGCGATACCCCGACCGTGCCTCTCCACCCGAAAACCCG
>ERZ795032.2101-NODE-2101-length-12029-cov-3.933272_pt1 | contig 12029 bp, 6 predicted proteins | sample MGYA00375124_ERZ795032 | MGnify/ENA primary metagenome ERZ795032 (study PRJEB30167, sample SAMN05720154) | activated sludge metagenome | isolation source: Anaerobic digester | place: China | collected 2015-12-16 ...
TGAGGAATAACAATGAGTGCAATATCATCCTGCATTTCAGCGCAATAAGATTGAATCAACGGCCAGCAATAAAGTCTGGTGTTATCATCCAGCAAAACAAATATTTTTTGCCTTTTTTGTTTGAAAACACGTAATAGCTGTTGAAAATCAGCCAGGGCATCCTGATCAAAAAAGAGAGAGGCTGAATAAGGATTCATCTTTTTACTTTGAGCAAATATAGACGAAATAAAATGATCAGATATAAAATCCTGCGTTAATAAAAAGCAGCCAGAAGCAATTCCAGGTGATGAAACGGCAAGCGATGTTTCTGTGCAATATAATGATTGGTAAGTTTACCGTTAAAAGCATAAACGCCTTTTGCAAAAGCCCTGTCAGATTGAAGATATGCCTGCACTCCACCCACTTCGGAAATTTGCAACAGCAATGGCATAAAGAAGTTGTTGAAGGCAACAGATGCCGTACGAGGAACCCGTGAAGCCATATTTGGCACAGCATAATGTGTGATACCAAACTCCTGAAAAACAGGATTTTTATGGGTTGTGGGCCGGCTAGTTTCGAAGCAACCACCCTGATCAATGCTCACATCAATGATCACTGCACCTGCTTTCATTTTTTTTATCATCGCTGCGCTGATCATGCAGGAAGTAGTACCATCATTGGTATGCTTGGCACCGATCACTACATCAGCCGTTTGCAGGGCTTCACCGATCAGGTCAGGTTGAAGGGCAGAGGTAAAAATACGCTGTCCCAAATTATTTTGCAGGGTTCTCAGTTTATACATAGAATTATCAAAAACCTTAACCAAACATCCCATCCCCAGAAAACCGCGTGAGGCATACTCGGCCACATTGCCTGAACCTATGATAACCACTTCGGAAGGTGCCACGCCCGGAAAACCACCCAGCATCTGTCCTTTACCGTATTCAGGATGACACAAATACTCAGCGGCCACCACAACACACATATTACCTATTATTTCGCCCATTGATCGCAAGAGTGGAAGCGCTCCGGATTTGTCCTGAATGTTTTCGTAGGCCACTCCCAAAAGCTTTTTTCTAAGCAACAACTCAAACCAATCCCTGTTGTGTGTGTTTTGTTGTAAGACAGAAAAAATTGCCTGCCCATTGTGCATATAAGAAAGCTCCTCCTCATCAGGGGGTGCAACTTTCAAAATAAGGTCGGACTGATATATTTCGCGTGCATCATCAACAATTACAGCACCGGCTTCGGAAAAATCGTGATCGCTGTATTGAGCAAAATTTCCGGCGCCACGCTGCACGAAAACCTGATTGCCATGCTCTGTTAAAAGGCGAACGCCAACCGGAATCAAGGCTAAACGACGCTCATCGGTTTGTTTTTCGGCTGGTATTCCAATTTTCAAGCTGTCTTTCCTGAATGCTTTTTCGAGCTTTTCTTCCTGTGGCATCAGGTTGTGACTTCCTGCAAAACGAATAAACTGATTTTCCTGCGACATGGGCTATACTGCTGTGATGAGCCTGCAGCTGATCGTACGCACTCCGCTATGCTCATCAGGTTGAATATCAATTTTTACGTGATTTTCCGGTAAAAGTTGCATAATCTTCTCAGGCCACTCAATCAGGCAGCAATTACCACTGTAAAAATAATTCTCATATCCAATATCAAAGGCCTCTTCCAGCTTCTCGATGCGGTAGAAATCAAAATGAAAAAAAGACTCCCCTTCCTGAGTAAGGTATTCGTTTACAAGTGAAAATGTGGGGCTATTTACCTCATCGGTGATATTCTCGAATCGACAAAAAGCCTTGATCAGCGTTGTTTTTCCGGCTCCCATCGGACCATAAAAGGCCATCACAGGAAAATCCTTTCTAATTTCGGAAAGCCAGGCGGCCACCTCCGTCAGATCATCTGGCCTGGCTGCCACGAAAAGCTTTTGGGTCATATTCTTTGCACTTTTGGTTTGAGGTGAATAACCGGAATCAGCATCTCATAAATGGAAATTCCGCCATGCTGAAAGGTGTTGCGGTAATAATTCACATAATAATTATAATTGTTTGGGTAGGCAAAAAAGTCGCCAGAACGCGCAAACACATAAGCTGTACTTACATTGATACGAGGCAGGAATACATCTTCCGGATTTCTGACCTCAAAAACTTCTTTAGCATTGTATTTCAGACTTTTTCCGTATTTATATCGCAGGTTTGTATTGACATTTCTGTCGCCCAGAATTTTTACCGGATCTTTCACATATACCGACCCATGATCGGTTGTCAGTATCACTTCCGATTCTTTGCGTGAAATAAATCTAAAGATATCAAAGAGACTCGAATGCTCAAACCAGGATTTCATCAACGAACGATAAGCTGCCTCATCCTCAGCCAGTTCGCGGATCAATTCCATTTCGGTACGGGCATGTGAAAGCATATCCACAAAGTTGTACACGATCACATTAAGCTGGTTATTCATCAGGTTCGACATGTTTTCGGCCAGCTTTTTTCCTGCATTCAGGTTAAGGACCTTGTGATACGAAAAGCGTATATCCTTACCAAATCGTTTGAGTTGTTCCTGTAATAGTTCAGCCTCATACTGGTTTTTGGTTCCTTCATCTTCTTCATCGGTCCAGTATTGTGGATATTTCTTCCTTATCTCATTCGGCATCAGACCTGCAAAAACCGCATTGCGGGCATATTGTGTGGTAGTTGGCAAAATGCTGCAATACACTTCATCGCGTTCCACTCTGAAAAATTCTTCAATCATGGGTTGTATCGCTTTCCACTGGTCGTAGCGCAGATTATCTATCAGGATCACAAACAATGGACGCTGACTTTTTACAAGATGTGGAAAAACCTTATCCCGTATCAGGGTATGAGACAAAACAGGTTTACCCTCCGGAGAATCATTCAGCCAACTGACATAATTCTTTTCCACAAAACGAGAAAACTGGAGGTTAGCCTCATCTTTTTGCATATTCAGAACCTCTATAATGCCCGGATCAGCTGCCTTTTCAAGTTCCAACTCCCAACGTGTGAGACGCTTAAAAATATCAACCCATTCTTCAAAATTAAGTTGATTATTCAGTTCCATGCCGATGTTTCTAAACTCCTGCTGATAGGTCATGGTAGATTTTTCGCTGACCAGTTTTCTGTTTTCGAGGTTACGTTTCAGGCTCAGCAAAATCTGATTCGGCTTTACGGGCTTGATCAGGTAATCGGCAATATTACTTCCGATTGCATCTTCCATTATCGATTCTTCTTCACTTTTGGTGATCATCACCACAGGGAGGTTTGGATACCTGGCTTTGATTCTCTCCAATGTTTCGATGCCGGAAAGTCCGGGCATATTTTCATCCAGAAATACAATGTCGAGATGCTCTTCATTGATTATATCCAGGGCTTCATCGCCATTGTTAATGGCGATCACTTCATAACCCTTCTGTTCGAGAAACAGGATGTGAGGTTTCAACACGTCAATTTCATCATCTGCCCATAAAATTCTGATTTTATCCATAAGTCTAAATTTTTATATACTGATCAATTTAAGTGGGTAAAGATGTTGACGATAAGTTTACTTTTGTTGTTAAAATGCAAGAAACGTCACTTTTATTGTGACTCCTGACGTGATAAGTACAAAATTAACAATAATTATGCCCTTTGACAGTGCTAACAAAAAGAAAATATTTAACGATCCGGTTTATGGTTTTGTAAGCATTCCGGATGAATTGCATTTCGATCTGATCGAACATCCCTATTTTCAACGATTACGACGAATCAAACAACTTGGGCTCACCCATCTGGTTTATCCGGGAGCACTGCACACCCGTTTTCATCACAGCCTGGGAGCCATGCACCTGATGCAGCAGGCAATACAGCTGTTACGCAATAAAGGCTATGCCATCAGTGATAATGAAAAACAGGCGGCCTCAATCGCAATATTACTGCACGATATCGGCCACGGACCCTATTCACACACACTTGAAAAAACAATTATCGAAGGTGTGAATCACGAAAACTTGTCTCGTATTTTTATTCAGCAATTAAACAAGCAGCTGTCAGGAGCATTGGATGAAGCACAGGCGATTTTTGAAGGTAAACATCCACGTATGTTTTTGAGTAAACTAGTTTCGAGCCAGCTGGATATGGATCGGATGGATTACCTGAAGCGCGACAGTTTTTTTACGGGCGTTACCGAAGGCAATATCAATGCCGACAGGCTTTTGGCTATGTTGGAAGTGATGAATGATGAGTTGGCTATTCAGGCTAAAGGTATTTATTCCATTGAAAAATTCATTGTAGCCCGTCGTTTGATGTATTGGCAGGTGTATCTGCATAAAACTGTGCTTAGTGCCGAGCATATGCTGATGAATGCCCTGTTGCGTGCCCGAGAAATTTCGGACAGCCTGAAAACAGCCACTCCCGAACCGCTTTACTATTTCCTGCCCAGACAAACCAAACCACAGGATTTTGCCAGAACAGACGAGACCATTTACCAATACAGCCTGCTGGATGATTTTGATGTTTTCTCTGCGCTCAAATCATGGAGCCGCCATCCTGATAAAGTGCTTGGTTTATTAAGCAACGGAATCGTCAACCGTAAATTATTCAGGGTGGTGATGGCCGAACGGCCTTTTGAAGAAGAACAGCTTCAGCAGTTGCGAAAGACAATTTGCAAGCAATATGGAATAACCCATGAGGAAGCCGGCTATTTACTGATCATCGGAAAAACATCCAATCATGCCTATCATCCACAGCAATCCAGGATTAATATTCTTTTTAAAGATGGAAGCATCAAAGATATATCTGAGGCCTCCGATCAACTTAATATCAGCGTTTTATCTCATCCAGTAAGTAAGTATTTTCTTTGTTTCCCGAAGGATGTCCCGTTGGGTATATTTTAGAAAGAGCTTTTTAAGTATATCAGCGTGCCTATTATTGTCCAGTTTTCATTGCAAGCTTTCATTCAGCTGATCCAGGCAGATGCTAATAAATAACTTACACAATCGATTGCATTATGAAATTTAAAGAACTTATCTGAATAACTTCCGATTTAACGGGTAATCATTTAAATTTGTTAGCATTAAATTTATTAGCAGGTTGCTAACCCCCTCCCTGCTAAACCACAAACACAACGTTACAATCATGAGAAAAAGTAGACTCTATCAGGCTATTTTGCCCTTTTGCGCACGCATTTTTTCCATCAGTTTTCTGGTATTGTTTCTTCTGATTTTTAGCTCAATAAAGGGATTTGGACAGATTTATGAACCTGATGGCTTGCGAATGCCCGGTGATTGGAATAGCTGGACAAATAACCTTAATATGGGTGGTCCCTTCGACCTTTCCAAAGTGAATACCGGAACTGCCCGCTGGCAGACAAGTTTTGAATACACCGGAACTTCAGGAGTGCAGGAATTCAAATTTGTGAGCACCAGTTTTGAAAATGACTGGGGAAATCAATGGACAGGTAATGCTGCCGTTTCGCTGGATGCCTTAAACAACTTTCAATTTGGTGATTATGGAAATAACAGCGTCAGCCTTATCAATGGAAACTGGTACACGATAGTATATGAAGATTCCGGTTATGGAGATACCAGGGCCATTTTCATGGAAACATCTGCTGAGCCTGTTGAGCTAAACAGCTTAAGTGTTCCGGCTGATATTGTCCAAAATGAAGCTGCTGAAGTTACCCTTACATTAAGCGCTAATCCATCAACAGAAGAGATTTTTTACTTGCGCTACACCACAGATAACTGGGGTACTTCCAGCCTTTTGGCATTCTCCATGACAGGAAGCAGTGGCACAGCAAGCATTCCCGGACAAGATGCCGGAAAAACTGTTAGCTATTATGCGTTTAGTTCTACTGTTAGTGAAATTACTGTAGACTATGATCTTTATACAATAAAACTTAACAACAACGGTGGAAGCAATTACAGCTTCTCAGTAGCCGGACTGAGCAGCGATGCCGAAATCCTGACTTTCACTTTGACTGAGCAAACAGCTGCTGCGGTGATCAATTCGGCGGAAGCAACCGTTTCTATTGAAGTAGCGAATGGTACTGACCTTAGTAGTCTTACGCCTACCATCGCCATTTCGGAGGGGTCTTCTATTGATCCGGCAAGTGGTGTGGCACAGGACTTTTCTGCTCCGGTGGAATATACGGTTACTGCTGAAGATAATACTGAAAAGGTTTGGACGGTGACCGTAACAGAGGCTGAGATCGTGATTGCATGGGCTAATTTGCAATGGCCTGAAAACGGAAATATTTCTATCGAAGATGCTTATAATGTGTATGCACGGGTTTATAGTGAGGGCGTAACTGATCAGGCCGGACAGGGGACAGGCATTACTGCATGGATTGGCTTTTCAACAGAAGATACGGATCCTGCTAACTGGACTGACTGGATTGAAGCCTCCTACAACAGTGATCAGGGCAACAATGATGAATATATGGCTGATCTGGGCGTTGAAATTTCTGCTGCCGGAACTTATTATTATGCTTCCCGCTTCCAGCCTGAGGAGGGTAGTTTTGTATATGGTGGCTTTGATGGTGGTTTCTGGGACGGAACCAATAATGTGTCTGGCGTACTTACGGTAGCAGAGGTCATTGAGACTTTCCCAGTGCTGTTTACCGTTATTGATGAAACCGAGTCTTATCAGGCCATTGAATTTAAAGGTTCAATGACCAATTGGGAAACGGTTCCCATGACGGAAGGCCCTGACTTTACCTGGACGCTCTCACTGGATATTCCTGCCGGTACTTATGAATGGGGAGCCATTGAAAATGATGGTTCGGATGACGGCATCTGGCTGATCGTTGGACCAAATTTGTCTGTGACCATCGCAGGGAATGGAACTGTTTCAGGGGATGTGAGTTACACCATTTCTGCTGCTGTCGATCCGGTGATCGGTTGGGCTAACCTCCAATGGCCGGCTTCGGGGAATATCGAACCGCTGCAGCAGTTTAACGTTTACAGTCAGGTTAACATTGAAAATATAACAGGCTCAGGATCGGCTACGGCTGACCTGCAGGCCTGGATAGGATATTCATCAGATGATACCGACCCCTCCACCTGGACAAACTGGGTGGCAGCTGATTTCAGTTCGGCACAAGGCAATAATGATGAGTTTGTGTTGGATCTGGGGGCTGAAATGACGGCTGAAGGCACTTTCTATTATGCTTCCCGTTTTAAATACCTGGAACAGGATTATGTGTATGGTGGCTTTGATGGTGGTTTCTGGGACGGAACCAATAATGTGTCTGGCGTACTTACGGTAGCAGAGGTCATTGAGACTTTCCCAGTGCTGTTTACCGTTATTGATGAAACCGAGTCTTATCAGGCCATTGAATTTAAAGGTTCAATGACCAATTGGGAAACGGTTCCCATGACGGAAGGCCCTGACTTTACCTGGACGCTCTCACTGGATATTCCTGCCGGTACTTATGAATGGGGAGCCATTGAAAATGATGGTTCGGATGACGGCATCTGGCTGATCGTTGGACCAAATTTGTCTGTGACCATCGCAGGGAATGGAACTGTTTCAGGGGATGTGAGTTACACCATTTCTGCTGCTGTCGATCCGGTGATCGGTTGGGCTAACCTCCAATGGCCGGCTTCGGGGAATATCGAACCGCTGCAGCAGTTTAACGTTTACAGTCAGGTTAACATTGAAAATATAACAGGCTCAGGATCGGCTACGGCTGACCTGCAGGCCTGGATAGGATATTCATCAGATGATACCGACCCCTCCACCTGGACAAACTGGGTGGCAGCTGATTTCAGTTCGGCACAAGGCAATAATGATGAGTTTGTGTTGGATCTGGGGGCTGAAATGACGGCTGAAGGCACTTTCTATTATGCTTCCCGTTTTAAATACCTGGAACAGGATTATGTGTATGGTGGCTTTGATGGTGGTTTCTGGGATGGCAACGACAATGTAAGTGGAGTTTTAACAGTAAGTGTGACACCGCCTGATCCGGAGATCACTTTTGCCAATTTACAGTTCCCGGGATCCGCTTCAATTCTTATTGGTGGCAGCGTGGAAGTGTATGCACAGGTCGAAGCTACAGGCGTGGACTTGAACGATACTGGCTATATCGGCATGACGGTTTGGATTGGATATTCTGACGATGACACGGATCCTGCTAACTGGACTAACTGGCTTGAAGCGGATTACAATGGCATTTCAGGCTTTACTTCCCGTCCGGAATATCTGGCCGAAATTGGCAGTGATATCACTGAGGCCGGCACTTATTATTATGCTTCACGGTTCCTGTTGGATGGTGGTGCATTTATTTACGGCGGCTTTGACGGTGGTTTCTGGGATGGCGTAAATAATGTGTCGGGTGTGCTGACGGTTAACGAGGAAGTGCCTGACCCGGAGATTAGCTTTGCCAACTTGCAATGGCCGCCTTCGGGAACAATCGCACCTTTGCAACAATATGATGCGTACGGACAGGTTTGGATTGACGGATTAACGGGTTCTGGAACAGCTACAGAGGGTTTACAGGCCTGGATTGGTTATTCGACCGGCAATACGGATCCTGCCACCTGGACGATGTGGATTCCTGCTGACTTTAATACTGCAGTGGGAAACAATGATGAATTCGTGGCTGATCTGGGAGCAGAGATGGCTTCGACCGGAACGTTCTATTATGCTACTCGTTTCCAATACGAAGATCAGGAGTTTGTTTACGGTGGTTATTCAGCTTCCGGAGGTGGCTTCTGGGATGGTGTGGATAATGTTTCCGGTGTGCTGACAGTCTCTGAGGATACACCTGATCCGGAGATCGGATGGGCTAACCTGCAATGGCCTCCTGATGGTGTAATAGAACCCGAAGAGGAGTTCATCACTTATGGGCAGGCCTGGATCGAAAATATTACCGGAAGCGGCACAGAAACAGAAGGCCTGCAGAGCTGGATTGGCTGGTCGGATGAAGATAGCGACCCTGCCGGTTGGACCAATTGGATCGCTGCCGACTTTGGTCAATCCGTGGGAAATAACGATGAGTTTATGGCCAACCTGGGGGCTGTCCTCACCGATGAAGGCAACTATTATTATGCCTCCCGCTTCCAATACCTCGATCAGGAATTTGTTTACGGAGGTTATTCTGATGCAGGAGGAGGTTTCTGGGACGGAGAAAACTATGTCTCTGGGCAGCTGATCGTAGTCAATGAGGTAGTAAGCTATCCCGTAACCTTCACTGTGACTGATGCTACCGGATTGTATTCCAATATCAAACTCAAAGGCGAAATGACCAATTGGGAAACCATTCCCATGCAACAAAACGGCAACGAATGGACACTCACCCTCGACATATTGCCGGGATCATACGAATGGGGTGTGATAGAGGATGACGGCACTCCCGATGGCATATGGCTGATCGAAGGGCCAAATCTGGAAGTGAATATCACTCCAGATGGAACTATCACAGGTGATACAACTTATGTGATTACTTATGTTGGCCTGGCAGAAAACAAACTTGAATTCAATCTTTATCCTAATCCGGCAAAAAACAGCATCTTCCTGAAATCAAACATTACCGTGGAAGCAAACATCATTTTGACTGACGCACAAGGAAAAATCATCAATGAGTTTCTGGCCAGCGAAAACACACTAATGATGAACCTTACCGGCCTGGAGCCAGGGATCTATATTTTACATATCATTACTAACAATCAAATGATAACAAAAAGATTTATCAAGCAATAAAACAAAGAATCATCATAACACCATCCATAATGAGAAACTATATTTTTTTGTTGACCCTTTTCCTGACAGGCTTTTTACTCACAGGAATTTATCCTTCCGGACTTCAATCCCAGATTTTTGAGCCGGAAGGCCTCAACATGCCAGGAGCCTGGAACGATTGGACTAATCCTCCTGTTAATAATCTTACACTGGCAAGGAGCACCTCCGCCACCACCTTACGGACATGGCGGAAGCACCAATCAGCCTGCTGGTAATACAGCTCCCATTGGCGGTGGTCTGGGCATTTTATTGGCACTGGGTGCTGCCTATGGCGGTAGGAAAGTTTACAAGGAGTGGAAAGAGCAAAAAGAAGTATAGGGTAAAAAAAATCCATTTTGTTCAATTATTGTATCTTTACATCTTAATCAAATAAACATTTTTCCTCATGACTAAGAAACTTTGGATACTTGCATTATTCTTTGCAGGAAGTATTACTATGCTTCAAGCGCAAAGTCCGGAGCAAATAGTACGTTTGCAGTATCTTGCTTCGCAACTCAAGCAAAAATCTCAGGCCGAAAAAGCCGAAGCGGTGCAGGTGGCTAACGAAAAGGGTTGGCCTGTTCGCATCGAAGACAAAAACGGCCGTATCACCGAGCTGATGCGTCTGGACGAAAACGGCATGCCGATGTATTACACCACTTTCAACGCCGAGGGCGCTGCACTCATCAACTCTGATGAGTTGTACACTGGTGGTGCTGCCGGTCTGACTTTAAGTGGAGCGGGGCAAACATTAGGCATATGGGATGGTGGAGCAGTGTTAGGCACACACCAAGAACTAACAGGAAGGGTTACACAAGGAGATAGTCCTGCTTCAACACATTGGCATTCTACCCATGTGGCAGGAACGATGATAGCCTCCGGAGTATGGGATTTGGCAAAGGGAATGTCGCCTGCAGCAAGCTTATCAGCTTACGACTGGGATAATGATGCTTCAGAAATGGCTACTGAAGCTGTCGGCGGCATGAAAGTGTCACAGCACAGCTATGGCCAGATTACCGGGTGGTACAACGACGGCTATAACTGGTACTGGTATGGAAATACATTAATCAGTGAAACAGAAGATTATAACTGGGGATTTTATGATAGTTTTGCCAACGCCTGGGATGAGATTGCGCACAATGCCCCCAATTACCTGATCGTGAAATCGGCCGGAAACGACAGAGGTGAAGGGCCGGCATCAGGTAGCAATCACTACTTTTGGAATGGCTCGAACTGGGAACTTAGCACAACATCACGCGATCTTGATGGTGGTGCAAGTGGATTCGATTGTATTGGACACCGTGGTGTTGGGAAAAATATTATGACGGTTGGTGCAGTATCGGCTGCAAGTGCCATGTCATCCTTCAGCGGCTGGGGACCAACTGATGATGGTCGCATTAAGCCAGATATCGTAGCAAAGGGAGTAACTGTGCTTTCCACTCATAGTGCTGGTATCGATCAGTATGCAAACTCAAATGGTACCTCCATGTCAGGTCCTATGGTGAGTGGTTCAATAGGTTTGCTGCTGGAACATCAGGAAAATCTGCATCCTGGTGTAGCTTTGCGTTCAGCCACTATGAAAGGATTGATTCTGCATACCGCTACTGATCTTGGGAATGCCGGGCCAGATTATATTTATGGCTGGGGGCTAATGAATACAGAAGCTGCAGCTGCTATCATGACCGATCAGGTTGCTTCGCCGGTGCATATCTACGAAAATACGCTGGCTGATGGACAATCAGTCAATATGAAGGTGAAAGCCACAGGCAACGCTCCTCTTAAAGCCACAATTATTTGGAATGACGTGCCCGGAACGCCTGTTGCCATTGCATTAGATCCACCTGATCTGATGTTGGTAAACGACCTCGATATGCGCCTTACAGATGCGGGTGGTACAATTAGCTCCCCATACATTTTAGATCCGGCCAATCCAGCCAATGTGGCCACTACAGGCGATAATTTCAGGGATAATATAGAAGTGATCAATATTGCTTCACCAGTGGCAGGAGCCATTTATACCCTGACAATCAACCACAAGGGCACTCTAAGCAGCCCACAGAACTACTCCCTGATTATTACCGGTAATGAGGATTTTGATTATACTTACCTGTTTAATGCCTCAGATAATTCCTCAAATTACGGAGGTAGCTGGACTAATGGAAGTAATGAGGGAAATGGTTTTGGCAATTGGGTATTAAGTTCAGGAACGAATGGTGGATTTGCTGGTCATTTCACAGGTGATCCCTCAATAGCTGGAATAACAGGTATGACAAACCCTTCATTTGGACTGTATGCTAATCCTGATGATAATGGCAATTATGCAAATGCAGA
>ERZ795032.2107-NODE-2107-length-11986-cov-3.917358_pt1 | contig 11986 bp, 8 predicted proteins | sample MGYA00375124_ERZ795032 | MGnify/ENA primary metagenome ERZ795032 (study PRJEB30167, sample SAMN05720154) | activated sludge metagenome | isolation source: Anaerobic digester | place: China | collected 2015-12-16 ...
TATCTTCGTCGGCGACATCTCGCGCGCGGTGGCTTCGGTGAAAGGGCTGAGCCTCAATTTCCAGCTGGAGATCTCCGCCGGCAAGGGCGGCGACCGGCTGAAGCTGCGCGTGGAGACGCGCGGCGCGGCCCCGGCGCCCAGGGGTACGGAGGCGGCGCTGCTGGCCGCCCTGCGGAAGAACTGCCGGGACATGGCGGATTCTCTGGACATGAAGTGGCTGGCGCCGCCGGAACTGGAAGTGCTGCCGGCGGGCGCGATAGAGCGCGTGGCGCGCACCGGCAAGATCCGGCGCGTCATCGACCGCCGCGTGAAGGCCTGACGCCGCCGCGGCTGACTGCGGAGAACTATGCCGGGTGCTGGCGGGGGCTCACCACGAAAAAACGCCGCTCGCACACCGTGCTCGCGCTCCGACCTCGGCCCTCGCGCTCGTATGCGCCTCCGCTCCGCGAGGAGCAAAGCACCGTCAGCTGCGGCGCATACTCCGTAAGCTCGGGCCTTCGGACGGTTTTTCTTAGGTGAGCCCCCGCCATCCCCCGGTCGTCTCCTGATGTGACCCGCCGCGGACCGCTTTGGTAGAATATCTTAGAGGGCCGCGTGGCCCGCTGGAGCCGACAAGGAGGACAGCATGAGCGTTTATACCCCCAAGCAGCTGGAGAAGTACGCCGACGCCCTGATCTGGGGCCTGACCGCCGCCCGCCCCAAGCCCTTCAAGAAGTACGACAATATCCTGGTCCGCTGCGACCTGGAGGCCAGGGAACTGGGCGAGGTCGTCCACCGCAAGCTGGTCAAGCGCGGCTTCAACGTGGTCTTCAATTTCCTCTCCACCCCGGCCATCGAACGTTCCTTCTACGAGCATTCCGATGAAAAACAGCGCGGCTTCCTCGGGTCCTGGGACAAGGAGCTCTACAATAACCTCAACGGCTACGTCTACATTAACGCTCCCTCCTCGCTGACCCATCTTAAGGACATAGACACCAAGCGGCAGTCGCAGGCCGCCATAGCCCGCAAGCCGCTCTGGGAGATACGCAATAAGCGCGAGGAGAAGGGGCAGTTCGCCTGGACGCTCTGCACCTACCCGACGGAGGAGCTGGCGAAGCAGGCTAAGCTCTCCCTGAAGGATTACGCCGCGCAGATAGCCAAGGCCTGCTACATAAACGAGCCCGACCCGGCCAAAAAGTGGAACAGCATCTTCAAAGAAGTGACGGCCATCAAGAAATGGCTCAACGCCCTGCCGATAGACACCATCCGCACCGAATCGGCTTCCATGGACTTCGAAGTGAAACTGGGCGATCGCCGCAAGTTCCTCGGGGTGAGCGGCCACAATATCCCGAGCTTCGAGATCTTCACCTCGCCCGACTGGCGCGGCACGCGCGGCGTCTACTACGCCAACCTGCCGACCTTCCGCGGCGGCAACTACGTGGAGAGGATACGCCTGGAGTTCAAGGACGGACGCGCCATGAAGATCTCCGCGGCCAGGGGACAGGACTATGTCCGCAAGGTCATGGCCACCGACCGGGGCGCCGCGCAGATAGGCGAGTATTCGCTGACCGACCGCCGCTTCTCCAAGATAGACAAGTTCATGGCCGACATCCTCTTCGACGAGAACCACGGCGGCAGATACGGCAACTGCCACGTCGCCATCGGCAGCGCCTACACCGACACCTACGCCGGGGACCCGTCGAAGCTGACCAGGGAGGCCAAGGCGAAGCTGGGCTACAACGACTCGGCCGTGCACTGGGACATGATCAACACCGAGGACAAGAAGGTCACCGCGACGCTGAAGAACGGCAAAAAAGCGACCATCTACGAAAAAGGCCAGTTTAAGTGTTAGTTAGTAGTTAGGGGACGCTGATTACTAAATGACTATTCATCAAACGTCCCATGTCAGTACATACGACCGGTCCGCGTCGCCCTTCCCGGTGCGGAATAGTCATTTAGTAATCAGCGTCCCCTTCTTATGAGCACACTCTTTGAGGCTTTGAAGACCGAGCGCGGGCGGCATGTGGCGCGCGGCGTGTTCCTCGCCGGCTTCTCGGCCACTTTCCTCTTCTGCGGCTACGAATTCATCCGCTCGCCCGCGGAATCCATCTTCATGGCCCATTTCAGCGCGGCCGACAAACCCTACGCGCTGAGCGTGGTCCCTTTCTTCATGGCCGCGCTCATCTACCTCTACGGGCGTTCGCTCTCGGCCTTCGGCGGTTCGCGCACCATGGTCGGTTCCATGCTGGTCTCGGCCGCGGGGCTTACCGGGCTTTACTTCGCCGTCGGGGTCTTCGGCAAGCCGGCCGCTTTCCTCCTTTACGTCTTCAAGGAATCGTACGTCGTCATCATCTCGGAGCAGTACTGGTCGTTCATCAACAGCGTGCTGCGCGACGAGGAAGGCAAGGTCTTCAACGGTCCCGTGGCCGGCCTGGGCGCGCTGGGCTCGCTGCTCGGCGGCTTCTTCCTGAGCCGGTACGTGGCCGGCTTCGGCACCGAAGCCTTCATCCTCTTTTCCGCCGTCATGTTCTTCCCGGCGGCCGTGCTCATACGCGGCGCTTACGCGCAGGTCGGCGAGCCGCAGCCTTCGCGCGAGGAGGCCGGCGGCCGGCTCGGCCACGTGCACCTGAGCATACTCCGCGAGAACCGCACCGTGCTCTTCATAGCGCTGGTCATCTTCAGCGCCCAGGTAGTGGCCACCATGCTGGATATGCGCTTCTCGCTGCTGGTGCAGGACGCACTGCCGGACAAGGACCTGCGCACGGCCTACCTGGGCTCTTTCTGGATGAGGGTCAACAGTTTCTCGTTCGCGATGCAGTTCATCATGGCGCCGCTGCTGCTGCGCTGGGTGCCGACCCGCGGCATACAGGCGGCCATCCCGGCCGTGCACATCGCGGCCTGCGCGCTGCTGCTCGTCGTCCCGTCGCTGGGCCTGGCCGCCGGCGCCTTCCTGCTCTTCAAGGGCATGGACTATTCCATCTTCCGGGCCTCCAAGGAGACGCTCTACATACCGTTCTCCTACGACACCCGCTACCGCGCCAAGCAGGTGGCCGACGCCTTCACCTACCGTTTCTCCAAGGGGTTCACTTCCATGGTGCTCTCGGCGATCAAGGCCTCGGGCGGCATGCCGGGCGGAGCCTACGCGGCCGCCGCGCTGCTCTTCGCGGCGGCCTGGCTCGGCCTGTCGTTCCCTATGACCTCGAAGCGGGAGCCCGCGGCCGCCTGAACCGGCCGGCCCGGGAACGGAAGAGCCGCCCGGGGCGGCTCTTTTCTTTTGGAGGCGGAAAGGTCCGTCAGTAGTTGAGCGTCAGGGACATGCGGTGGGCGACGCCCAGGTCGCCGTGAGGGGAGAAGGAATAATCCAGGCTGTAGATGTCGTGCCGGAACCCGGCGCCCAGACCGACGTTGCGGAAACCCGAGTTCTCGGTGAGGGCGCGCGTGTTGAAGCCGGCGCGCAGCGCCATCTCCGTGCGCCGGCCGAAGGGTACGCGGAGTTCGCCGCCCATGGCGAGCCAGGGATAATTATCCCTGGGGTAGACGAGATCGGCGGTAAAATCCAGGTACCTGGCCAGCTGCGTGACGCTGCCCAGCTTCAGGACCAGCGGCAGCGGAGCCTCCTCCTTGTCGTGGCGCAGGCTGCCCATTATGTTCTGCGCGAGCATGCTCAGGCGGAACTTGTTCTCGAAGAAGTAGGGGAAGAGGAGGCCGATGTCCGCGGAGATCGTGTTGTCGCTGGACAGGATCTTGGAGCGCACCAGTTTGCCGTTGGCGCCCAGCACGAACCTTTCCTCGGGGTCGCGGTTGAAGCCGGTGATGTAGCAGGCGAAGCCCACGCTCAGCGACACGTCGTAGGGACTGAAGGAGCCGATATCCGCGGCGTTCTCGTCGGTCCTTTTTATGCTTCCGGCGGAGAAATGCTTGGCGGCCATGCCCCAGGAACCGACCTCTCCCGCGTTCTGGGCGTAGGAGAAGTAATTCATGGACATGTCCGCCATGTACAGGGAGTGCATGAGGAAGAGGGATTGTTTCTTTATGTGGATGAGACCGGCCGGGTTCCATTCGATGGCGGAGGCGTCCCCGACGAGGGAGGTGTAGGCCTCGCCGAGCGCGGCGCCCCTGGCGCCGGCCATGATCTTGAGGAACTGGCCCGAGGAGGTCCCGACAGCGGCGGAGTCGAACCCCGCCCCGGCGGCGGGGACGCGGGAGGCCGGCAGCGCGGCCAGGCACAGCAGGGCGGCCCTCGCCAGGAGGGCGGGTAAGGCCGCGGTCATGGTCCGGGTCCCGTTCATCTCAGCGCTCCACCGCCACTTTGAAGAGCTTGCCGCCGGCGTCCGGCGGCTTCACGAAGGCCAGATAGACACCGCTGGCCACTTCCCCGTTGCGTTCGTTCCTGCCGTCCCAGCTGGCCGTACCGTCCTGCCCGGTGCGCAGTTCCCTTACCAGTTCCCCCAGCACCGTGTAGATCTTTATGCCGGTACCGGCGGGCAGACCGGCGAAGCGCATGACGCCGGCCCTGGAGGAGGGGCGGTACGGGTTGGGATAGATCTTGAGCCCCGTCGTGCCGCTGCCGGGGAGGGAGATCATGATCTGGAAAGTGGAAAGATGCCAGGTCTGGGCTCTCACGATATTCGCGGCCGTGTCGGAGACGGACGGGAGGGGCACCCAGCCCCCGCTGACCGGGTCGTAGAGGGCCAGGACCAGCCGGGACCTGTCGGTGCCCGCCGGGAGATCTTCGACGCGGTAGGGGACCTCGAGCGTTACGGCCTCCAGTACCGTTACCGGCGGGAAATGCGACACTTCCAGGCCTATGCCCGTCGGCAGCAGGGTGCCGGCGTTGGACGGCCCTTCGGGCAGGGAGGCCGCCGGGGAGATCGTGAGGCGGGTCGATCCGCTCAGTCCGCCGGCCGGCACTATGACGGTGTAGTCGCCGTAGTAGGTCGCCAGCGAGACCGTGGTATCCACCCCGTAGGGGGCCGTTCCCTTCCGGTCGGCCAGGGTGACGGTGGAGCCGGTCAGGGTGAAGGAGGAGCGCTGGACCCCGTCGCGGCTTATGGCCTGCGCCCGCGTCCAGTAGGTGGCGCCTATCAGCAGTCCCGTGAAATAGAGGTCGGTCGTTCCGTCCGCCACGCCCGAAGAGTACAGGACGGAGAAATCCTCCGTCGTGGAGACCTCCACGGCGTAGGAGGTCCCGTACTGGTTGTCCCCGTCCTCCCAGTGCACGCTGAAGGCGTCCAGTTTGAGGCCGGAGAAGGCCGCGTCCTGCGCCAGCGCCTGCGGGGTGTCGGGCAGCGTCAGCGGCGCCGGCAGAGTGGCGAAATCGGTCGGGACGCCGGTATGGTTGAGGGCGGCGACCTGCGCGTAGTAGGAGGCGTTGGAGATCAGTCCGTCGAACCAGGCGCTGGTCTCGCGCGTGGTCGAGGAACGCACCGCCGAGGCGAAATCGGGGCGCGTGGAGATACGGACCGTGTATTCGGTGTCGGGAGGCGGGGGGTTCAGGTCCCTGTCCCAGTTTATCGTGACCGATGACTTGCCTATGCCCGAAGGCGTCGCGGCCGCGGGGAGGAAGGCCAGGGTGGCCATGGGCTCGAAGGCGTAAGGCCCCTCCTGTATCCCCAGGCGGTTGAACGCCGTCACCCAGAAAAAATAGGTGGTGTTTGGGAAAAGCCCCGAAGTGCTGAGCGCCAGGTTGTAGGTGTCCGAGCTGGCTACCGGGGCGCCGTCCGGGTTCTGCCAGTCCGGCGCCGTAGTGCTGACCACCCTGTAGAGGGTGTCGGGCGGATTGTCCCCCGCCGTCCAGTTGACGGTGAGGGTGCCCGTGCTCAGGAAGGAGAATTCCTCCTGCACCGGCGGTATGGCGCGCGTCACGGTGGAGCCCGGTACCGAGAACCTCTTGTCCCCGTCGAACGCCAGCGTGCCGAGCCGGAAATAATACGAGGTGTTCGGCGCGAGCCCCGTCAGCACGAGCGTGGAGACCGAGATCTCCGCCGTGACCGAGGAGAAGGCTATGGAGTCGAACCCCGGCTGGAGCGAGGCTTCCAGCGAGTAGCCCCAGGCGCTGTCCGGCGGCGGCTCCGGCGGCAGCGCGACCCAGGTTACCGCGGCGCTGGAATAGAAGACGCCGCTGAACTTCGCCCCGGCGGCCGCCTGGGGGAGGGTATAGTCATCGGAGGGCGTCGAAAGCGTGTAGACGGTGGTCCCGGAGAAAACGGGTCCGGCGCGGAAATAGTAGAAGGTATTGGGGTCCAGCCCTTCGACCGTGGCGGAGCCGGCGTCCCCATCCGGCTCGAAGCTCTCCGCCGCGATGTGCGTGAAGGAGAAATAAGTGGAGGCCTGCACCGCGTAGCCGTCGGCGCCCACCGGCCCGAAGGTCATCGTGGCGCTCGTGCTCCAGACGCGGTACAGCGTGACCAGCGGCAGCGGGTCGGCCGCCAGCGTGGCCGTATGGTCGAGGTCCGTGTAATTAGGCGTGAAGTCCCAGTTCAGGGCGGCTATGCGCAGGTAATAGGTCGTGCTCTGCCTGAGCGAGTCGAAGCCGAGGGAACCGCCGGAGGGGGCCGGGGCCGAAGTGAAATGCACCTCCGCGCCGGAGCCGAAAGGCCCGGTGGAGCGCTCGAGCACGTAGCCGAGACAGTCGTGCAGCATGTAGTGAACGACGAGGGAGGTCTGTCCCACGATCACGTTGGGTGTGACGGTATCCGACAGTTGTACCAGTTCCGCCAGCGTGATGGTGGAGACGGGCGCGGCGTAATTGCCCTCCATGGCGGAGTTCAGGGAGCCTCCCCTGAAATACCAGGTCGTGTTGGCCCGCAGTCCTTCTATCGAAAGCGAGTTCCATGACAGGTCGAAAGTGCGGCTGGAGACGATCAGGGCGCCGGGGTCCAGGCCGAAAGCCGCGGAAGTCGAAGCCTGCAGTTCGTAGCCGGCGGCCCCGCCCGCCAGAGCGTCCCATGAGAACAAGGCGGAGGTTACGTTCCTGGAGACCAGCCCGAAAGCCGAGATCGAAGAGGACCGTGTGGTGAAGGATTCGACATAGGTGAAATTCGGGACCCCGTTCCAGTTGAGCGCGCCGGCCTTGTAGTAATAGGTCGTGTTCATCAGCAGGCCTTCTATCGTCAGTTCCCCCGCGGCGGCGTCGGCCGAGGCCGAGGAATGGACCACCCCGGAGAAGACGGGCGAGGTGGACATCAGCAGCGCGTAACCCTCCGCGTCCCTCTCCTGGACACCCGAGGCCATCGGCGTCCAGGAGACCGCCGCGCTGGTCCGGTGGACCGCGTGGGAAACGTCCTGGAGTCCGGCGGTCAGGGTGCTTGTCGAGATAATGCCGGAGTAGATCGTTTCCACGTCCTCCAGGTTGGAGGCCTTGACCCGGAACAGGTAGGTCGTGTTGGCCAGCAGCCCGCTGGCCGTAAGGGGGGGGTGCGGCAGCGCGATACTGCCCTTATAGGAAGTGAAATCGGTGTGAGAGGTGTATTCCAGTACGTATTCGGTGTAGTCGGGGTTGCCGTTCGTCTCCCAGGAGACGCTGACCTGGGCCGTGACCGACGATTCCGCCGTGAAGTAGCCTTCCCCGCCCTGGAAGAAGGGGCCGCTGGGCGCGGCCGCCAGCGTGGCGGACTGGGCCTGTTCGTAAAAAGCGTCGCTCTGGGCCGAATTCTTCACCCTGAAGTAATAGATCGTGTCCTGGTCGAGGTTGATGTAGGTGCTGGTGGTCCCGGAGAAAGAGCCGGAAGTCTCCCACACGGCGAAAGATGAATCGGTCGAGAGGGCTATCCAGTATGGAGGGGACCCGGTCGTCCAGTTGAAGGTTACGGTGTTGAGCGTCGGGGCGCCGGGCACGGGAACGAGGGTCTGCGCCGCCGCGTCCGCGGACAGAACAAGGACCAGGCCGAGCGCGAGAGCGGCGGCCAAAAGCCTGGACTTTCCGGTCGGAAGGGACATATGACCTTTATAGTTTAACAGATTCGGGGCGTGATCTCGGTTAAAGATATGTTACAGCGGCGGACCCCATTGAAAGCGGCTCGGCTTGTATTATATTATAATTGCGTCGGCGCCATCCCAGCGCCTTCCCCGACAGCGAACCAGCAGCCCCGGCCGTGCTTCCGCGAAGCCAGGAGAGAACGAATGACGGAAAAAAAGCTGAACATACTGGTCATCAACCCGGGCTCGACCTCCGACGAGGTGAGCTATTACCGCGGCAAGGACCTGGTCTTTCATAAGACCGTGCGCTACAGTCCCGCCGAGCTGGCCCCCTACGAGCGGGAGAAGATAACCGCTCAGTTCGATTTCCGCAAGAAAATGGTCCTGAAGTCCCTCCAGGAGCACGGCGTGGACCCGAAGGAGATGCACGGCGTCATAGGCCGCGGCGGCCTGGTGAAACCCATAGAGGGCGGCGTCTACGCGGTGGACGAAACCCTGCTCGCCGACCTGCGCGAGGGCGTGCTGGGCGACCACTCCTCGAACCTGGGGGGCATTCTAGCGCACGACATCGCCGGCCCGCTGGGCATCCCTTCCTTCATCGCCGACCCCGTGGTCGTGGACGAGCTGGACCCGCTGGCCCGCTATTCCGGCATGCCCGAGAACCCGCGTATCTCCATCTTCCACGCGCTCAACCAGAAGCGCTGCGGCCGCCACGCGGCGCGCCAGCTTGGCAAGCCCTACGAGGAATGCCGGCTCATCATAATGCACGGCGGCGGCGGCATCTCCGTCGGCGCGCACCGCGACGGGCGCGTCGTGGACGTCAACAACGCCCTCAACGGCGACGGGCCCTTCACCCCCCAGCGCTCCGGCGGCGTGCCGGCCGGCGGCCTGGTGAAGATGTGCTTCAGCGGCAAGTACAGCCAGCAGGACATGCTGCTCAAGCTCAAGGGCCAGGGCGGCCTGGTGGCCTATACCGGCACCTCCGACTGCATAGCGCTGGAAAAATATATCCTCGACGGAGAGGTAAAGGAAGGAGCGGGCCTGGACCCCGCGAAGATAAGCCGCGAGCGGGCCAAAGAGGCCGTGCTGGCCATGGCCTACCAGATAGCCAAGGAGATAGGCGCCATGGCGGCCGTACTCGAGGGCAAGGTGGACGCGGTGGTCCTGACCGGCGGCCTGGCCTACGACAAGATCATAGTGGAGGAACTGAAGAAACGCGTCTCCTGGATAGCGCCCGTGCTGTCCTATCCCGGCGGCGACGAGATGGCCGCGCTGCGCATAGCCGCGGAAAAAGGCCTGCGCCACCCTAATTCGGTCAAAAAATACTGACAAGGAGCTTACCCGTATGAACTTCAGGAATTTCGACGATCTGCTGTCCAAGGTGCGCGGAAAGACCAACCGCATCGTGGTCCCCGGCGCCAACAACGACGAGGTGCTGACCGCCTGCAAGATGGGCGTGGACAACTCGATAATCTCCGGCGGCATCCTGATAGGGCCCAAGGCCCAGGTGGAGGAGATGGCGCGGAAAGTCGGGCTGAAACTCGACATTTTCGAGATAGTGGACAAGAGCGATTACGCCGAGATGTGCAACCTGGCCGTCGACCTGGTCAAGGCCGGCAAGGGCGACTTCCTGGTGAAAGGCCTCGTCGACACCAAGTTCTACATGAAGGCCATCCTCCGCAAGGAGATAGGCGCCGTGGCCGAGGGCACCGTGCTCAGCCACTTCGTCCTGTTCGAGCTGGCCAACTACCACAAGCTCTTCGCCGTGACCGACGCGGCCATAATGATAGCGCCGACGCTGGACCAGAAGCAGATGATCCTCAACAACTCCGTCGACATGATGCGCATGCTGGGCGTCGAGAAACCCAATGTCGCGGTGGTCTGTCCCGTCGAGAAGGTGAACGAGAAGATCCCCAGCACCCTCGACGCCGCCGAACTGGCGAAACGCAATAAGGAGGGGAAGATAAAGAACTGTGTGGTGGAGGGCCCCTACGACGTCTATATCTCCTTCTCCAAGGAGCTGGCCGCCGAGAAAGGCATAAAGGGCGCGCAGGTGCCCGGCAACACGGATATCGCGCTGTTCCCGGACCTGGATTCGGCCAATCCGGTCTACAAATGCCTGAGCTTCTTCGGCGCCGGCATGAAATCCGCCACGCTGCTGGCCGGTTCCAATATCCCGGTCATCCTGCCCTCGCGCACGGATTCGCCGATGACCAAGCTGCATTCGATAGCGCTGGCCTGCTATCTCAAGGACAGGAACAAGGTGCCGGCCTGAGCCGCCGCGCGATCAGGAGAAGAACATGATCTGGAACTTCATAAAGGACAAGCTGTCCAGGGAAAGACCGGCGGAGCCGAAAAAAGAGACCGCCTCCGCCGCGGCCGCTGCCGAAAAGCCGGTCCCGTCTTCTGCCGAAAAGCAGGCGCAGGCCGCGGCTGTGAAGACGGAAAAAGCCCTCAAGGATAAGACCGACGACGAACTGGCGGCGGAGCTGGACAAGATCTCGCCCGAGATACTGTCCCAGGCCCGCACCCCGCAGATGCGGCGGATGATAATCGGCGTCTACCGCAAGATGCTGGCCGACGGCGTGGACATCGACGACGGCCGCGCGGTCAAGAAGTGGCTCAAGAAGCATCCCGAGGTGCTGCAGGGCGGCGAGGTGCAGAAGGTGGAGACCGTTAAGCGCGGGGAACCCAGGATAGGACGCAACGACCCCTGCCATTGCGGCTCGGGAAAGAAATACAAGAAGTGCTGCGGCGCCGGCTGAGCCTCTTTCCGCCAGGCATGAAAAGAAGACCCCCGGCGTAAAGGCCGGGGGTCTTCTGTTTTGCGCGGACCGGTCAGTCCCAGGACACCTGGGGCGTCCCCTCCGGCGCCTGGGGCGTGAGATCGTCGAAACTCGGATTGTCGGCGCTCATGTCGTTGAAGCGTCCGTCGCCGTATGCGCCGTAGGTCTGGAAGCCGTCCACCTTGTCCACCAGGGGGCTGCTGAAAGTCCAGGCCGCGTCGGTCTGCAGATAGGCCACGGGGGCTTCGTTCGTGCCGGCGTTGGCGGGATTGGAGATCCTGATGCCGAGCGAGAACTTGGTCGCCCACTTTATGTCGAATTTTTCGGTCTTGACCGTGAGATTGCCTATATAGGCGCCCTTGCCGTCGGGCGTCTTTCCGCCGTAATTGAAGGATAACGCGTAGTTCATGTCCAGCACGGTCATGCCGGACCTGTTCTCGCAGGTTATGCCGTAGCGCACTTCGCGCCGGCCTTCCCAGCCGGAGATCTGGCTCCAGCTGGCCCAGCCGGGATAGGCGCTGGCGTAATAGTGGTCCAGGTGGGAGACCGGCCGGCCGGCGTTTATCAGTTTCCACGCGCCCGCGCCCACGGCCACTATCACCACTCCGGGGTGTATCTTCTCCCCGGTGAAAGCCGGTCCGCCGGGCGGCAGCTGCGGCTCCTGTCCGAAAAGCGATCCGCCGGCCGGAAGTTCCGGCTCCTGGGCGAAGGGGACGGTCCTGTCAGAAAGCCGGGTGAAGACGCAGCGCGTGGTTATGCCCTTCTGCTCCCCGGCCCCGGCGAAGGCCGGGACCTGGAGCAGCAGGAGGGCTGTCAGCGCGGCGCGGAAGGCCATCGCTTAGTTCCACTCCACTTTCACGTTCTCGGCGGGAACCGGCAGGGCCAGTTCCTCGGCCATCTTGTCCGCGTCGGGGCTTATGTCGCGGAACAAGCCGTCGCCGCGCACCGCGTAGGTCTCGAAGCCGCGGGTGGTCTTGAGGGGGCTGGAGATGCTCCAGTTGACGTCGGCCTGCATATAGGCGAGCGGGTCCTCCGGGGTGCCGACGTTCATCGGGTCGGATATCCTTATATCCATATAATACTTGAAGCCCCATTTGATCTCGAAGCGGGTGGCCTTGGCCGTGAAGTTCGTTATGTATTTACCCTTGCCGTCCTGATCGTGGCCGCCGTAGAAGAAGGAGACCTCGTATTCCAGGTCCAGCACGGTGATGCCGTAGAGGTTCTTGCACTTGAGTTCGTATACGACCTTCTTGGGGCCGCGCCAGCCGGTGATATTGTGCCAGTTTCCCCAGCCCGGTATGGCG
>ERZ795032.2108-NODE-2108-length-11983-cov-7.732143_pt1 | contig 11983 bp, 11 predicted proteins | sample MGYA00375124_ERZ795032 | MGnify/ENA primary metagenome ERZ795032 (study PRJEB30167, sample SAMN05720154) | activated sludge metagenome | isolation source: Anaerobic digester | place: China | collected 2015-12-16 ...
TCCTGACCGGATCGTGCCGGTTCGGGCTCTGGCACGTCCACGTCTCCTGGGAGGGTAATCTGGTCTACAGGGTGCGGTTTGCGCGCCAGGGGATCGAGGGGCCCGTCCCCGAAGAGATCCGGCGCTACTGTGCCGGCCGGCCGGCAAGACTCGCCGACCTCCAGAGCATCGCAACCGCAGGTGGGGGGGTGTACCCCCGGATATACCGTGCCGTCCGTGAGATACCCTGCGGCGAGACCACCACCTACGGTGAGGTCGCCCGGACGGTCGGCACCGCGCCACGTCTGGTAGGCCTGGCGATGTCCCGGAACCCAACGCCCATCGTTGTCCCCTGCCACCGCGTCGTTGCAAAGACCGGTATCGGCGGTTTTTCGCCCGATCCAGCGATCAAGGAGGAGTTGCTTGCCATGGAGAGACGGGGAACTGTCTGCAGGTCAGAAATGAGAGAAGTTAACAGGTAACGCTGTCCATAATATAGTTGTTAAGATGAAGGTCGTGTTAATGGGCGCCGGGGCTGTAGGCCTGACCATTGCCGCAAAGTTGTCCCGCGTCGCTGATGTTCATGCTGTCGCCCGCAAAAGACATGCGGATGCGGTCAAGCAGCAGGGTTTCCGGATGACCGGTATATGGGGCGAGGGGACCTATCGGTTCAGCTGTTCCGAGGAGATCCCGGCCGCCTGGCAGGATGCCGATTACTACATCATCACCGCGAAGTCCACCGAGACGGAGGCGATATGCCGCCAGTTCGCCGAGACCATCAGGGGGCGGGAGGTGGTGAGCCTCCAGAACGGTATAGGAAACGAGGAGATAATCGCCCGGTTCACCGATCGCGTCATCGGTGCGATGATCATCACCGGGTTCGAGTGGCAGGGCGATGCTGCCGTCCACGTATCCGTCGAGGCTGCGCCCATGAAACTCGGGCGATTCCCCTCCGGCACCGACGAGGCAGTGGAACGGCTTGCCGCCCTTATGCGGGATGCCGGTATCCGGGCAGAGACTACCCCAAACATAAAGACCGATATATGGTCAAAGACCCTCTACAACTGCGCGCTCAACCCGCTGGGCGCGCTCATGAACGTCCCCTACGGAGCGCTCACCGACCCCCACGCCTGGACGGTTGTCACCGCGATCGTGAGGGAGGCCTACAGCGTCTCGGAGGCCGAGGGTATCCCCCTCCCCTGGAAGACGGCAGACGCCTACCTTGACTACCTCAGGGAGGATCAGTTGCCCGCAACGGCCGCCCACCACTCATCGATGCTCCAGGACATCAACCGCAAAAGAAAGACCGAGATAGACTTCATGAACGGCGCTGTGGCAACGCTCGCCGAGAAACACGGGATCGCCGCGCCCTACAACACCTGTATCACCGAACTGATCCGGTTCAGGGAGCGACTATAAGGAAGGATGATGAGCACATGCGGTCTGCGATCGTCCTTGTAGGCGGGGCGGCAAGGCGTGCCGGAGGGAGGGAGAAGTACTTCTTCACGTTCCAGGGCAGGACGTTCATCGAACGCCTAATAGAGAGACTGCAGGGGGTGGCAGACGAGATCGTGGTGGTTGCACGTGACCCCGAGCAGTGCGAACGGTTCTCTCACCTCGACGGCATCAGGTGTATACCGGATCTCCGGCAGGGGCTTGGTCCCATCGGCGGACTGCATGCGGGGGCGCTCGCCGTTAACGGCGAATACGTCTTTGTCGCCGCCTGCGACATGCCCTGCATCCATCCGGGTGTGGTGAACCTTCTCTTTGATGCCGCCGTAGGGTATGATGCCGCCATACCCTGCTGGAACGCCGACATGCTCGAACCGCTCCATGCGGTCTACCGGACGAAGGCGCTGCGCGACTACCTTGGCGAACACGACTCGCTCTCGCTCCGGCCGATGATCTGGAGCATGAATACATGTTACGTCCCCGTGGAGAAGATCCGCGAGATCGATCCCGACCTCATGACGTTTACAAACATCAATAACATGGAAGACCTGGAGTCGATCGACCCCTCATCCGAGCGCGAGTCCTGTTAGGCAGGGGTTTTTACACCCTCTGCCTTCTTCCGCTTGCATCACGCGCGTAGCGCCCGAACTCGCTATCCCGCAGGACCGTGCCTGGAAAGACCGGGCCGTCCCTGCAGACCCGGAGACCATGGGGGTCGATACAGCACGACCCGCAGAGGCCGACCCCGCACTTCATGTAGCGCTGGAGAGAGAACTCACCCCGCCCGGCATACCCTTCCCGCTCGAGTATCCGGAGGACGGCCGCCATCATGACCTCGGGGCCGCAGACACAGATCCGGTCGAACCCTCCCAGGTCGACCCTCGAGATCAGTTCGGTAACAAACCCATGATGCCCGGCGGTGCCGTCATCGGTTGCAACCATCAGCGTCGCCGCGCTGCTTATCCGGTCGGTAAAGAGGAGCTCGGATGCCGTCCGTGCGCCGAGGAGGAAGACCTCAACCTGGCCGGCCGCGACGAGTGGGAGCAGCGGCGTGGCGCCGACGCCACCGGCGATGGCAAGCGCCCGGTGCCCGGATACGGAGAAACCGTTCCCGTAAGGCCCCCTGATACCCATAACGTCGCCTTCCTGCATCGCGAAGAGCGCGGCAGTCGCGTCCCCGACCTTCTGGACGGTGATCGAGGTGGGGGAGGAGAGAGCCATCGGGATCTCATCCACGCCCGGTACCCAGACCATCACAAACTGTCCTGGCCGGGCGGAGATCTCGTGGTCAAAGTGAAACGTCCTGATCGAGGGCGTCTCCTCCACGATCCTGGTTATCTTCACCCCGATTGGCATCCCCTCATGCATGAGCACACCCCACGATCTCTCGCGCGTCCAGACCGTCGCTGCCGTAGAGGTCGTCAGCGATCGAGGCGAAGATACGGGTATCCTGGACGACCGCGCTCCCGATCTCGACCGCACATGCCCCGGCCATCATCATCTCGATGACGTTATCAGCGGTTGAGACCCCACCACAACCTATGATCGGTATAGAGCACGCCTCGTAGAGATCGTAGACGCACCGGACGGCAACCGGGAATATGGCTCTCCCTGAAAGTCCGCCAAACCGGTTCCCGAGCACCGGTCGCCGGAGAGATGTGGAGATCCGCATCGCCTTCACCGTGTTGATGGCAACCAGCGCGTCAGCCCCGCCCCGCTCCGCGGCAAGCCCGATCTCGGTGATATCGGTGACATTAGGTGTGAGTTTCACCCATGTCGGAACCCCGAGCGACGCCACCGCCCGGGTGCATTCCTCCACAACGTCAGGGTTGCTCCCGATCGCAGCCCCGTAACCCTCGGCGTGGGGGCAGGAGAGGTTTAACTCGAACCCTGATACCCTGGCGGCGAACCACCCGGCAACCGTCCGGAACTCTTCCGGGGTCCCGCCGAAGATGCTCGCGATCACCGGTTCGCCCTGAAGAACGCCCAGTTCCTCCGTAAACGCGGCCGAGGGGTTGGGCAGGCCCATGGCGTTGACGATACCATCTTCGAGGACTACCAGGCAGGGGCCGGGGTGCCCCTCCATCGGCGCAGGACCGATGGATTTGGTGACCACGCCGCCTGCACCGCACCTGAGGATACGGGCAAGCGATGCCCCCGTGCTACCGAGGATCCCGGCTGCCAGAATGAGATGGTTCTTCAGTCTTATACCGCCGACCTCGACCGGGCCAGGATTAAGCACAACCATTGAAAAAAGGTAGGAGCAGGGTATTATTATACTCTCGCGCCAAGTATACTGAGAGAGAACTGGCCGTTTTCGTGCGGAGAAATGACCCATTCTCGTGCACGAGTTCTCAACCAGAATCCAGATCGATAACCATGACCTCGCTTGCAATCCTTGGCGCAGGAAAAGTTGGGGGCGAGACCGCGTACCTCTCCGCTGTGCTCGGTCTTGTGGACGAGATCGTCCTATACGATGTATACGAACCCCTCCTCCGGGCGCAGGTGTTTGACCTGCAGCATACCGGTCTTGATCTCACGATATCCACCGATAAGAGGGCGATGCGGGATGCCGATATCTTTGTCTTTGCAGCAGGGACTCCGCGAACGCCGGAGATCAGGACACGGGCCGATCTCCTGGAAGCAAATATCCCGGTGGTGAAGAGTTGCAGCGACCTTCTGCAGGGCTTTACCGGGGTTGTCATCACCATTACAAACCCCATGGACGCAAACAACTACGGGTTATGGAGGATGGCGGGGATCGACCGGGAGCGGTGCATCGGGTTTGGCGGGCAGCTCGACAGCGCCAGGTTAAACGGGTTTCTAAGTGAGGCCGGGATCCCGGCGCAGGGCATTGTGCTCGGGGAGCACGGGGAGCACCAGGTGCCGGTCTTCTCGAAGACGGGTTTTGAGGTCCCCATAACAGAGCGGGAGGCGATCCTTGAGAAGATGCGGGGGGCGAGCATGGAGGTGATCCGCGGTAAGGGCGGCACCGTCTTTGGACCTGCCTACCACATCGTTATGCTGGTCGACGCGGTCCTGCGTGATCGGCGCCAGGTGCTCCCCTGCTCGTGCGTGCTTGACGGTGAATACGGTCTATCCGGCTGTTCCCTCGGTGTTCCGGCCAGGATCGGTCGCGAGGGGATACTCGGGATCGAGGAATGGAGGCTTGACCCCTGGGAGTCCTCAAAGATGGCAGAGGCGGGGTCGTTTGTGCAGAAACTCTGCAGGAGATTCGATGGCAAACCAGGTTCATGAATCGGTTATGACTGTTCCGACAACGCTGGAAGACTTCGGGCGGATCCGGATCGGTATCCACCAGGTGGAGTACAGCACAGGGGCAGGGTTTGAGATCCCGGTTATCCATATATTCGGGAGGGACGCCTCCGGAAAGGCTGTCAGGGTTGATGTCACCGGGTTCAGGCCATACTTTTATGCGCCGGTCGATCAGGTCGATGGCAAACCCCTCCCGCAGGAGGTTGAGGTAGAGCCCGGGACAATCTATCGCTCCATACGGGGAGACCTCCTCCGACGCCTCCACACCAGACGCCCTTCTGACGTCCGTAACGTCCGCGATAAGTTTGCGCCTCACTTTGAGGCCGATATACCGTTCACAACACGGTTCATGATCGACTGCGGTCTCACCGCGGGTGTTGAAATTACCGAAAATGCCGCTCGATCGCCGGATGGCGCCTATGTGGTGGCGTATCAGGACCTGAAACCGGCAGATATCAAGGCCCCTGCCCGGGTCTGTATAATGGATATAGAGTGCGTCGATGAACACGGTTTTCCGGAACCAGAGCGCGACCCGGTTATCGCTGTAACCTGCTGGGACTCGTTTGAGGACGACTACACTACCCTGCTATGGCAGCCGGGCGTTGAGCCAGGCGACGCCTCCGAACTCAGGGTCGATGACCGGCACAGGGTCGTCCGCTATCCGGATGAGGTCTCGATCTTCCGGGGGCTTGCGGACTACATCAGGGAACGTGACCCGGATATCCTTTCAGGCTGGAACTTCGTTGATTTCGATATTAACTACATTATAAAGCGGATGGCGGCACTCGACCTGAGGGCGGAGGATCTGGCACGTCTCCCGGGGCGGACGGAACGCGAAGCCATACGGGGGAGGGCGGTCTTCGATCTCCTGGCCGCTTACCGTAAGATGCACCAGGCCCAGAAGGAGTCCTACAGGCTCGATGCGATCGCGGAGGAGGAACTTGATGTGAAAAAAGTCCGCTACAGCGGAACGATCACCGACCTCTGGCGTTCCGACCCGGCGCACCTTGTGGAGTATAACTACCGTGACGTCGAACTCTGTGTCGGGATCGATAGAAAAAACAGTCTCATCGAGTTCTACCGGGAGATTGCCCGCTATGTCGGATGTCCGCTCGAGAATACGCTGAACTCATCAAACGTAATCGATATCTACGTTCTGCGGAAGGCGTCAGGCAGGTTTGTCCTCCCCTCAAAGGGGCATGCTGCCGGGGACGAGTTTGAGGGCGCGCTGGTCTTTGAGCCAATCATCGGTCTGCGGGAGAACGTGGTGGTCCTTGATTTGAAGTCGCTCTACCCGATGGCGATGATGACGATCAACGCTTCGCCCGAGACGAAGAACCCGAACGGTGAACTGCGCGCTCCGAACGGCGTCCGGTTCTCCCGTGAACCGGACGGGCTGACAAGGAAGATCCTTGCCGAACTCTTAAAGGAGCGGGACGAGCGAAAACGTCTCCGCGACCGGTATCCCTTCGGATCGCCGGAATACGTTCTCTACGACCTCCAGCAGAACGTCCTGAAGGTTCTTATGAACTCCTACTACGGGGTATCGGGCTACCCCAGGTTCAGGTTATACGACCGCGAGATCGGGTCGGCCGTCACCTCGGTCGGCCGGGCGATAATCCGGCATACGAGGGATCTCATCAGCAGACTGGGTTACACCGTCCTCTACGGCGACACCGACTCCTGCATGGTGGAGATCCCGTCGGGCAACCTCCAGGAGACCATTGCCCGTGCAAAAGAGATCGAGGCGCAGGTGAACGCGAGTTACGATGAGTTCGCAAAGACCGAACTGAACGCCGATAAGCATTACTTCTCGATAAAGTTCGAGAAGGTTTATCGCCGCTTCTTCCAGGCCGGGAGGAAGAAACGGTATGCCGGGCACCTGGTCTGGAAGGAGGGGAAAGAGGTCGATGAGATCGATGTTGTCGGGTTTGAGATCCGGCGTAGCGACTCGCCCCAGATCACACGAGAGGTGCAAAGCACGGTACTTGAGATGATCCTTCGCGGGGATAGTTTTGAGGAGGTGCGGGAGTACCTCCGCGATGTCATAAGGAGGTATCGTCGCGGTGAGTATTCCCTGGACGAGGCCGGTATTCCCGGCGGGATAGGGAAGAACCTGGACGGTTACGAGAACGATGATGCCCACATCCGGGGGGCGAAATACTCAAACGAGTATCTCGGGACCGACTTCAAGCGCGGTAGTAAGCCGAAACGGGTCTACATCAAGGCGGTGACGGGGAAGTACCCGCGGACGGACGTGATCTGTTTTGAGTACGCCGATCAGGTGCCGCCGGAGTTTGTAGTGGACTGGGAGACGATGCTTGAGAAGACGCTGAAAGGCCCAATATCGAGGATCATCGAGCCGCTCGGTTGGAAGTGGGCAGACATCGACCCGTCGCGGACGACGCTCTTTGATTTCGGGATGTGAGAAAAGGGTTTGAAGGGCTGACCTTACGCGAGGCCCCTCTTTGCGAGTTGTTCCTGGAGGACGGCGTTACGTTCGAGGTTCTTTGACCAGATGATACGGCCGCTGACGATCCGCCAGGCGTCCATCTCCAGAACTTCGATCCCCGCGGGAACGTCGTGAACGTCAGCTCCAGCAGGCACCACCAGGACCGCCCTGTCGACGTCGATATTGTTTGCGGCAAGTTCGCGGCAGATCTTCTGGAGTTCGTTGACGGCGTTCGGGGAGACCTTTGAGGTCATCTTAAAGTTTACAACCACCCGCTCCGTCCTGCCGGCAACCCGGCGGGATAGCAGGTAGTCTGGCTGCACATTGCCGTAGACCGGTTTTTGCTCGTAGCGCCAGCCATCCTGCGGAGAGAATCGCCTGGAGAGTGCCTTCTCGACATCAAGATACGTTGAGTTCTTTATGCCACCCATATCAATATCCTCAGGCTTAGTGTATGGTCATGGTCGGTTATAAGTGTTGTAGTATTCTGTTCGACGGTTTCACGCCGGGTTGAAACGGTTCGCGGGGGTGATCTGGAGGGGATGTTGCATGCAGATGAAGACGTGAGATGGGGGCAACCCCCCTGTCCCGACATGTCGCCGGATGAGTATCTTAACCTCTGGAAACCCCCCAACCTCCCGGCCTCCTCCCGCCCCCTCAAGGGGGCGGGCAGTGAGGGGTGATTGGCCCGGTGGCGGTGCACGGGGACGGAAGCAGGATCGCCAGGATGACTCCACAGTAACGCGGGAAAGACACCCAGGCGACCCTACCGGTGGACAATCCCCCCGCGGGTGGGGCTGACGTGGAGGGGACGGAACGCTCCCCCGCCCCCTGTCTCACCGTGTCACCCTGGCACTCTCTTTCCTGAGAGGAGTGCACCCCCCCGTAATGGCCCGGCCAAACTCTCAGACCCCAGACCCCGGAAGGACCAGATCGCTATGTTCAATGCCGAGGATTCAGGTACACTTGAGTATAACAATGACAATACAATACCTGCTAGGAAACGAGGCCATTGCTCACGCATGCCTGGAGGCAAAGATCGATTTTGCCAGCGGTTATCCGGGGACACCGTCCTCCGAAGTGATAGACACCCTCCGGATGCAGGATGAACGTTCCCTCGCACTGGAATGGTCAACAAACGAGAAGGTCGCCCTCGAGAACGCGCTCGCTGCCGCATGGTGCGGTCTGCGCGCCATCTGCACGATGAAACACGTCGGTTTGAACGTGGCGGCCGACCCCCTGATGACAAGCGCATACACCGGCGTCACCGGGGGACTCGTCATCCTCTCGGCGGACGACCCCTTCGCACACAGCTCCCAGAACGAACAGGATACCCGGCGGTATGCCCATTTTGCCCGGCTCCCCTGCCTGGACCCCTCGTCCATCCAGGAGGCGCACGACATGGCCCGGGACGCCTTCACCCTCTCCGAGGAGGTAGGGCTGCCGGTCATCCTCAGACCCACAACCCGCATCTGCCACTCAAAGGGTGATGTGAACCTCGGCGAGATCGGTACGGAGCACCGGACTGCCACGTTCCAGCGCAACCCCAAACAGTACGTCGTCATCCCGGCTCACACCCGGCCGCTGCATAAGGCCCTGAACGCAAAACAACCGGCGATCAGAAAGCGACTCCCAGAACTCGGCTACAACCGCTACACCGTCCGCGGCAGGACCGGCGTCATCACAGGCGGCGTCTCGGCCGCCTACGTCCAGGAGGTGCTCGGCGACGACGTCTCGCTTGCTATCATCGGAGCCTACCCCATCGACGAAGACTGGCTCCGGGAGTTTGTCGACCAGCACAGCAAGGTCCTTGTCGTCGAGGAACTCGACCCCGTCATAGAGGAGGTCGTCCGGCGGGTGGCGACGAAGACAGAGGTCTACGGCAAGATGAACGGTACTGTCCCCTACGAGGGAGAGTTCACCCCGGCAACGGTCGCAAACGCCCTTACTGCGGCCGGCATGACCGCGGCGACGACCTTCCCGACCGTAAACCCCGTTCCGGGAGTCCCGCCCAGGCCGCCGATCCTCTGTGCCGGGTGCATGCACCGCTCTACGTTTTATGCGATGCGCCGGGTATTTCGCGACGCCATCTTCCCGAGCGACATCGGGTGTTACACCCTCGGGCTCCAGCTTGGCGCCGTGGACACAACCATATGTATGGGAGCCTCGATCACCATCGGGAGCGGGATCGCCCGCTCCGGGGAGAAGCGCCCGGTCGTCTGCACCATAGGCGACTCGACGTTCCTTCACACCGGGATCCCCGGGCTCCTGAACGCCGTCTACAACGGCGCCGATATGGTCGTTGTCATCCTGGACAACCGGACCACCGCCATGACCGGCCACCAGCCCAACCCAAACACAGGGGTCAGGGCCAACGGCGAGGAGAGCACCCCGATCTCGCTTGAAGCGATCTCTCGTGCATGCGGCGTCTCCTGGGTCGAGACGGTCGACCCCTACGACCTCCCGCTGCTGCTTGAAACCTTCCGCCGGGCAAAAGAGCGGGACGGCGTCAGGGTGGTCATCGCAAAACAGCCCTGTGTCATGATTGCACGCAGGTACGGCATCCGCCGCAAACCCTATACGGTCGACCCCGACCGGTGCACGGGTTGCGGCACGTGCCGGGCTTTCGGCTGCCCGGCGATCGCGTTTTCAGATGAGACCGCGGTGATCACCGAACTTTGCGCCGGTTGCGGTGTCTGCGCCGATATATGTCCGTCGGGCGCGATCATACTGGAGGGACGGAGATGAAGCCATCGTTTGATATCCTGATCGTCGGGATCGGCGGCCAGGGGACGGTTCTCGCCTCAAACGTCATCGGCGAGGCGTGCATCATCGAGAACCGGAGCGTGCGCAGCGCCGAGACCCACGGCATGGCGCAGCGCGGAGGGTCGGTGGAGAGCCATGTCCGGATCGACGGCAGATACGGGTCTCTTATAGTGCCCGGGACGGCCGACCTCCTTATAGCCTTCGACCTGCTTGAGGCACTCCGATACCGACACTACCTCTCTGCCAGCGGGAGGCTTATCGTGAACCGGCACCTGGTCGTCCCGACGCCGGTCTACCAGCAGGGGATGGAGGCGCCGGGCGAGGAGGATATACTTGCAGCCCTCTCTGACCTCGATCTCACCTGCATCGATGCAGCAGCAATCGCAGAGGAGGCGGGAAACATCCTCTCGCAGAACATTGTTATGCTAGGGGCGGCGTCGGCGGATATCCCGCTTCGGCCGGAGAGTCTGGAAGAGGCGGTGCGACGCTGTGTGCCGCCAAAGACGGTAGATGTAAACACAACCGCCTTCCGACTGGGGCGGGAGAGGGGTGCAGGGTCGTCGTGAGTGAGCTGGATACCGTCGGGGGGCTCAGGGTCGATGAAGCCGGGCGAAAACGGCAGATCGAGTTCTTTGAGGATCCCCGCCTCCCCGGCTACATGGAGCGGTTGATCGAGTCATACATCGAGAAGAAGACCGGGAAGCCCCCGGATGACCAGGTGGTGCTCGATCGGATAGCAAATGCCATCCTTGCCCAGAAGAGCAGGTACTGGAAGGAGCGGCAGGTGAGTTATCGGAAGGCCTACCACGTCCTTGGCTACCTGGTCTACCATGCTCCGGTCTACGTGGTGCAGTTTGAGCATATCCTATGGCAGATCATCGAGCAGGGGCTTTCAAAACAGCATATGCGTATCCTCGACCTCGGCACCGGGCCCGGGGTGGTGCCGCTCGCAGTCATCGACCTTCTCAACCGGATCGGGAGCGGGACGGCGGAGGTCCATGCCGTCGAGCGCTCTGAGGAAAACCTGGAGGCTTACAACGCCATCGTCCCGGCCGCTGCTGCAGCGGCGGGGGAGAGGGTGCGGGTGGAAAGACCTATCCGCGCCGATATCGAGAGGCTTGACCCCGCCGACCTTCCCTGCGGGATAGACCTCATGGTCTTCTCAAACGTCCTGAACGAGGTTCGTAACCTGGAGATCGAGCAGCGCGCCGAGATCGTCGTCGCTCTTGCAGATCGGCTCTCGTCCGACGGGACGATCGTCGTTGTGGAACCCGCTGACCTTGCCAACTCGACCACGATGCGCCGGACGGTTCGGGCGATCGCAGACCGGGGGCTTACCATATACGCCCCCTGCTCGTTCATCCAGGGAACCGCCTGCAACCCGGTGCGGTGCTGGACGTTTGAGCAGAAGGGCGAGATCCGGCCGACACGGTTGATGGAGCGTCTCGCGGCGCGGAAAGACGGTTACAGGTTCGTCAATCTCGATCTCAAGTACTCGTCGGCGCTCCTTCGAAAGGACGGAAAGACGCAGCACACATACCGCGTTCCGCCGGGGGCGAAGTTCGCACGGCTCTCTCACCTCCGGCAGCACCGCGACAGGAAGATAAACGTTGTCGGGTCGCTAATATCAGGGAACCTGGGCGATGCCAGGACGAAGGTCTACAGGGTCTGTGACGGGACACCCGCAGACCCGGTCTATGCTGTCATCCCCGCGAGCCTCCGCGGCACAAACCGTGAGGTGCTTGATGCGGTTGCCTATGGTGATATCGTCCGGTTCTACGGTGTTCTTGTCCGGTTCAACCGGGATCACGACGCCTATAACCTTGTGATCCTGCCCACGACCAGGATCGAACCTGTCAGGGAAGTGCAGCCAGCGGGTGCTACATGAGGGACGCTCTGCGGGGAGATACCGGCGGAGAGGGAGACCCCCGGGAGACGTCGGTCGTCGCAACAGTCTCCGATTCTGCGAAATGTTTAATAGCAAATCGCTCTAACAATGTTAGAGCAGGGACCCGCCTTAACTCAGACTGGTAGAGTGCGCGGCTGTAGTATGGTCAT
>ERZ795032.2111-NODE-2111-length-11965-cov-3.987993_pt1 | contig 11965 bp, 10 predicted proteins | sample MGYA00375124_ERZ795032 | MGnify/ENA primary metagenome ERZ795032 (study PRJEB30167, sample SAMN05720154) | activated sludge metagenome | isolation source: Anaerobic digester | place: China | collected 2015-12-16 ...
GTCCGCGTAGGCCTCCGCGCTCATCGAGAAGCCTGGCTCCCGCGTGCGGCCGAGCAGGTTGGCTATCTTCTCGCCGTAGTCCCCCATTTTCTCGAAGTCGTTTATCATGCTCATGAGCGAGAGGACCTCGCGGCTGGCGGTGTTGGACAGGCGCTCGTGCACCAGCGAGGCCAGGTAGTCGTTTATCTTGTGCTCCAGCACGTCGGTGGTCTTTTCGTCGGCCTTGATGGCCTCGATCTCGTGGTCCTCTATCCTGCCGTCGGCCAGGGCGCCGGATATTTTCGCCATCATCCCGGTCACCACGCCGGCCAGATTATCTATCTCCCTGCGCGCGGCGTCTATGGCCAGTTCGGGGGCGCGGGCGAAAGGCGTGGTCAGGTAGACCAGCTCGTGTTCCGGCGGACCTTTCTCAACGATATCCGGTTTCACGAAGAGGATGAGCCTCTCGAACTGCTTTATGAACGGCAGCATAAGCCCGGTGTTTATTATGTTGAAGACGGTGTGGAAGGCCGAGATATGCAGCGGTATGGCCGTCAGCAGCGCGGCCTCGGTCAGGCCGTAGGGTGAGCCGGGGACCAGGCGGTCCACCAGGCCGATCATCGGTCCGAAGAGCAGCGCCGCCCAGACGACCCCCAGGACGTTGAAGAGGAAGTGGCCGATGGCCGCCTGCTTGGCGGTGTTCGACGCGCCGATGGCGGCCAGGTTGGCGGTTATAGTGGTGCCGATGTTCTCCCCCAGCACCAGCGCGGCCGCGGCGGGGAAGCCGATGATGCCTTTGGCGGCCGCCGCTATCGTGACGGCCATGACGGCGCTCGACGACTGGAAGATGACGGTCAGCGCGGTCCCCACCCCGACAAGGGCCAGCCGCGGCAGCAGAGAGTCGGGAGAGAATTTCGCTATCCAGGCCAGGACCTCCGGGGAGTTCTTCAGGTCCGGTATGCCGTCCTTTATGAGTTCCAGGCCGAGGAAGAGCAGGCCGAAGCCGACCATCACCTCGCCCACGCGGTGCGGCCACTTCCAGCGCTTGATGAAGCGCGAGAAGAAGCCTATACCTATCATCGGCAGCGCGAAGGCGGCTATCTTGACCTTGAAACCCAGGAGGCTGACTATCCAGGCGGTGACGGTGGTGCCGATATTGGCTCCGAAGATGACGCCCAGCGACTGCGACAGCGTCAGCAGGCCGGCGCTGGCGAAGCCGACCACCATGACCGTGGTGGCGCTGGACGACTGTATGACCGAGGTGACGGCGAAACCGGACAGCGTGCCGGCGAAGCGGTTGGTGGTGGCCAGGGCCAGCATCCTGCGCAACCGCTGGCCGGCGGTCTTCTGCAGACCTTCGCTCATTATTTCCAGGCCCAGCAGGAAAACCCCCAGGCCGCCCAGCAGGTAGAGGAACATGGTCAGTGCGTTCATTCTTTATCGCTCCGTTACGAGGTCTTTACGGCGCCTTTAAATTCTACCAGGCCGGTGTAAAATCCGCGTAAAGGTGCGCCGCGGAGGGGGGGTCTTGACTAAATGATACCAACTTTGTATCATTTAATCATGAAGCTGATCACCAGGGAAGTGGATTACGCGGTCCGGGCGCTGGCGGCCATAGTCCGTTCCGGCGAGGGGCTCTCCGCCGCCGGGCTGGCGGGCCCCGCCGGCGTCCCACGGCCGGTGCTGCGCAAGATAATGCAGGCCCTGTCGCGCGGCGGCATCACCAGGTCGTCCAGGGGCAGGGGCGGCGGCTTCGTCCTGGCCAGGCCGGCGGCCAGGATAAGCCTGGGCGACATAATTTCGGCGGTGCGCGGACCGCTCGAATTCAACGATTGCGTTTTCGGCGGCGCCCTGTGCCATAACCACAGGACCTGCCTGCTGCGCGGCCGCGTGGCCGCCATCGAAAAGAAAGTGCTGGACGAGGTCCGGCGGGTCACGCTGGCGGACCTGAGCTGAATACGGAGACTTTTATGAAAAGGAAAAGGGACATAATAACGATAGACGAGTCGAAATGCGACGGCTGCGGTCTTTGCGTCACCGGCTGCCCCGAGGGGGCGCTGCAGGTCATAGACGGCAAGGCGCGGCTGGTGAGCGACATACTCTGCGACGGGCTCGGCGCCTGCATAGGCGAATGCCCGAGGGGGGCGATAAGGATCGAGAAGAGGGAGGCGGCCGGATACGACGAGCGGAAGGCCATGGAGGGCATAGTGAAGCACGGCGCCAACACGGTAAAGGCGCATCTTAAGCACCTGAAGGACCACGACCAGAAGGCTTACCTGAAGCAGGCCCTGGCTTACCTGGAAGAGAAAGGGATAAAGAACCCGCTGGAGGAAGAGATGAAAGGACACAAGAAAGCCCCGGAGCCCTGCGGCTGCCCCGGAGGGCGGACCATGGACCTGCGCGGCGTCCGCGCGGAGGAAGCCGCCGCGGCGGGGCCGGTTTCTTCGCGCTTGCGCCAGTGGCCGGTGCAGCTGCACCTGGCCAGCCCGGGAGCGCCGTATTTCCGCAAGGCCGACGTGGTAGTGGCGGCCGACTGCACGGCCTACGCCTACGGCAATTTCCACGAGGACTTCATAAAGGGCAAGTCGCTGGTCATAGCCTGCCCAAAACTGGACGACGGCATGGACATCTACGCCGAAAAAATACAGTCCCTTATAGACGACGCGGGGATAAACACGCTTACCGTGGTGACCATGGAGGTCCCCTGCTGCGGCGGCCTGCTGGCCCTGGCTAAAAAATCCGCTTCCGCGGCCTCGCGCAAGGTGCCGGTCAAACACGTGGTCATAGGCATACAGGGCGGCATAAAGTCCGAGGCCTGGGTCTGAACGGCGGAAAAGGGGAAACGGGGACGTTGTTTAGTTCTTTAGTTTTCGTGACCCTTAGACTCCTGCCGTTTCACCCCTGTAACGGCGAAAACTAAAGAACTAAACAACGTCCCCGGCCGGCCCCGGCCGGCCCCGGCCGGTTCACCGCGGGGGGACTTTTTTGCTATATTTTATGTGACGGCGCGGTCGCCAAGTGGTAAGGCAACAGTCTGCAAAACTGTCATCGCCGGTTCGATTCCGGCCCGCGCCTTTCTTCTTTTGTTAACCCGGAGGGACAATGCAATTGAGCAAAATGGCTCTTTCCCTGGGGCAGTCCGCCACCCTGCGCCTCAACGAACTCGCCAATAATCTTAAGGCCGAAGGCAAGCCCGTGATACATCTCGGGGGCGGCGAGCCGGAAGAGAAGATCCCCGACGGCGCCTATGCCGCCTCCCTCAAAAAGCTCGATTCCCGCTATGTCCGCTACACGGCCACCTCCGGCGTGGCGGACCTGAAGGCCGGCATAGCCGCGTATACGGAAAAGCATTACGGCATGAGGCCCGCCGCCGGCAATATCGTCGTCTCGTCGGGCGCCAAGCAGGCCATCTATAATTTCCTCCTCTCCGTGGTGAACCCCGACGACGAGGTCATCTTCCCCGCGCCCTACTGGGTCAGCTACCCGGAGATGGTGCGCATGGCCGGCGGCGAGCCGGTGGTCATAAGGCCGGAGCCGGGGACCGTGGTCCCGACGCTCGAGCAGTTCGAGGCCGCCTTCAATCAGCACACCAAGGCGGTCATGCTCAACAGCCCCAATAACCCTTCCGGCGCCGTTTTCAGCGCGGATTTCATAAAAGGGCTCGTTGAGCTCTGCGAGCGCTGCGGCGTCTGGCTGATGATGGACGATATCTACAACAGGCTGGTTTTCGACGGGAAGAAGGCCCCCTCGGCCTTCGCTTTTTCTAAAAAACCGCCGGACGAGTCCATAATCGTCTCTATAAACGGGGTTTCCAAGACCTTTTCAATGACCGGTTTTCGCATCGGCTGGAGCGTGGCGCAGGCCCCGCTCACGAAAGCCATGGTGAAGGTGCAGGCGCAGGTCACCTCCTGTCCTTCCGCGCTCAGCCAGGCGGCGGCCGCTGGCGCGCTGGCCGAGAGCGGGGATTTCGTGGAGAGACTGCGCAAGGGGCTGGAGGGGAAACGGGACGTCATGGTCGCGGAGCTCGCGAAACTGAAGAAAGTGAAACTGCATAAGCCGCAGGGCACCTTCTACAGTTTCCCCGATCTCAGCGCCTACGACAAGGATTCCACCCGACTTTCCAATATGCTGCTGGAGAAGGCCATGGTCGTGGCCGTGCCCGGCGTCGAGTTCGGCCTGGAAGGCCACCTGCGCCTGAGCTATTGCGGCGCGGAGAAGGATATCATAGAGGGAGTGTCGCGCATCAGGAAGGTCCTCGACTGAGGACGGCGCGCTTAAGGAGAGAAAAATGTCCGCGGAAACGGCTGTACAGGAGAAGACCATGAACGGGATCAAGACCTCCGGTAAGGTCCATCTGAATCTTTCGACGCCCGAGCTTTACGAGCACGCCATAGCCCGCGGGGAAGCCGCCATCACCGCCGGCGGCGCGCTCTGCGCGCGCACCGGCAAGCACACGGCCCGCTCGCCGCAGGACCGCTTCGTCATAAAGGACGCTTCCACCGGCAGGAACGTCTGGTGGAGCGACCAGAACGTCGCCATGGACGCCGAAAAATTCGACGCGCTGCTCAGGAAGGTGGAGTATTATCTGTCCACCCGCGACGTTTTCACGCGCGACTGCTACGCGGGCTCCGATCCGAAGAACCGCCTGGCCGTCCGGGTCCATACCGAACTGGCCTGGCACAATCTCTTCGCCGGCCACCTGCTGATAAAGCCCTCCGCGGAGGAAACGCCCGGGTTCAAGCCCGATTTCACGCTGATCTGCGTGCCGAAGTTCAACGCGATGCCGCAGATAGACGGCACGCGCGGCTCGGCCTTCATCCTGCTTAATTTCGAGCGGCGGATGGTCCTGATCGGCGGCACTGCCTACGCCGGCGAGATAAAGAAGGCGGTCTTCACCGTCATGAACTACCTGCTGCCGCTCAAGGGCGTGATGCCGATGCACTGCTCGGCCAATCTCGGGAAAAAGAAGGATACCGCGATCTTCTTCGGCCTCAGCGGCACCGGCAAGACCACGCTGAGCTCCGACCCGCTGCGCCGGCTCATCGGCGACGACGAGCACGGCTGGAGCGACAACGGTATCTTCAACTTCGAGGGCGGCTGCTACGCCAAGGTCATAAACCTGAGCGCCGAGGCCGAGCCGCAGATCCACGCGGCGACCGGCCGCTTCGGCACGGTGCTCGAGAACGTGGTCTTCGACCCGGCCACCCGGCGGCTGGATCTCGACGATAATTCGCTGACCGAGAACACGCGCGCGGGCTACCCGCTGGAGTTCATCGACAATTCCATCAAGGGTCCGGCCTTCCCGCACCCGAAGAACATAGTCATGCTGACCTACGACGCCTTCGGCGTGCTGCCGCCGATCTCGAAGCTGACGCCCGCGCAGGCGATGTACCACTTCATCAGCGGCTACACGGCCAAGGTGGCCAATACCGAGATGGGTATAAAGGAGCCCAGGGCCACCTTCAGCACCTGCTTCGGCGCGCCTTTCATGCTTCACCACCCCTCGGTGTACGCCGAGCTGCTGGAGAAGAAGATGAAGAAGCACGGCGCGCAGTGCTGGCTGATAAACACCGGCCTCTGCGGCGGCCCTTACGGCGTCGGCAAGCGCATGAGCATAAAGCATACCCGCGCGCTGCTCAACGCCGCGCTCGACGGCAAGCTGGCCAAGGTGAAGTTCACGAAGGACCCCGTGTTCGGTTTCGGCATACCGGCTCGCTGCCCCGGCGTGCCGGCCGAGGTGCTCAGCCCCCGGAAGACCTGGGCCGATAAGAAGGCCTACGACGCGAAGCTGCGCGAGCTGGCCGGCCTCTTCGCCGCCAACTTCGGCAAGTTCGGGGTGACCAACAAGGCCATACTGGGGGCCGGCCCCAAGGTCTGATCGGACAGTGTCCAAAAAGAACAAACCCCAGCCGGAGGTAAAGCCGGGACCGCGTTTTAAATACGCGGTCCCGGCCGTCATTTTGGCCGCCGTCCTGCTCGTTTTCGCCGGGACGGGTTTCGTGCTGAAGGTCGCGGAGAACAACGGCAGCTGGGCCGTGGCCAGCCACCAGGCCGTCGAAGAAGAATTCTCCCATCCGTCGCTGAAGCGCCTGCGTGAGCGCGAAAAACTGGAAGACCTTAAGTCGGGACGCAGCCAGCTCGAGACCATCGTCGCGCTGCGCGGCTGGACCCGGCGGCAATGGGAACCGGGCTCGAAGTTCCGCTACCCGCCGTGGGACGCGCTCGAGATCCTCGACCTCGCCCGCAAGGGCAACCGCGGTTTCTGCGCCCAGTACGGCGTGGTCTTCGCGCAGGCCGCCATGTCGCTGGGCCTGCACGCGCGCTATATCGACATAGTCGGGCATTTCGTGACCGAGGTCTGGTCCGACGAACTGGGCAAGTGGATCGTGATGGACCCTTATGTGGACCTGCATTATGAGAGGGACGGGGTACCGCTCAACGCCCGCGAGCTCTGCGAAGTCCACTGGAGCGGCGAAGAGGACGAGGTCTTCAAGGTCGGTTCCGACTGGAAGAAGGAGCGCGCGGAAAAAAAGGACCTGGGGCTGTACCGGAAATACGCGCTCTACCTGCGCGGCAATCAGCTCGCCAACCCGGTCACCGTCGAACGGGGCGGCCGGCAGGAGAAACTGGTGAAGTCCCCCGATATCACCCGCTACCCGCTCATAGGCGGCGGCGCCGGCGAAGTCGCTTATGTCCACACGATCGTTTCCTTCAACGACGCTTTCGCGAAAGAGAAGTTCGCGGCCTGGCCGGTGCTGGACGATACGCGGGTGTACGACAGGCCGGTGAACCAGGCCGTCATAAACATAGCCGGGGCGGACCCGGACGGGACCGTCCGGATCGCCCTCGTCGCGGAGGGGGCCCCGGATCTGGAGGGTTTTTTCTTCCGCTTCAACGACGGGCCCTGGACGAAGGCCCCGGCCCGGCTCATGGGCCGCCTGGAGCCCGGTTTCAATGTTCTCTCGGCCCGCGTACGCACCCGCGCCGGCTGGACCGGGCCCGAAAGTTCCGTCACGCTGCTCTATAAGCCCCGCTGGTTCTCCCTTGGGAAATCCTATTGACAGACCCGAGGGGAAATAGGTTAAGATGTTACGCGGTAAAGCAGTTATCCACTAGGAGGAAGTAAATGCCCGCTGCCAAAGCTAATTCGAAGTTCATGGCCCCTATCACCCCGAACGAGACCCTGGGCGCCGTCGTCGGCAACAAGCCGATGCCCCGCACCGAGATCGTGAAGAAACTGTGGGCCTACATCAAGAAGAACAACCTGCAGGACAAGAAGAACAAGCGCTGCATCAACGCCGATGAGAAGCTGCTGAAGCTGTTCGCCGGCAAGAAGCAGGTCACCATGTTCGACCTGGCCAAGATCATAGGCAAGAACGCGAAGTAATTTTCGCGGCTCAAGACGAACCGCCGTCCGCGCGAGCTGGCGGCGGTTCTTCATTTCCCGTCCCCCGTCAAGGAGAACTATCCCGGGGGCCGCCGGGGGCTCGCCACGAAAAAACGCGCTCGTACACCGTACTCGCGCTCCTTCCTCGCCGCTCGCGCTCGTATGCGCCTCCGCGTCCTCGAGATGCGATTCCACCGGCTAGCTCCGGCGCATACTCCGTAAGCTCGCGGCTTCGGACGGTTTTTCTTAGGCGAGACCCCGTCGCCCCCGGATGTTCCCTTATGGGGCGGGGAAATTCATGCCTCGTATAGGTCCAAGGGCCCAGGAGGGGGTGGGTCCGGGGGGACTTGATTTTGGTCAACCTCCATGCCACACTATACCAGCGGGAACTTTCAAGGAAAGGAGGGTGCCATGAATGTGAAAATGACCATGAAGGCGGCTTTCCCGGCCGCGGTGCTGCTTCTCCCCGGCTCCCTCCAGGCGGAGCAGCGCGCGGGCTACGACGGCAATATAGTCCCGATAGCCGTCTACGGCGAGGATAACCGCGTGGACTATTACGAGGCTGACCCGGTCTATCAGCGCCTGGCCGATTCCACTGCCGCCCTGTTCCGCGCCCGCGACGTCAGACTGGACCCCGCCAGCGGCAACGCCTCCATAGACCTGGGCCGGACGATACGCGATAAATTCAATCTGGGCGAAGAGGAGCGCTACGGGGACCAGCCTTTCGGCTCCTTCTGCTCCTCCTTCCTGGCCGGCGAGGACCTGGTGGTCACCGCCGCGCATTGCTTCACGGAGTACGCGCCCGAGGATACCAATATCAGTTATAAGGACACCGTCTTCGTTTTCGGCTACGCGGTGCCGCGGGCCGGTGTTTTCCCGACCGAGGTCCCCGCCGTGAACGTTTTCGCTTTCAAGGAACTGGTCTCCGCCAGGTACGACAAGAACGGCGCCGACTACGCCGTGATCCGGCTGAACCGCAAAGTGCCCGCGGAGCGCTTCCCGCTGGCCGTGAACCGCGGCGCCGCCCCGGCGCCCGGCGCCCGGCTGTTCACCATCGGCTATCCCAGCGGTATGCCCGTCAAGATCGCCGGCGGCGCCGGCATCCGCCGCGTTCACGCCGACAAGGGTTTTTTCGTGACCGACCTGGACGCTTTCAAGGGCAACTCGGGGAGCCCGGTCTTCAACGCGGACACGATGATGATCGAGGGCGTGCTGACACGCGGCGGCACCGATTACATCCATACCGAGTCGGACGGGACCGTGTATTACGATCCCCGCCGCCCAGGCGGCTACTCTCCGGGCGAGACCTATGTCCTGGGCCAGGACGAGGGCCGCGGGGAGGACGTCACGCTGATCGGGAGGCTCAAGGACTTCCTGCCCGTTACCGAATTCGAGAGGGCGCTGCTGGAGGCGGAAAAACGCAATGTCCCCATGCGGGCCCCCAGCCTGAGGGATTCCGGAGTGGTCCCGGCCGTATACAGGCCCGGCGAGCAGGGCGGGGCGTTCGTCCCCGCGGTCTACTATCCGGACGAGAACGATATCCCCGAGCCCACCATCCTCAGCATCTGACCGCTGTTCCCCGGAAATGAAAGGACCGCGCGCCGCGCGGTCCTTCTCTTTCGGGTCCGGAAAGGCCCTCAGTCCTTGCGGCGGTCTATGGTGTAATTGCCGCCCGCGCCGGCCTTGGCGAATTTCTTGAGCTCGGTCCCTATATTGCTGACCTGGGCGAAGGAGACCAGCGGCCGCAGGCGGTTGTGGACCACGCCTATGGAGATGGTCAGGAACGGGAATTTTCGTATGTTCCCCTGGCGGTCGGTGGAGATTATGCCGCCGCGTTCGCGGTCCTCCTTGCTGTAGAAGGAGGGGGCTATCTCGTTGAAGGCCGCTATAATGCTCCTGGCCAGGGGCTCGGCTTTCTCGAAGGTGGTGACCACGATGAAGTCGTCCCCTCCGATATGGCCGATGAAATCCTCCGAGTTCTCGTTCTGTATGGTCAGTTTGACCAGCAGGTTGGCAGTGGTCTTGATGATGCGGTCGCCGGCCTCGAAGCCGTAGGAGTCGTTGAAGGCCTTGAAGTTGTCGAGGTCGATGTAGAGCACGGCGAAATCGGAGCCCTTCTGTATCTCGCGCTCGACCCGGGCCTGTATCGACGGGTTGCCGGGCAGTTTGGAAAGAGGGTTGGTGTCGAGCACCTGCTTGTTGCGCTTGAGTATCATGCGGATCCGCGCTATCAGTTCGTCGGCGTCCACCGGTTTTATCAGGTAGTCGTCTATGCCCATGCCCAGGCCGCGCAGCTTGGTGCTCTTCTCGCTGAAGGCCGTGCAGATGATTATCGGGATATGGGCGAAGAGCGGGTTCTCCTTGAGGCTTTCGGCCACGGCCAGGCCGTCCTTGACCGGCATATTGTAGTCGAGCACGGCGATGTCGGGCGTGTGCTCGAAGACCGCCCTGAGGGCCTCGCCGCCGTTCTCGGCGGTGAAGACCTCGAAACCGGCCTGCTCCAGCATCTCCTTCATGAGGTAAAGGAGTTCGGTCTGGTCGTCGGCGAAGAGCACGCGCGGCCTGTCGGAACGCGGCGCGGCCGCGGCTTCCCCTGCGCCCGCTTCCGGCCCGCCCAGCTGCGCTTCTATCATCTTGAGCAGCAGTTCCCTGGGCATGTCCCCGGAAACTATCTCGGGCAGGCCCGTCAGGATCCCTTTTTCCTGGAAACTGTCCAGGCGCAGAGCGCTCAGTACCACGACGGGGATGCGGGCCGTGGCCGCCTCGTCCTGCAGTTCATCCATGATGCGGAACCCGTCCTTGCCGGGCATCATAAGGTCGAGCAGCAGGGCTCCGGGCTTCTCGGCCCGGGCGGTCTCCACCACCTTCAGCGGGTCGTTGACCACGACGGGGCGGTAGTAGTTGGCCTCCAGGAACATCTTTACCAGATCGGAGAACTCCTCGTCGTCGTCGGCGACCAGCACCGTCACCGGCTTGTCCGGGGAGGGTTTCTCCGCGGCGCGCAGGAGGAGCTCCTTGAGCGCCTCGAAATCGATCGGTTTGTTGAGGTAGCCGCTGACGCGCGGCGAGGGGCCCGTGACCACCTCTATCCTGGGAGAACGGGAGAAGACGACGATGCGCTGGTTCTGGGTGAAAGGGTTCCCGCGTACTTCCCGGAGGAAGTCGAGCGGGTCGAAGGCTCCGGTGAGGATATTGAGCACCGCCAGGTCGGGCTTCCAGTTCTGCAGCAAGGCCATCGCCTCCTGGTGATCGCCGGAACACCGCACCTGCCAGCCGCGTTCCGAGAGGAGGGGGATTATTTCGCTTTCGGCGCCGGGTGCGGGATCGATGAAGAGTATCTTTTTCGGACCTTTCGCCATCGCAATGATTTTAGCATTTCGGGGTCGGGTCTTTACTTTAGCCTTTCGGGGGAGTTCGGAAGCGAAGAGCCGGCCCCATTTGTGTAAAATATACGCGTGAAGACGGAAGGACGCGGACATTACGGACTGCTGCAGTCGGGCCTGCAGCTGGCGGCCGCCGTCGGGCTGGGCTTCTGGCTGGGCCTGCTGGCCGACCGGCGGCTGGGCACGGGGCATTGGCTGGCCGCGGCCGGCGCCGCCGCCGGCCTGGCGGCCGGTTTTTACCTTTTCTTCCGCGAAGTGGCCGCGATAAGCCGGGAAGAGGCTTCCCGGCGCAAAGGAGGCCCCGGTGACGCCGCCTGAGACCGCCGCCTCCGCGGCGCTGCTGGGAGCGTTCTGCGGCGCCTTCAACGGCCTGCTGGCCGGGGCGGTCATGCGGCGCTTCGCGGCGGCCTCCCAGCCCGTTTTTTTCGCCGCTTTCGTCGCGGGATTTTTCTACCGCCTGCTCTTCCTGCTCGGCGCTTTGTGGCTTCTGCGCAATGAAAAATATATAATTATCGTCGCTTTCGCGGCGGCGCTCATATTCGCGCAGCTCATCCTGGAAGTGATTCTCGTTCCCAGGGGCCCATGGACGTCAAAGAGATCCTAGAGCATCACATCATAGACCACGTCTGGTCCGTCGTGCCCGCCGGGCCCGTGGACCTTCCCGTATCCAAACATTTCCTGATGATAGTCCTGGTCGCCGCGCTTCTCGGCGCGGGCCTGCCGCTGCTGCGGCGCAGCCGCTCGGCGGGGCTGGCCCCGTTCCGCTCCATGCTCGAAGCCCTGGTCCTGTTCATCCGCGACGAGGTGGTCGTGGAGAACATGGGCAAAAAAGGCGCGCGCTATACCGGTTATTTCTGCACCCTGTTCGTCTTCATCCTCGGGCTCAACCTGGCGGGCATGGTGCCTTTCGGCTCAACGGCGACCGGCAACCTGGCCGTGACGGGAGGGTTCGCCCTCTGCACCTTCCTGCTGGTCAACCTGGCCGGTATGCGCGAGCAGGGCGTGGTCAAATACGTCTCGCACCTGGTCCCGGCCGGCGTGCCCGTCTGGCTCTACCCTCTGCTTTTCCCGATAGAGGCGCTGGGCCTGGTGACCAAGACCTTCGCGCTCTGCATCCGTCTTTTCGCCAACATGATCGCCGGCCACATCGTGATCCTGTCCTTCATCGGCATGATCTTCATTTTCGGCGCGGTCAACCCCTGGCTGGGCGTGGGCG
>ERZ795032.2112-NODE-2112-length-11964-cov-4.055420_pt1 | contig 11964 bp, 8 predicted proteins | sample MGYA00375124_ERZ795032 | MGnify/ENA primary metagenome ERZ795032 (study PRJEB30167, sample SAMN05720154) | activated sludge metagenome | isolation source: Anaerobic digester | place: China | collected 2015-12-16 ...
AGTTGGTTAGTTTTATTAAAACTTGCTAACTCTTCATTTTTACCGGACAACAGTGTTTCAGAATATTAAACAAACTCTCATTTATTCCAATGACGTTTGCTGTGGGAATTATACTCACTTCCTGCGACACGAAAGACGATAATAACGTCAACAATACGAACAGCAGTACCGCTATTTTTCTGCTTATTGACGAAGATGCCATTGACAACGGGAGCGAGCCGAACAATTTTTCCGATACCGATGTCAACGATCACCTGGCGGAAGTAGGACAGCGCAAGCCACTGGAATGGTTTGCATCGAACGAAGGTAAAACCGTTACCTTGTATACAGGTCAGGTAGGCGATGAGGGGATCTTTGCAATGAAAAATATCCTCGCTTCATGGAAAGCTGCCGGTCCTTCCGATAACGGCACACGCAATTTTCTGCTGGCGGGGCCGGGTATGGGTTCGGAAGGTAACGGGCTTGACAAGGAAGATCTTTTGGATAAAATTCCGGATGTAACCCCACTCCGGGCAAGTGGCTTAACCATGCTGAAGGGCAGTGTGGTACTGGCCGTTGTTTACGACAGCGATATAAGCATCAATTACAGCCCGCTTAACGGAAGTCTGAAAGGAGCCAATCTTGGTATTGCAGCCTTTGAAGTGCTGGAGGTGTCTGACCGCCCTTTCGGTTCATCGTCATCCCTGCCTTCGATAAAAATTAAGGTATTGAATGCCGGATTTGTTTCTGAGCTTCCGCTGAGTTTGTTTGCCAATGCTCCGGTAGTTACATCATCGTCGGAACCCTTCGACACCAGTATTGCCGAAACCCCGGTTCCCATTGTACTTGCCGATGCACCTTAAATAAAATTAGCCGTTTAAGGATACCATCCGTTACCGGGTGATCCTGTAATTTCCGAAACGGTTAATCGGGCCGTAAAATTACTCACTGGCTGTCAGCCGTTATACTTTACTGTAATATTTCCTTTCCCGTCCCCTTCCACGTAACCGATCTGTGCACAAAGAATTCCGGCTGAAATCATGGATTTTTCGAGTGCTTCAGCCTGTATTTCCGGCAAGCTGATCAGCAGCCCACCGGAGGTTTGAGCATCGCACAGGATAAGGCGGTCGGTTGTCGAAAGATCACCAAAGCTGGTCCATTCAGCAGCAAAGGCAAGGTTAGCCCTGCTTCCGCCGGGAACGGCACCGGCAGCTGCCATTGCAGCCACACCCGGTATGAGAGGGATTCTATTGAATTGGATATGTACATCCACTCCCGAAGCCAGTGCCATCTCATGAAGATGACCGGCAAGGCCAAAGCCGGTTACATCGGTACAGGCATTTACATCGTATAACCGCATCAACTCGGCTGCAGTTTTATTCAGGGCGGCCATTACCTGCCCGGCTTCCGTTTCGGAATCTTTTCCGGCCAGTCCCATTTTTACGGCCGTTGAAATTATCCCGGTTCCCAGGGGTTTGGTAAGTAAAAGGCGGTCGCCCGGTTTTGCACCAGCATTGGTAAGCACCTTTCCGGGATGTACGAATCCGCTGACAACCATTCCGAACTTCGGTTCATTATCTTCGATGCTGTGTCCGCCCAGGATGTGTATTCCCGCCTCTTTCGCTTTTTCGGAAGCGCCTTTCATAATCTCCTGCATCACCGAAAGAGGAAGTCGGTTTACCGGAAACGCTGCTATATTAAGGGCGAATGCCGGAATGGCTCCCATTGCATAGACATCGCTCAGGGCGTTGGCCGCAGCAATAGCTCCGAAAAGGCAGGGATCATCCACCACGGGAGTAAAAAAATCCACGGTCTGTACCAAAGCTACCTCCGCGTTGATACGGTAAACTGCAGCATCGTCGCGTTTATCGGCACCCACCAGCACGTTCGGATCCATAACGGGCGGAAGGTTCACAAGCACCTTTTCCAGGTCAGCCGGTCTTATCTTGCAGGCACAGCCCATCCCGTGGGTGTATTCCGTTAAGCGCACCTTTCCGTCAGCAACGGCAGCAACGCTTTGCCGGGAAGAAACTGCATTCAGTTTCCGGAGTGTTTCAACCAATTGTCCGGCAGCCTCCTTTACCTCTGCCTCCGTTGAATACCGTCCGAATGAAAAACGTATGGTGCCTGCAGAATAAGCTGGATCGGCTTTCATTGCACCCAGTACCGATGAGCCCGACTGTGTAACGGCATGACATGCTGCCCCGGCCGATGCTGCCAGTGCGGGCAGCGCCGACAGAATGGTTCCTGCATCCAGGTTTCGGAATCCTACGCTCAGAGTATTGGGAAGGCATTGCTCCGGATGGCCGTGAACATGAAAATCAACGTTGTTATCGCGAAGGATACGGAGAAAAATCTGCTTCAGTGAAAATGTATGCTTCCGGTACGTTTCCAATCCTTTACCCGCAATCTCACAGGCCTTGCCCAATCCGGCAATCTCAGGCACATTCTCGGTTCCCGCCCGCATATCCTGCTCATGACCGGCTCCGTGCATCAGCTTTTCAAGGGTAACGCCTTTGCGGATGTACAATGCACCAATACCCTTGGGAGCATAGAGCTTATGCCCGGCCACCGATAAAAGATCCACCCCCAGCTCATTTACGCCAACCCTGATTTTGCCGGTCGACTGTGCAGCATCGGTATGCAGCAGAATGCCGTATTCCCTTGCAATGGCTGATATTTCGGCTATGGGCTGAACGGTTCCGACCTCATTGTTGGCATGCATGATCGAAATCAATACCGTATCCGGTCTGATCAACCGCCTGACCTCTTCGGGATCAACCATACCAAACCGGTCGACTTCCGCCACGCTTACCTCGAAGCCCTGTCTGCTGAGAAAGTTTGCAACCTCGGCAACAGCCGGGTGTTCCACTGCTGATATAATCAGATGATTACCCCGGGACCGATGGGCAAACATCACCCCTTTAACAGCCATATTGTTCGATTCGGTTCCTCCGCTGGTAAAGATAATCTCTTCGGAACTGCACCCCAGGAGTGAGGCAACCCGTGAGCGGGCCGTTTCTACCCCCAGCCTGGCTTTAACGCCAAAGGCATGCGAACTGGATGGATTTCCAAATAGTTCATCGATGTATGGCTTCATCTCCAGGGCCACTTCCGGATCCACCGGCGTAGTGGCGTTGTAATCCAGGTATATCTGTTTCATTATTACAAATACTATAAGTTCTTGTATGCGTGTTTTACGGCCTGACTTTTACAGGCTGAGATCATCTTACAGAAGCCAGATTCATCACCGCCTGAGCATTTGCATCCGCATCTCCCGTTCCCCGATCAAGCGTTATTATTTCGCGGTCTGAAAAGCGTTCCAATGCTTTGAGATAGGTTTTGTCGTAGTATCCCAGTACCAGACGTATGGCCTCTTCATAGTTTTCACCGCCGATATGCTGCCGTATTGCTGCTGCAGTCTGCCCGCCCAGGGAAGCGGCGATCTTATCAAGCCCGGCTAAAAGTTCAGCATTGCTGAAACAAGCGTACTCCCTTACCAGTCGCCGTACTCTAATTTCTGAAGGAATCCGGAGCAGGATCATAGGACTTTTCTTCATCATATCGAAGAAAGGAGGCGGAAGGCTGACGGTTCCAATGGATCGGCTTTCGTCCTCAACCCACACCGGCCGGCTGTGGTCGAGAAGCCGCCATTCGTTGTACAGATCGTTCTCAAATTGTTCGTTGGAAGGCTGGGCTTTCTGCCCAAGCGATCCAAAAACGGAACCCTTGTGGTGTGCCAGATGCTCCAGGTCGATCACCTGACAGCCTTTTTGCTGCATTATACCCAGTACTTCTGTTTTTCCGGATCCCGTCATTCCTCCCAGAACACGGATGGGAACTCCCTTGCCGGCTGCTTCACGGATATATGTCCTGTATGCCTTGTAGCCGCCTTCCAATACCACGGTATCGAAGCCTGCCGTGCTGAAAAGCCAGGACATGGAAGCACTGCGCATACCGCCTCTCCAACAGTATACTGCAACTTTCCGGTTTTTTCCGCGGGTGAAGGAGGTCAGACGCTTTACGAAATCAGACATCTTAACTCCGGCAAAATCAAGACCTATCAGCAAGGCTGCATCCTTACCGGCATCATGGTAGCGCGTACCAACAACGGCACGCTCCTCATCGGTAAACAAGGGTATATTTGCAGCCCCGGGAATGTGTCCTTTTACAAATTCTAATGGCGAACGCACATCAATCAGTGCATAATTCCCTTCCTGCGAAAACAACCATTCAGGGCCAAATCTCCGGATCATGCAGCAAAATTACCGATTTTAATCGTGAATGAAATTTCACAGCCAGATAAATACCTAAATAGCGGAACCATGACGCACATTACGAGCCGGTTCCGGCTAATTTATAAAACCCGATACCGTGAAATCCGCGAAAGCGTACCTAACAATAAGTCGTCTCAGATCACCCGCAAAACTTCCGTTTCCCGATCAATATAAACAAGCCACGCTGCGGGTGAGCGATACCCCATGGCCTCCAGGAGGTTGGCATAACGCCGCACCTGAACAATGTGGCTATCGTCTCTGCGACCGGTCTTGTAGTCGATAACACCGGTGAAACCACCGGAAACGGCAACGCGGTCGGGCCGGTACATCCTTCCCTCAGGGGTAAGGATAGCGGATTAAGCAAACACTTCGGCCGTCTCGCTAAAGAACATACTCAAATCGGGATGATTAACCACTCCCTGGAGTTTGGCAGCAAAAGCCTCTGCTTCATCGCTACCAATCAGCCTTTTCAGGACAAAATCTGCGGTCACGTTATTCACATCGGAGAGTATCCGGATTTGCGACAGTGCCAGATGGAGAAGGTTTCCGGTTTTCTGCATTTCTGACGGAGCTTCCGCACTCCAGCTACCGGGTGCCCGGGAGGCAAACGTAAGGTTACGATGCCATGCATTCGACGTAAAACCAACATCAAGGGTTTGGGCTTTTTCATGCCCGCGGCCAAGGATCACGGAACCATCGCCCCAGCGGTATACCAATCGCCCTTCTTCCCAAATTCCTTCATTTTTGATGAAATTGCTTAGCATTCCGGTTACCGACTTCAATTCACCGCTGCCCTTTGCATCCTGTTTGAAAACCCCTGTAAATATATAAAGCCGCTCTGAAGCACGCGTAAAAGCAACATAAACCAGATTCAGGACATCCAGTTTCTTTTTGTCCTTTTCCTCCAGCAGAACTTCTTCATAAATAGTACCCTCAAGCTTTTTGTTGATACTGATAAGGGCAGTCTTCAGATCCGGTACGGCTTCATCCCTGAATGGCAGCCATGCGGTTCCGGAAAAATTACTCACTTCCCAGTCGGCATAAGGAAAGATTACCACCGGGAACTCCAGGCCTTTTGATTTGTGGATGGTCAGCAGCTGGACGGCATCGCCCGTATCGGGAATAACCACCGAAAGGTCCTTTGATTTCTGATCCCAGTACTCCAGAAATACCTGCAAACTTCCGGAACGGGATGCCGATACCTTCAGCACTTCATCGAGGAAGAACGACAGATAAAGCGGTGCCCGGTCTTCAAGCCTGAACACCCGGATCAGCTCCTGCATCTTATCGTACAGTGATAAATGGCCAAAAGCAGCAACGTTTATGCCGCATCCGATCCGTTCGAGCATATTGTAAAAACCGGCCGGCCGCACAACCCGACGGTAGAGTTCGTGTCTGCTTTCAAACTGAACCATTCCTGTATCGGCCAGGTATCCGGTTATTGCAACACGGCTTATATCCAGTCCGGGATCGTTGAACAGCCTGAGCCAGTTAACCAGAAATGCCACTTCCGGATTGTTCCTGAGCAGGAGCGAAACGGGTGAAATCACCCGCAAACCTTTGTTATTCAGATAAACCGTGATATCGGTGGCTTCGTTGTTGGTACGGGTCAAAACTGCAATATCTCCGTATGAGTATCCTTCGCGGTTCAGTGCACAAATTTGCTCATAAACCCGTTCGATCATTGCGCCGGAATAATCAACCGGATCGCCGCCGTAGAATTCTACGTTTACAAGTCCGCCGCTTTTACCAGAATCAAATTCCTGTTCCGATCCATCGTAAACCTGCTTGCGCTCATCGAGCCAGAGTGGTGCTACAGCAGTAAAAAAGCGGTTATTGAAATTTACCACTTCGCTGCGCGACCTGTAATTGGAGCGAAGGGATTCGAAACGATACTCCCTTTGAAGTATCTTGCTGCGCTGCTGAATGAGTGGGTTATTGCCGGGATTATGCACTGCGGGCAATCGCACAAACTGGTCAACATCGCCGTTACGAAACCGATAGATGGCCTGTTTGCCATCGCCCACGATCATGGAAAGTCCTCCGGCTGCCAGTGAGTTTTCAATCAGCGGAAGCAAATTCATCCACTGCAGCACCGAGGTATCCTGAAACTCATCAATCATGAAATGGCTGAAACGCTCCCCCGTACGTTCGTATATAAAGGGCACGGGTTCTTCCATTACAATGGATGCAACGATTCTGTTAAACTCGGCAATCGGCACTACATTACTCTCCTTTTTAACCTGTTCCAGGCGATTCCTGAGCTCCTGAAGCACCGCCATGGGATACAGTTGCCTGCGCACCATCTGCAGTACGCGAATCCGCTGCCCTTCAGAAGAAATCAGCGCTTCCGCTTTTCGGAACAGCTGCTCCAGAGCACCGGTAAGCCCCTGGAGCAGATCGTTGCTGATCCGCTTTTCCGATTCCTTGTTGAGCCATTTATTGCCGGCAACCGTATTGGCAGCATTACGCCCAATTTCGTACAGCTTTTCTCCTTCCGAAAGATTACTGAAAAACTTGTATATCCCTTTATCCTTATACGAAAAATTATCTGCAGACAATCCTGCTCCGGCTATCATTTCCAAAGCTTTGCCTCCGATCTGCATCAGCGATTCGCGATACTTTTGCTCCGCATTGCGGATGGCCTCCCTGGCTTTCTTAACACCGTCGGCAGGCAGAAATCCAGCTTCACGGGCATCTTCCCTGAACAGCTTTTCCGCAAAAGCTGCGAGGGTATCGCTTATCTGCCAGCTCTCGTCGTCCTCAACGGTCTCCTGGATAAAGCTGATGAGTATGGCCGTAAGTTCAGGATCGGTACCGGCAGCCGACACCAGGTCATCCACCGCCTTACGCACCAAAATTTCATGATCCATCTCCACTTCAAAATTGAGCGAAAGCTTCAGATCAAAAGAAAATGCCCGAATGATGCGGTGTACAAAGCTATCGATGGTTGAAACTGCAAAATCGCTGTAATTGTGAAGAATTTTAGATAATGTACGGGCTGCCCTTTCCGAAAGAACGACTGCATCCAGTCCGGTCTCTTCTTTAAGTTTGGCGATAAGAGAAACGGAATGCTGCGGGGATGTTTCTTCATCGTAAGCAGCAATAAGCTTAAGATTCAGCAAAATACGGTCTTTTATCTCGTTTGCTGCTTTGTTGGTAAAGGTGATGGCCAGTATCCTCCTGAATGCATCGGGATTCTGAAGTACAATCGACAAATAAGTGCGCATCAGGGTATAGGTTTTACCCGACCCTGCCGAGGATTTATAAACGACGAAGTTATTCATGAGTTCAGCAAAGGCTCAAAATTAACAAAGTAATCCCAATGTTGCTGAAAATTTGTCTTCCGGTATTACATGAAGCCGGCTTTGGCAGCGAACTTTCCGAATTCTTGCCGGCTGAGACCAAAACTGTATCTTTGCAACTCCAACGCTTTCAGAAATATGACAAAAGACAGCAATCTGATCTACGGCATGAGGCCGGTGATGGAAGCCATTGCAGCCGGCAGGGAGATCGACAGGCTTATGCTTCAGCAGGGATTGAAGGGCGAACTGGTTCCCGAGCTCCGCAGGCTGATGAGCGAATACAACATTCCTTTTCAGTACGTCCCCGGAGAGAAGCTGAACCGTCTTATAAGAGGAAATCACCAGGGTGTTGTGTGTTTTATTTCGCCCATTACATTCCAACCCGTTGAAAATCTTCTGATGTCGGTTTATGAACGGGGAGAAGTGCCGCTTTTTGTCATCCTCGACAGAATTACCGATGTTCGCAATCTGGGCGCTATCGCCCGCACAGCAGAATGTGCCGGAGCTCACGGATTAATCATCCCCGAAAGGGGCAGTGCACCCGTAAATGCCGACGCGGTTAAAACATCGGCCGGAGCGCTTACCACCCTTCCTGTACACCGGAGTTCGAACCTTAAACATACCATCGACTATTTGAAAGAGAGCGGATTATCCATAGTTGCAGCTTCTGAACGCGGTGAAATACCATATTTTCAAGCTTCCTTCAGCGGACCTACCACCCTGATTATGGGTTCGGAGGAAGACGGTGTGTCGCCCGAGTATCTGAAGCGCTGCGACCAGGTCGTAGCCATACCGATGAAAGGCGCAATAGGGTCACTCAACGTTTCTGTAGCAACCGGCATCCTGCTTTTTGAGATAGCCAGACAACACGCTGCCTTTCGTTAACCGTTTCCGTCCGCTATGAAATTCCGCACCGATATTATTCCGCCGTCGGGCAGTCCGCTTTCACAGAGGGAATACATCCGCTGGACGCTGATAATCGTCGGTATTGGCGTTATTATCAGGGTTCTACACCTAAATTTTTCCTTCTCTAACGATGAACTCAGTGCCCTTGGACGTACACGATTCGATTCCTTCAGCGATCTTATTTCCAAAGGTGTGATGGTCGACGGGCATCCGGGCGGAGTTCAGGCTTTAATGTATTTCTGGGTAAAACTTTTCGGAATGAGCGAATGGGTAGTACGCCTCCCCTTTGCCCTGGCCGGAGCGGCCGGAATCTGGTTTACCATCCGGTTGTTTGCTTTGTGGTTCGGGAGAAACGCAGGCCTGCTGACCGGAGCATTCGTTTCATTTTTATATTTTCCGCTAATCTTCAGCCAGATTGCACGACCTTACGGGATAGGGCTAAGCCTGTCGATGGCCATGATCTATTTCTGGACGCGGCTGCTAAACGATGAAAAGCCACGGAAAGACATCGCCGTTGCCTACACATTGTTTACTGCAGCATGCATGTACAATCACTATTTCAGCTTTCTTCTGGCTCTTATCGTAGGCTTAACAGGACTTTTTATACTGAGACGCGATCGTATGTGGCTATATCTGGGTGCAGGAGCGGGTGCATCCCTGCTTTTCAGTCCGCACATTTACATTACGTTGTTTCATTTGGGTGTGGGAGGCGTCGGACAATGGCTCGGCAAACCGGGGCTCGACTGGCCTTTGCTGCATATAGCCTACATCTTTAACAACTCCTTAATAATTGCAGGCCTCCTACTGATTATTTCAATTGTGCAAGTGCTGTGGTTTCGCATTTTACCGGGCAGTAACCGGTATAGATTTCTGGCAGCAATGTTTTTCATGCTCCCTCTCCTGATCGGTTATTTCTACTCCAGGATGGTAAATCCGGTGCTTCAGGATAGTGTACTGATCTTTTCCTTCCCGTTTTTACCTGCCCTGATCTTTTCTTTTTCCGGTAAAATACCTGCTAAATTCATGAACATACTACTTGGGATGGTAATGATTACAGGGCTGGCAGATACGGTTATCGGGAAGGATTACTACCACCGGCAGCATTTCGGCGAATTCAGGGGTATTGCTGAAGCCATCTGCAAATGGAACAACGATTTCGGAAAGGAGAACATCACACGGGCCATTGGCGTGAACAATCCCTGGTACATTCACTACTATCTTGAGCGCACGGGCGATTGCGACCTAACCTTTGAACAGTACAACAGCCGGGGCGAAGCCGATCTCGACACCCTGAAAACCATTCTCGATACGTGTTCAACGCATTACTTCCTGTATGCATTTACGAAACCGGTTCCGGCCGAAATAAGAGACATGGTACTTGCCCGTTTTCCCTGTATCGTGAAAGACAGAAACTTCAGCGGAATGACGGCTGCCACGCTGTTTGCCAGGCAGGAGGGTACGGAATGCCTAAACCGGCAGTCGGGGGTGCTTTTTCTGAAGAACGATTTTGACACCATTGCAGCTGCTGAAGAATCCGGGACGGAATACCCGGAATTCTATCCCGGATACGAAGGCATCCCTGCCGGGGCAGACTGCAAGCCGGGCAGCAGGCTGAGGGCTTCAGCGATCGTGCATTCATCCGGTGAATTAAAAGGAACCCTTCTGGTAGCATCGTTTCATGATGCATCGGGGGAAACAGCCTACTGGAAGGCTTCCCGTGCCGAACTGTTTGCCCGCAGCGGCGAATGGAGCACCATCAGTCTTGGCATTGATCTCCCTTCCGGCGACTTTCTCTTAAAAACTCTTAAAATATACATCTGGAACCCGGGGCATAACAAGGTAAAGATAAAAGAGTTAAAACTGACTTGTGAAAATCCGGTTTGAAAATCGAAGGACAGGTCGCGAAGAATTTCAAATAATCAGAAAAAAAAACCGTTACACAAATATGTTACAAAGAAGTCTGTTTAAAAAATCAAACCTTGCCGGGATTTTGTTCCCGGTGCTGGTGCTTGCGGTTTCGCTTTCCTCTTGTACGAAGAAAGTTACGGAAAACCATCCCAACGGAAATCTAAAATCGGTGAGGCATTACAAAGGCAAGCAACAACACGGATTGAGTACCTGGTATTACCTGAACGGAAGTAAAGAGATGGAAATCGATTTCCTTAACGGGAAAGCAGAAGGAACGGCAACCCGCTGGTACTACAACGGTCGCAAAGAATCGGAAGAGGAATATAAAAACGGTCTTCGCAACGGATTGTCGACGCGCTGGACTGAAAACCGTGTTAAGGTGGATGAACGATCGTACCGCAACGACACCCTGCACGGCCCGTATCGCCTGTATCACGGCAACGGTGTGATAATGATCGAAGGCCAGTACGACAGGGGGATGTATGAAGGCACCTGGACGTATTACAATGAATACGGGTTCAGGATTGGTGAAGGAAATTACGTTGCCGGCACCGGTGTTCAGAAGGCATTTTATCCAAACGGAAAGTTGTGGAAGGAGATTCCTTACCGCAACAATATGAAAAATGGAACCGAAAAAACATTTAACCAGGCCGGAGATCTTATCGACTCCCTCCGGTATATCGACGATCAGGTTCAGATTGAGGGGGCACTGACTGAGGAAGTGACCTTACCGGGCAATCTTCGCTAAGCTTTGCAAATCAATTGGTACAGCCAATGTTTAGAATCGGTCTAAACTATCTGATATATAAAAAATTAGCCAAATCCTGGTAAAAGCGGAAAAAGGAAAAAATCTTTTTCCAAGTTGTTTGGAAATGTCAATTTAATAAACATAAATTTGCCCTGTTATTTGGTTAACATTGTTACAAAATTCACATAATTACTCATCCTAAAACATCCACAAGATGAATCTGGAAAAAATCATGTCCGACCTGGAGAAGAAACATCCGGGAGAAGTCGAGTACTTGCAAGCAGTACGCGAGGTTCTTGAGTCCATTGAAGAGGTCTATAACGAGAACCCACAGTTCGAATCAGCCGGTATCCTTGAACGCATTGTTGAGCCGGACAGGGTGTTGACTTTCAAAGTTCCCTGGGTTGACGACAACAATAAGGTCCATGTAAACATTGGCTACAGGGTACAGTTTAACGGTGCAATCGGCCCCTACAAGGGAGGACTTCGTTTCCACCCGAGTGTTAACCTCAGCATTCTGAAATTCCTCGGATTCGAGCAGATTTTCAAGAACAGCCTTACCACTCTGCCAATGGGCGGTGGCAAGGGCGGAAGTGATTTCGATCCCAAAGGCAAGTCAAACGGTGAAATCATGCGTTTCTGCCAGGCTTTCATGCTTGAATTGTGGAAGATAATCGGCCCCGAAACCGACGTACCAGCCGGCGACATTGGTGTTGGCGGACGCGAAATCGGATACATGTACGGAATGTACAAGAAACTTGCTTCCGAGCACACCGGCGTTCTACCGGAAAAGGCCGCAACTGGGGCGGAAGTATCCTCAGGCCTGAAGCTACCGGATTTG
>ERZ795032.2113-NODE-2113-length-11957-cov-380.823559_pt1 | contig 11957 bp, 9 predicted proteins | sample MGYA00375124_ERZ795032 | MGnify/ENA primary metagenome ERZ795032 (study PRJEB30167, sample SAMN05720154) | activated sludge metagenome | isolation source: Anaerobic digester | place: China | collected 2015-12-16 ...
AAGAGGAATGTCTATCTGGCCATGAAAGGGCTGGAGGAGGCCAGAGAAATATTTTCCCGCTTATGGCGGGATAGGAAGACTCATCCGGAGGAGATCAATACGGAAGACGCACTGGGGCGTGTCACGGCGGGGCCGGTTTTTGCCGGAGTTTCCGCACCGACCTATCATTCGGCCGCGATGGATGGAATTGCCGTCAAGGCGGAGCTGACGTACGGCGCTTCCGAGAAAAACCCGAAAATTTTAGAAACAGGCAGCGACGCCGTGTGGATCAATACGGGCCATGCCCTGCCTGAAGGATATAACGCTGTTATTATGGTGGAAAAAATTCAGGAGTTGGATAATGAGCACATCGAGATCATGTCGCCCGCCTACCCATGGCAGAACATCCGGAAAGTGGGTGAAGATATCGTCGCCACGCAGCTTCTGTTTCCCCAGAATCATGTGATTCGTCCCTACGACATGGGCGCCCTGGTCGCCGCCGGTGTTTTCAAAATTACGGTCTGGAGCAGGCTCAAGGTTGCTGTCATCCCTACGGGAACGGAAATCATCAGCCACCGGGATGTTGCGGATTACAGCCAATTAAAAAGCAACCTGATTATCGACTCGAATTCCATAACGCTGGCGGGGCTCGTCCGTGAGGCGCACGGAGAACCGCATGTTTTCGATATCACGCCAGACGAAGAAGACGCCTTGCGCGACGTCCTGCTGCGTGCGGCGGGTTCCGATGCGGACATGATTCTGATCAATGCCGGATCTTCCGCGGGATCTAAGGATTACACGGCCGGTATTCTCAAGGAAATAGGCGAAGTTCTTGTCCACGGCGTCGCCATGATGCCGGGAAAACCGACGATACTGGGCGTAGTCAATGGGAAGCCGGTTATCGGAATTCCGGGCTATCCCGTTTCCGCAATCCTCGCTTTTGAACAATTCGTCCGGCCTCTTCTTTTCAGCCTGCAGGGCTTGAATCCTCCGGAAAGGCCGTCCATTGCGGTGCGGGCATCGAGAGCCATTCCTTCGAAATTGGGAACGGAGGAATTTGTCCGGGTCAATATCGGCAAAGTCGGTGATCTTTGCATCGCCACACCGCTTCCCCGATCGGCCGGTTCCATTACCACGCTTACCCGGGCGGAAGGCATTATCCGCATCCCGCCTCTTGCGGAAGGTGTGCTCCAGGATGAGGAAGTAATGGCCGAGCTGCTGATCGAGGAGAAGGATTTGCTGAACACGGTCGTTGTTATCGGCAGCCATGACATTACGCTGGACATCATTGCCGATGAGGTAAGAAATATCACGGGGAAAAATATTCGTATTTCCTCGGGCAACGTCGGCAGTCTGGGCGGCCTGATCGCCGTCCGGAAAGGGGTTTGCCATTTTGCCGGTTCGCATCTGCTGGACACGCAGACGAGCGAATATAATGTATCCTATATTCAGAGATATCTGAAAGGCGTTAAAGTAAGCCTTTTTCATCTTGTTCTGCGGGAGCAGGGTCTGATCGTTCCCAAAAACAATCCCAAGGGCATCAAGGGAATTCCCGATCTGGCGCGCGAAGATATCTCCTTTGTGAACAGACAACCGGGTTCGGGCACCCGCATCCTGCTCGACTACAACCTGGCCCTGTCCGGCATAAAACCGGAATCCATCAAAGGATATGATCATGAAGAGTTTACTCATATGTCCGTGGCCGTCGATGTGTTGAGCGGAGCCGCCGATTGCGGCATGGCGATTTATGCCGCCGCCAGAGCCCTTGATCTGGATTTTATCCCACTGACCAGAGAACAATACGATCTGGTGATACCGACTGATTTTCTGCAAAATCCGAATATTCAGGCGGTGCTGGATACAATCCGTTCGCAGAGATTTCGCGACAGAGTCCGGGAACTTGGCGGTTATGATCCGTCCAGAAGCGGGGAATTGGCTATGGAGGTAAATCCTTGAATTAGTAATTATCCGAATGCTGTTTAAAAAAGATCGAGTATTTGGAATGATATTGCAAATTTGGTTCATGCTAGCCCTGATGGTTAAGGAGTAAGGCAATGCAATTCTGGGATTATGTCTGGCTTGAGATTATTAAAACAGGGTTGGTTTTGTTACCCCTGGTCGTGGGTTGGTCGCTGGGACGGTTTATTATCAACTATTGGGATGAGAAAAAAAAGCGCCGGGAACTTGATCTTGAAACTGCAATGCAATTCAATAAACTTTACGGAGAATTCAAAGAGGTGTCAAGGCTCTGGAGGGTTGTTAGCTTTACCGGTCGGCGTGCCGCTAAGCTTATCTTACCAGAAACCACCCCTCTGGATCTTCTCAAACGTGCAGCTGCCGCCGAAGGCGGTGTAGAGGCCATTATCATGAAATTGGCAACAGAACGGGTTCTGGAAGAGGAAGATATTGAGACTTTAGGTCTATTCCGTCATGCCTATCAAAAACTTCGAGAGGCAATCCGCGATGGGGCGTATTTCCAATGGACTCGCAACATGCGTGAATATACTCTTTTCAATAACCTGGCCAGTAAGACTGCATATATCATTTCTTTAAGCAAAATCAAGAAATGTCCAAAGTCAGAGGAAGCTCCAAAGACCTTACAGAAAATTACGGCTATTCAAGCAAAGCAATGGCAAGAAAAATTGGATTTACTGCCTTTCCCAACACAAGACAAAGGTGTCGCAAGGTTGCCAGCCCAGTACTTCCGAGCGGGTGTCGGTGCAGTCATTATAGATAATAACGGGCTTATTCTTGCTTTAGAACGTGCTGATAAATCTGGTGCTTGGCAATTACCGCAAGGTGGTATCGAACTCGATGAAGAACCGATTCGAGCCGCGATCAGGGAAATTGACGAGGAAACGGGAATCATAGAGTCTGACTTAGAGCTTGTGGATGCATATCCGGAGCCGCTTGTCTATGAACTTCCTGTGAAAAATCGGAGTGAAAAAACTGGTCGTGGGCAGGTTCAATACTGGTTCCTTTTTAGGTTCCATGGCAATGCTGACAACATACATGCGAAGCGTGGCAGCGAATTCAAAGATTCGAAGTGGATGTTGTTTCAGAACTTGCTACAGGTGACTGTGGATTTTCGAAAACCCATATATCAAAAATTGATTAATCGCTTTGCACCATATATACGTTAAACACAAACGTTGAATCTTTTCCCGGACGTACCTGTTCAAAACGTTAATACGCTACCTTACAGCCTGTGCTTGAGAGTTGATCTTATTTATCAGGCAAAGTTGATATCCAGTGTTTGAAGGTAATGTTCGGTGGCATAATGCCGGTTAATAATTGCGATGGCAGTTCCGTTGATAAAAAGGGATATTTATTTGCTTTCACTGATGACAAATGCCCCGATTGGGGAGGAAAAATGAAACTCGAACACCAACTTGTCGGTATCCCGCTTTTTGAAGGGTTGCCCTTGGCGCAGTTAAAAGCCCTGGCCGGTATCTGCCGGTTGTGTACCTACCGGAAAGGGCAACTGATCTTTGCCGAGGGAGATGAAGGCGTCGGGTTTTATATCGTTCAATCCGGTCGGGTCAGGATTTTCAAGTTGTCGCCGGAAGGCGGCAAGGAGCAAATCATTCATTTCTTCGGGCCGGGAGATTCTTTCGGTGAGGTTGCCGTCTTCACCAGTCAGGGATTCCCTGCTTATGCAAAAGCTGAAATCTCCAGCCATTTGCTTTTCTTTCCCCGTGCGGAATTTGTTGCCCTGATCCGGGAAGATCCTTCTCTGGCCCTGAACATGTTGGCGCTGCTGTCGCTGAGGCTCCATAGATTTACCCGGCTGATTGAAGATCTTTCCCTGAAGGAGGTGCCGGCGCGTCTGGCTGCTCACCTGATCTATCTGAGTGAAAGGGATGGGAACTCTGCGGAAATCAAGCTGGATACTTCCAAGGCGCAGCTTGCCGCCTCACTCGGAACAATTCCGGCAACCCTGTCCCGGATCATGACCCGGATGGGAAGGCAGCGGCTTATTCGAACAGAGGGGAATTGCATTACAATTCTGGATCGCATTGGTTTACAGGAGACCGCCTCCGCCGAGCGGAAACTCCTCTGAATTTATTTCCGTTTCTTGACTTAAATCAAGGATATAATCTGATGAAGCCTTTATTATCGATGACATGGAATTATCAATAATATTTCAGGGAGGCTGCTATGTTTTGTTATCAGTGTGAACAGACGTTGAAGGGTGAAGGATGTGTGAAGGCGGGTGTATGCGGCAAGCAACCGGACGTGGCGGCGTTGCAGGATCTGCTGATCTATGTGCTTAAAGGGCTTGCGCAGGTCGCCGTCGAGGCGCGCCAGGCGGGGATTGTCGACGGCGAGGCCAATGTTTTTACCGTGCGGGCGCTTTTTGCCACCTTGACCAACGTCAACTTCGACCGGGAATGTTTTATCGGCCTGATCAATGAATGCGTCGGGCAGCGGGAGAGGCTCAAAAGACAAATGACAGACCGTGGCCTCTCCCTCCATTATGTCGACCAGTCGGTCGACTTCCAGCCGGAGGCATTGCCGGAAGATCTCATCCGTCGGGGGGAAGCCGTTGGCCTCCATGTGCATCCCGATCTTGATCCGGATATCCTGTCTCTGCAGCAGATCCTGATTTACGGCATAAAAGGCATCGCCGCTTATGCCGATCACGCCCGGATTCTTGGCCGGGAGGACGATGCCGTTTACGCTTTCTGTCAGGAAGGATTGGCAGCCACCCTGCGGCGGGACATCGATTTGAATGGCTGGGTAGAGCTGGTCTTGAAATGCGGGGAAGTAAATCTTCGGGTTATGGAACTGCTGGACGCGGCGCATACCGGACGATACGGCCATCCCGTTCCCACCCGCGTCCCGCTCGGAGCAAAGCAGGGTAAGGCCATCCTGGTTTCCGGCCATGACCTGCATGATCTGGAAAACATTCTCAAACAAAGCGCCGGTAAAGACATTCTGGTCTACACCCACGGCGAAATGCTGCCGGCGCATGGTTATCCGGAGTTAAAGAAATACCCGCATTTCTACGGACATTACGGGACGGCCTGGCAGAACCAGATCAAAGAATTTGCGGCCTTTCCCGGTGCCATACTAATGACGACAAACTGCATCCAGAGGCCCCAGGAATCTTATAAGGGTAATATATTTACGACCGGTATGGTGGGCTGGCCTGGTGTGCAGCACATATCCGACGGCGACTTTACCCCGGTCATTGAAAAGGCCCTGGAGCTTCCGGGATTTTTGAATGATACGGAAGGTAAAACGGTAATGGTCGGCTTCGCCCGCAACGCCGTTTTGAGCGTTGCCGATGCGGTGATCAAGGCGGTTCAGGATAAGCAGATCCGCCACTTCTTCCTCGTTGCCGGCTGCGACGGCGCCAAGCCGGGCCGCAACTATTACACGGAATTTGTGGAAAAAGCCCCGCAGGACACGGTGATCCTGACCCTCGCCTGCGGCAAGTTTCGCTTCTTCGATAAGGATCTGGGGGATATCGGGGGGATTCCCAGGCTGCTCGACATAGGCCAGTGCAATGACGCATATTCGGCCATCCAGATTGCCGTTGCCCTGGCGAAGGCATTCAATGTCGGCGTTAATGATTTGCCGCTGTCAATGATCCTCTCCTGGTATGAGCAGAAGGCCGTGGCGATTCTGTTGACGCTGTTTTACCTGGGCATCCGGGATATCCGTCTGGGGCCGTCGCTGCCGGCATTCATCTCGCCCAACGTACTGGCTGTGCTGGTAAAGAATTTCAACATCAAACCCATTACCACGGCAGAGGAAGATCTGAAGGCTATCCTGGGCTGAAAGGAGGATTTGATTGAGTTCGAAAGCCGGGAGACTTTCATGGCGATGCGGGCAACCCGGTTCACGACGAGGCGAGCCGGCGGGTTGAACCTCTGCTGGACGGATATCCGGTTCCCCGGTTTTTTGATGTAGTGAAATGAAGAGCTTAAGACGTGACGGAACTATCATATTGGCGGCGGCGCTGCTGCTGCATGTACTGGTGTTGACATATACTTGCCAGGTTGCTGCATCAGAACGAACCCCTCCTTCTTTGAGTGGCTTCGTTTTCTTGGACGCCGGTTCGTTGGCCGATCTATCCCCGGGGGATAATTGCCCGCAATCGAGATGCGCCTGCATAGAGGCCTACCTGAAGGCTGTTCCGGCCCCGGCTCGCACTGTTTTACAAAAAAGTAATCCCGATCCGGAGCATATCCTGTCCTTCCGGCGGAAGCGCCTTGTAGAACAGATTTGTATTGTCATGGGGCAGGACGCCCGCCGGGAAGCACAGAATTTCATCCGGGAACTTGTATTGCGTTCGGAATGGGAGGGTATGCCGGATGGACCGCAGGCTGAAGGGGAATCAGCGCGCCGATGGCTGGAAAACCATAAACGGGCGCGCATCAAACCTTTCGTGGAGCTTTTCATTGCCCATCGTATGCGCGCGGCTGCCGAAGCTGCTGAACGCGGGCAGGCCCCGGAGCTTATCCGTCAATATTTAGATGCTTACCGGAGCGCCCTCGATGCAGCCCGCAAATCATCCCCTCCGTTGATCGCCTGCCTGGCTGAAGATCTGGAATCCCGGAAAACAATTTATCTGTCTTCAGGATTCAAACTGACCTTGCAAGGGTGCGTAAAAGCCGGAGAGCGCTTTGAACGTGATTTCGGCCGGAGTTTCCTCTTCATCCTGGAACCCGTGGCCGGCGGTTGGGAGATCCACGTCCGTCAGAAAGGCCGGGAGGAGAATCTGGCACGGCTGACTCCGCCGCTGCACTTTGCACCTAATCCACGGGAGATTGAAGGCTGGCACCTTGCTTCATCACTGCATGCCTACCCCTCATGCGTTCATGCCGCCGATATGAGGCCGGAAAATCCGCGCCGCTTCATTTTTTCACCCGAAGTCGGGCTCACCATTGACGGTCCCGCCGCCGCCCGCAGCGTAACTCCCCGGGAAATCGAAACCATCGGCCGTTATGGCCGGGGTGCTTTAAGCATTGAGCGGTTTGCTTTCGGCCCGCAGAAAGACGGTTGTCCTCAGATTGAATGGATGGGGTTCAGCGTGGAAATCTCGGTCGGGTACTGATTGTATTCCATCTTTTGCTTTGACAGCGCTGGTAATGTCCCCTATAAATCGTCCGGTGATGTTTAATAAATCTGAATTTCCCGTATTTTCTGCTGAAGGAAGAGAGTGAAAGATTTTACCGAAGGCGACATTGCCAGGCAGGTGGTTAATTTCAGTACGCCGATTATGCTCGGCAACATACTTATTTCCGTCTATGGCATTATTAATATGATCTGGGTCGGGCGGCTTCTAGGGCACAAAGCCGTGGCTGCCGTCGGTGCGTCTCTGCCCATTATCATGCTGATGCCGGCGTTTCTCATCGGGTTGGGCATGGCCACCAATGTTTTGATCGCCCAGGCTTTTGGCCGCAAGGATACGGCCCTGCTGAAGAAAATTTTATCCAATTCCTTTTTCGCCTCAACATTGTTTTGTCTGCTTATTTCCATTGCCGCTCTTTTGTTTCGCCGCCGTCTTCTGCAATGGGTGCATGTTCCCGGGGAAATAGAGGAGATGGCGTTATCGTATCTGACGATCATGATGGCCTTTATGATATTTCAGTTCTTCATCAACTGGATGAACGGCATGCTGCGGGGTCTGGGTGACGCCAATACAGCCTTAAAAATCCTTGCCCTGCTTACGTTTTTTAACATTACTTTTGTTCCACTGTGCATTCGCGGCATAGGCCCGCTGCCGCCACTGGGCGTGGCCGGGGCGGCCTGGGGAACAGCGCTGGCAGCCCTGGTAAGCTGCGTCATCGGGTATGTTTATCTGATCCAGTATAATCCCTATGTTAATGTCCGCAGTTGGGACTATCGGATGGACTGGCAAATCATCCGGGAGGTTTTCGTCATCGGTGTCCCTGCATCACTGCAGATGATGGTGGTATCGCTGGCCAATGTATTCATTGTTTCTCTGGTCAACCGCTACGGCTCCGATGTGACCGCCGCCTTCGGCATCGGCATGCAGGTGGACCTGCTGGCTGCTATTCCGGCGATTTCCATTGGAATAGCGGCAACAACGGTTTCCGGTCAGAATCTGGGGGCCGGGAAAATGGACCGCGTTTTTCAGACGATGAAGATATCTCTTTATTACGGAATGGTTATCGCCTTTGCCTGCACGATTGCCTTGTTGATCTTCCCTTATCAGATTGGCGCGCTTTTCCTCAAAGAATCCGCCGAAAATGCTGGCGTGCTGGGTTTTGTGCGCGATTACTATCGCTGGATGGCCTTCATCTTTCCCTGTTTTACAGTGATCTGCGTCATTCAGGGCGTTCTCCGCAGCGCCGGAGATACAATGGCTCTGCTGGCGCTCTCTTTTATCTCGCTGATCGTAATTCGCATTCCACTGGCCTACCTGCTGGCCGGACCCTTTGGTTTCCAACAGGACGGCATCTGGATGGCGATGCTGATAAGCACTGTGTTGGCGGTGGTCCTCAACTGGCTTTACTTCAAGGGAGGCAGGTGGAAGAAAAGACGGATACTGGGAAAGTAAAATCACTGATTGCCAAATACCAAGTTACAGTTGATTTCGGTGTTGGCCAAAGATCAAAATGAAGAAGCTATATATCATCAAAGTTGGTTCCACTTTTCCTGCTACGAAGAAATTGTTTGGCGACTTTGATCAATGGACGGTAAATACGCTTGGCCCAATCAATATTGATCTTGAAATTGTGGATGCTGAGCATGGCGTTCCCTTACCCAAAATAGCGGAATGTGCGGGCGTAGTGATTACTGGTTCCCACGCTATGGTGACGGCGAATATGCCCTGGAGTGTCCGACTCGAAAAATGGATAAGATCATTGCTGGACGAACGCATACCCGTTTTCGGTATCTGCTATGGCCATCAACTGCTTGCTAAGGCCGCAGGGGGGCTGGTCGATTTCCATCCACGAGGCAGAGAGATTGGTACGGTTTGTGTTAATCTCCTTCCAGGTTGCTCTGCTGACCCTGTCTTCCGGGCGCTCCCGAAATCATTTCTTGTCCATGTTAGTCATTCACAGACCGTGTTGCGTCTGCCAAAGGCAGCTGTACGTTTGGCGGCCAATACTCATGAGCCCAATCATGCCTTTCGCCTCGGGGAATGTGCGTGGGGAGTTCAGTTTCACCCGGAATATGATGCCGGGATAATGCGATCCTATATCCGGGAACAGGCATATGAACTTGAATCGGCGGGAATGGAGGTCTCACGACTCCTGGATGGGGTTTCAGAAACCCCGACAGCGGCTCAAATACTCCGAACATTCGGCAGTCTGGTTGTTGAACGGCTGGCCGGCAACGGCAGGTAGCTGACCTCTCACACTGCCAACTCTTCAGGAATATCAACAGGCATAGCGGGTAATTCCACTTCCAAATCAAGCACTCCCTTTGTTGGTCCTTCGACAGGCTCAGGACAGGCTCAGGACAGGCTTAGAATTTATGGTCAGTCATGGTGAGCTTGTCGAACTACGCCTTGTTGCCTCCTCCTTGCCGCCTTGTTATTCTTTGAAAGCAAAATGGTATAACTTTAATCTTTTTGAACATTATTGTTGTAAATTTGGCCGGTTCGGTTTAGAAGTCTGCGGCGCCGGAAAAAACCGGTCAAATTATTTACTATTCTGAAAGGAGATTCCTATGGAACCGATTAAAATCATGCCGTGTCTGGATATGAAAAACGGACGCGTGGTGAAAGGTGTTCATTTCGTTGATATAAAAGAAGCGGGTGATCCGGTGGAGAACGCTGCTTTTTATCAGGCCGAGGGAGCGGACGAGCTGGCCATGCTGGATATCGCCGCCACTCTGGAAAACCGCAAAACGCGTCTGGAATGGGTAAAGAATGTTTCGGCAGTGCTCAGCATTCCGTTGACCGTCGGCGGGGGCATATCAACTCTGGAAGACATTGAGATGGTTTTAGCCGCCGGAGCGAGCAAGGTTTCCATGAACAGTGCGGCGGTCAAAAATCCGGAACTGGTCCGCCAGGCGGCTCAAAAATACGGTGCGGATAAAATAACGGTGGCGATTGATGCGAAAAGAAATGCCGCGATGCCTTCGGGATTTGAACTGGTTGTCTCCGGCGGCACGCTGCCGGTAGCCAAGGATGCCGTCGAATGGGCCAAAATGTGCCAGGAGCTCGGTGCGGGCGTTATTCTGCCCACCAGCATGGATGGGGACGGCACCAAGGCGGGTTATGATATCGAATACACAAAAGCGATCTCTTCGGCCGTTTCTCTGCCGGTGGTGGCTTCCGGGGGTGCGGGGAAACTGGAGGATTTCTATGAGGCTGTTGTTAAAGGCGGAGCCTGCATTCTGCTTGCCGCGTCCGTCTTTCATTTCCGGATGATTAAAATTAAGGAAGTAAAAGATTACCTGAAGTCAAAAGGGCTTACTGTCGCCTGATATTTTTTAAAGTTTTTTGTAATGCTGGAGCACCGCCTTGAGAAGGGAAGCGCTGTGTCCGAGTTGGATGTAAGCTTCGTCGGGGGTCATGTCCCGATTTTCAGCGCGCAGTTTATAGCCCAGCAGACGGGAGATGTTGGCTATCCGGGCAATTTCACGGATAAGATCGGCTTCAAAATGATCATCCCTCAAGTTGATTTTATACATGTGCCGCTCAATATTTTCGGGGTGCTTAAGTACAACCTGATCAACTATGCCGTCGATGGCCTGATGGCGGTTCTTGTTATAATCATCATAGGGGATATTGTGTAAAGGCATGGTCAGATCGCCGATGTAGTGGGCGCAATAGACAATATGATACTCGGCGTACTTGCCGGAATTTAAATACCGTTCATATTCCCGCAGTGCGGCAACAATTGCACCGTAGAGATGGCCTTCGACGTCGGACACGTCGTTTGTTTTATTGTATCGGCTGATCTGTTTTGTTACCGTTTCCGCAGTGACTTCGGATTCGCTGTTGTTGTTATACCAGTGGTTGAAATATTCAATATTTCCCGCTTTTATTTTAGCTATGTCAGGGGCGGCGGCATTATACCACATCGGGTATCTTGCCGCTTTAGCCACGGCAAGATGGGTGTTGTCATGCCATCCCCGCGCCGTTCCGGCGAGCGGGAGCAGGAAAAATAAAATAATTGCCGGGTAAACAAATTTTTTCATAGTTGTTGCTTCTGTGTCAGTCTGCGGGCGCAAAATATTATTAGCAGAGTGTTGACAAACCTCTGTTTTACAGGCTGTTCAAAAAGGTTTAGATGCAAGGCACCGCAAAAACTGCATCGCAAACCGTGGTTCGACAAGCTCACTATGACTGACCATCAGCTTTAAGCCTGCCCTGAGCCTCGCGAAGGGCCAACAAAGGTAGCGCTGAATTTGGAAATGAAATCAGTGAATAATTTTCCTGTCAATTGTTACAGGCTTGCTTCCCTCGTGTTCAATCATGTTGCCGGCGTCCGGATTGCCCCGGAAACGCAGAACGTTGAGCATGAATATCTCCAGCTTGTTGATGACATTGGGCGTCAGGAGATTCCCGTCGATTTCAATTGAAATTGTGGGATATTTTCGTTCCCGCGCCCATGGTGTAATCAAGCCTTCTATGACGCGTCCGATAAGGCAGGCAAAAGGAGAAATGTTGACAATGCCGGAGTATCCGTCCATCATTGCCGTCGCCGCCACACCGCTGGAGATGCTTATTTCCGAATAAAGCTCCTGGTTCACGAAATACTTCTCGGTGTTTTTCATGATTTTGGTCATATCGTGCGGAGTCTTCGGAATCAGGTTTGTGGGGGCAAGAGCATCGCCCACTTTTTTCACCACATTGTGCTTGTAGGTGTGTTCTATGTTCCAGTCCATCAGTTCCTTGAGCTCCTTAGCAAATGCCCGGCGATACCACGGGATTAATTTCAGTTTCTTTTCCAACTCGTACTTCCGGACAAAATCACAATAGAATACCCACTCGGCGACATTCGATACTTTGCCGATGATTCCGCGCTGGCTGAAATGGG
>ERZ795032.2125-NODE-2125-length-11885-cov-3.987658_pt1 | contig 11885 bp, 12 predicted proteins | sample MGYA00375124_ERZ795032 | MGnify/ENA primary metagenome ERZ795032 (study PRJEB30167, sample SAMN05720154) | activated sludge metagenome | isolation source: Anaerobic digester | place: China | collected 2015-12-16 ...
GAGAATGCCCTTCTGCGGGAAGAGCTCCTGAGGCGGTGGGGGGGACGGCTGGAACTTGCGGGGATTGCCTGAAAGGAAAGTGAATAAAAAACCCGCCGGGAAATGACCGGCGGGTTTTTTCGTGCCTGATGGAACAGCCGGAAAGGATGTTACATCTTCTTGACGTTGGCGGCCTGGAGCCCCTTGGGGCCGCTGACCACATCAAAGGTTACCTGCTCGCCTTCAGCGAGGGTCTTGAAGCCATCAGCCGCGATGGCGGAGAAGTGTACGAATACGTCTTCGCCGTTCTCTTGCTCGATGAAACCGAACCCCTTTGCGTCATTAAACCATTTTACTTTACCCTGAGCCATTTTCCTACCTCCTTTCTTGCTTCCGGAACTTCAGTCCCGAAATTTCACGGAACGCTTCATCTAAGTTTCCGGAGTCTTGAGGCAGAAAAACACCGAGGTGAAGACCACTTCGTCGTGCTTTCTCTACTCAGCGATAACTTCCGAAACTTACTTAGGCTATGAGATATCAAGGAGCAAGGGAGTTGTCAAGCAATTTTTCTTGTGATGGAATAATCTTTTCGGAAAAATTTAGAATGTGTTTATTCTCCTGATAAAGGCCAGGAGAAGGCCGTAGTGACGGTGGTCGAATCGCAGGGAAATTCTGTGGAGTTTCAGAAGGTCCGGCTCATCCGATTCCTCCGGCAGAGGGGAGCAGGAACAGATGCGCGAACCCGGCATGCGCAATTCGGGAAACTCGTCCTCAAGGCTTTTGAGATTGTCTTTCGTCAGTTCCCTCGTCAATCGAAGAATGAGGTGGCCGTTGATAAACCGAAGGGAATGGTAATTCCGGTAAAAATCCTCGATGACTCTGACAGCCTCATCCTCGTTCGGGGTGATGGTGAAGATGGAAAAGTCCTCTCCGGAAATGAAGCCCTTTCCCAGCAGGCATTCCTTGACGAATTCCAGCCAGGTTTTCCAATACCCGTCCTCATCATCGACGAGGACCAGGGGTTTCGGAGATGTCTTGCCGGTCTGGATGAGGGTAAATACCTCCATGGCTTCATCCAGTGTGCCGAACCCGCCGGGAAAGACTGCGATGGCATCGGTCTCTTTGACAAACGCCACTTTGCGGGTGAAAAAATACTTGTAGGTTATCAGTCGGGGGTTTGCCAGCATGACATAATTCGGAGCCTGTTCATAGGGGAGTCTGATGTTGACGGCGTAAGAGTTCTCGGCGCCGGCGCCTTCATTTCCGGCCTCCATGATCCCCCCTCCCCCGCCGGTGATAATCATGTATCCTTGTTCAGCGAGTCCTCTGCTGAACCTGACGCACTTTTCGAACATGGGGTCGTCACGTTCGGTTCTTGCCGATCCGAAGATGGTGACCTTCTTTCGGTTACGCCCCGGAGCAAACACCTTGTTTGTATAGCGCATCTCCTTCATGGTGTTGCCGAGCAGTTTCAGATCTGCGGGATAATCGCTTTCCTGGCCCGCCTTGAGCGCCGTGATAATCATTTCTCGAATGAAAGCGGGATGATGGATATCACCTGCCCTCTCAAGGAGGTCGTCGATTACTGTATCGATTTCGCCGTTGTCGCGCGTAAAGGTAAGTTCCATGATTCCGGGAATTCTCCTTTGAAAATGGTGACGAATTATAGCATTTCGCGGTTCCGCTGACAAACGGGAACCCTGATTTTTATTATTTAATTTGATTTCTCGGAGCGATTTGTTTAAATTGTGCCTTTAGTTACAACTGCTTCGGTGATTTTTGCGGTGGTTTTGCGTCGATAGTGCATACGGCGCATTCATTGTTTTCATTTGATACGTGTCACGCGGCGGCTTGTCACAAAAGAAACGAAAGATGAAAGGAATCGAACTGATGGGTAAGACAACAGCTGAAAAGATTTTTGCCGGCCATCTGGTTGATGAGCCGTTTCCCGGAGCCAAGGTTCTCCGGCTTGACGTGGTCATGTGTCATGAGATAACCACGCCCATCGCCATTGCCGATCTGGTTGCGCGGGGAAAGGATCGGGTTTTCGACCCGAAGAAGATCAAGGCGGTCATCGACCACGTTACCCCCAGCAAGGACAGCAAGACCGCAACCCAGGCAAAAATCCTGCGCGATTGGGCGCGACGTCAGAGCATACCCGATTTCTTCGACGTGGGGGCCAACGGCGTCTGCCATGCCCTGTTTCCGGAAAAGGGTTTTATCCGTCCGGGGTACACCATCATCATGGGTGACTCCCATACCTGTACCCACGGGGCTTTTGGCGCGTTTGCCGCCGGCGTGGGCACCACGGACCTGGAGGTGGGGATTCTGAAGGGTGTCTGCGCCTTCCGCGAGCCGAAGACGATCCGCATCAACCTCAACGGCGCCCTGCCGAAGGGGGTATACGCCAAGGACGTGATTCTTCATGTTATCGGCCGGCTCGGGGTAAACGGAGCCACCGACCGTGTCATGGAGTTCCGGGGGCCGGTTGTGGATGCCATGACCATGGAGTCGCGCATGACCCTCACCAATATGGCCATCGAGGCCGGTGGGACCTCGGGCATCTGCATGCCGGACCGGGTGACGGTGGAGTACCTGTGGCCGTTTATCCAGGGTGAATTCCCCTCAAAGGAGGCCGCCGTCGACGAGTACCGGACATGGTGGTCCGATGAGGACGCCGTCTACGACAAGGTATTCGATTTCGACGTTTCCGCACTTGAACCGCTGGTTACCTTCGGCTATAAGCCCGACCAGGTGAAGACGGTCACGGAGATGGCCGGGACCCCCGTTGATCAGGTGTACCTTGGATCCTGCACCAACGGGCGTCTGGAAGACCTGCGCGTCGCCGCGGGCATGCTCAAGGGAAGGAAGATCGCACCGACTGTGCGGGCAATTCTCTCGCCTGCTACCCCGAAGATATTCCAGGATGCCCTGAAAGAAGGGCTCATCGAAATTTTCATGGAAGCAGGATTCTGCGTGACCAACCCCACCTGCGGCGCCTGTCTCGGCATGAGCACCGGCGTCCTGGCTGAGGGCGAGGTATGCGCGGCCACCACGAATCGCAACTTTCAGGGACGGATGGGCAAGGGGGGAATGGTTCATCTCCTGTCTCCCGCGAGCAGCGCCGCCGCGGCCATTGAAGGCAAGATAGCGGATCCCAGGAAGTATCTGCCCTGAGAAGGAGTGTTGGGTTTCCAACCCAGTCAGCAACAACAACCATACGATGAACAGGAGATGATGTATGAAAACCTTTGGCGGTCCCGTACTGTTTCTTGACCGTGACGACATAAATACCGATGAGATTATTCCGGCGCGCTATCTTACGGAAATAACGAAACAAGATCTGAAACCCTATATCCTGGAAGACCTGAAACTTGCCGGGTTCGACCCGAAGGGAGACACGACGAAACAGGCGCGGGTGATAGTGACCCGGGCCAATTTCGGATGCGGTTCCTCCCGCGAACATGCCCCGTGGGTTCTGGACGTGAACGGGATCACGGTCGTCGTGGCCGAATCCTTTGCCCGCATCTTCCGCCAGAATATGTTCAATTGCGGCATGGCTGCCATCGAGCTTCCCAAACCTGCTATCGACACCCTCTTCTCCTTCCAGGGGTGCGCCGATGCCGCCGTTTCACTCGACCTTGCGGGGCAGACGCTTACTATCAGGGGGGGCGGCAGGGACGAATCCTTTTCCTTTGAAATCGCTCCTTTTGACAAGGCGCTTGTTATGGCCGGCGGCTGGGTCGATTACGCCGATACGAAATACTGAGAGTCCACAATTTTTTCGCCGCATGCCCGCTCCGCCCGTTTCCGGAGATATGCGGCGTGTTTCTTCCCCCTCACTCTTCGGAAGACAGGGAAATGTCGCAGCCCGTTATTGCAGGCCACGGTCGCGGGAATGAGTCCATGCCCAGTAAAATCATACCCCTCATTTTCCTGATACTGCTTGCCGCCAGCGCGCCGGCTCTCGCGGAAGAGAGCGCGCCGCCGCAGGAGGAAGGTTCCATCATCACCTTCTGGCCGCTCTTCGATTACCGCGAGAGCCACCGGGAAGGTTTCAGCAATCTTTCCATCCTGGGACCCCTGTTCAAGCTTCAAAAGAGCGGGGATACCACGGATACGGCTTTCCGGCCCTTGTTCTATCGAACGGAGACGGGTGATTCATCACGGACCGATTACCTCTACCCCCTCGCGTCCGATGATTCGGGCAGCGACGGCGAATACCTGCAGGTCCTGAAGCTGTACCAGAAGCGAACGCCGCGTCCGGGCGAGGTGGAGCGACGGGGAACCATGGTGTTCCCCTTCTATATTTCCGGTACATCGGAGAAGTACGGGCCCTATACCTCGTTTTTTCCATTCTATGGGGATATCTACGAACGCTTCTGGCGGGACGAGTATCATTATGTCCTGTTTCCGCTCTACGGGCGGACCGTCAAGAACGGCACAGAGACTCGAAACTACCTGTATCCGTTTTTCTCCCTGATATCGGGGGAGAAGGAGAGCGGGTTCCAGTTCTGGCCGCTGTACGGAGAATCGGAGAAGGAAGGCGTCTACCGCAAACGATTCGCCCTGTGGCCGGTATTCTTCCAGGAGGAAAACGGTCTCGACACCGACAGTCCGGAACGGAAGTTTTACCTCTTTCCCTTCTATACGTCCGCGGAATCGCGGAAACGCTCCGAGCGCCATTACCTGTGGCCCTTCTTCGGCTATGTCTCGGATCGGGAAAAGAAGATGGAAGAGCGGGACTACTTGTGGCCTTTCGTTGCAACCGTACGGAGCGAATCCAGAAACCTGGACCGCTATCTCCCCTTCTACAGCGAGGATCGGCGGAAGGAAAGGGTAAAACGCTGGTATCTCTGGCCGTTCTACAGCCATGAGGAGATGACCACGGAGAGTTTTCTGCAGGAGCGGCATCGGTTCCTGTTTTTCCTCTATTCGGACAACCGGGAGACTTGGACCGTGGACGGACTGGAACGGCGGCGGGTTGCTGTCTGGCCCCTTTTCACCTACCGAAAAGACGAGCGCCAGGTGAAGACGGTTACCTTTCCCGCTCCGGTTGAGCCGGTCCTGAACAAGGAAGGTATTGAAAAAAACTGGGCGCCCCTGTGGCGTCTCTATGTTCAGAAATGGAACGATGCGGGGGACTCGGCGGTTTCTTTCCTCTGGAACCTGTACTGGCATGAGCGGAGAGGGGACGACCTGGCCATCGAGTTTTTTCCTTTTCTCTACTACCGTACGGAAAAGCATCGTACCGATCTCGCGCTGCTGAAGGGGCTGGTCCGTTACCGGAAACGGCTTGAGGAGAGGAAGTTGAGCTTTTTCTGGCTCCCTTTCGGCGTTGAGTGGGGGCCGCCGGTGCTGCCGGCCGGCCTGAAAACGAGAATGGATGCAAGGAGCGGGTTGTGATGGGAATCCTGGAGAAAATCGGCGGGAAAATCCTCTATTTCTTCCAGATTGTCGGCGAGATGCTGCGGCTTCTCTTCCAGACGGTCTATTTCTTTCGGGAAGCGCCGCGGAATCTGCAGAGCATCCTGACCCAGATGTCCATCATGGGCTATGAAACATTGCCCATCGCCTCTGTCATGGGGTTCTTCGTCGGCATGGTCCTGGCGCTCCAGACCGGTTCCGAGTTGCAGAAGTACGGGACCCAGGACATCATCGGCGCCATCGTCGGCCTGTCCATGGTGCGGGAGCTGGGTCCGGTCATGACCAGTTTTCTCGTGGCGGGCCGGGTCGGGTCCGCAATGGCGGCCGAAATTGGTGTGATGAAGGTCTATGAGGAAATCGACGCGCTCAAGACCCTTGATATTCATCCGGTGCGCTACCTGGCGATGCCCCGGCTTATCGCCTGCCTCATCTGCGTTCCCGCCCTGACCCTGTATGCGAACTGCGTAGGCATGGTGGGTGGAGCCCTGATCAGCCACCTCCATCCGAAAATATTCATCTCCTACGCAACGTACTACGACAGTCTCAAGGCCGCGCTCAAGTTCAGGGAGATCGGTTCCGGGCTGATTAAATCCTTTGCCTTCGGCGGCATCATCTCCCTGGTTGCCTGTTATGTGGGGTTCATGACGTCCGGCGGCGCGCGCGGGATCGGCCGTTCCACCACGCGTGCCGTGGTCCTTTCATTTATCCTGATCCTGATAGCGGACTACTTCCTGACACGATTGCTGCTGTAGCACGTACCGCCGGAAGTTCCGAAAATTTCACTACACGGTAGCTCGACACTATTCAATCACGTCGCCGGGCGGATCCCTGAACCGACCGCCCTGCGACACGGCAGAGATAGGAGGCAGACATCATGGCGCTCACAATTGAAAAAAAAGTTGGTCTCTTTTTCGTGCTCGGTCTCATCATTTTCGGCGTCATGCTGGAGTTGGGGGGGCAATGGAACCCCTTTGAAAAATCCGTTCCCTACCGCACCTTTCTTACCAGCGTGACCGGTCTCAAGGTTGGGGATTCGGTGCGTCTTGCGGGCGTTGACGTTGGGAAAATCACCGGGATCAAGGTGCTCGACGGCAAGGTGCGCATCGATTTCGAGGTCGACAAGGGTACCCGGCTCAGGGCCGACAGCGTGGCGAGCCTGCGCATGACCAATCTCCTGGGAGGCCAGTTCCTCGGCATTTCTTTCGGGTCCCCCGCGGCGCCGATCCTCCCTGCCGGGGCTACGGTGCAGGGAAAGGATGCCGCCAATGTGGACACCGTCATGAGCAACCTGGGGGATCTTGCCTCCGACGCCAAGAGCCTGGTCACTGACCTGAACCGCAATCAGCAGGAGGTGATGGGCAAGATTTCCGCCATGCTGGACGAGAATCGGGGCACTCTGAAGAGTTCCCTGACCAACCTGAACAGCATCACCAGCAAGTTCGACCGGGGCGACGGCTCTCTGGCCCTCCTTCTGAACGACAAGTCGCTGTACCGAAACACCAATGAAGTGACCGCGAACCTGAAAAACATCACCGCCAGGATTGAGAAGGGAGAGGGAACCATCGGCAAGCTGGTCACGGATGATTCCTTCTACCACGAGGCAAAGGGCGCCCTGGCGAGCATGAACGAAGGCATGAAGGACGTGAAGGAAATCGCTGGGAAGATCAATCGGGGTGAAGGGACCATGGGTAAACTGGTCAACGACAAGACCCTGTACACAGAGTTGAGCGGAGCCTCGAAGAATATCAAGGAGATTACCGACAAGATCAACAGCGGACAGGGGACCATGGGCAAGCTGGTGAACGAGGACAAGCTGTATCGGGATGCAACCGCGACCCTTAAGAAGACCGAACAGGCGGTGGAGGGCCTCGGCGACAGCGGAGCCATTTCCGTGCTGGGGAGTGTCATCGGCACGCTGTTCTGACCGCTAACACATTCTTGTTTACGTGTTTTGCTGCAAGGCGCCATGTGTGACGCCGGACATGTATGGCGCGGCTTCGGCCGCGCCTTTTTCGCATCAGGAGGGGAACCTTGGAAGATGTTGTAAGGATAGCTGTCGGAACGGTTACAATGCGACCCTATGTCTTTGCCTTCCTGGCGGTCTACCTGGTCGCCGCAGTCACCCACCTCGGCTGGAAGAAGACTTTCTGTTTCACCGTAATCGGCTACCTGATCGCTTTTGCCTCGGAGTTCAGCTCCATCAATACCGGCATTCCGTACGGGTGGTACTACTACATCGACACCACAAAGGCGCAGGAGCTCTGGATTGCGGGTGTCCCGTTCTTTGACTCACTTTCGTACGTATTCCTTACCTATTGCAGCTATACCGCCGCGCTCCTGACGGTCTCTCCCGTCAAGGCGTACCGCTGGAACCTGGTCACCCTGGAGACCCGGTCCATCCGGCGGTCCTTTTCCGTGCTGCTCCTGGCCTCCCTCTACCAGGCCTTTCTCGATATCGTGATCGATCCGGTCGCGCTCCAGGGGCGCCGCTGGTTCCTGGGCCAGATCTACGGCTACCGGGAGGCGGGCATCCATTTCGGCGTTCCCCTCTCCAACTACATCGGCTGGTTTGTGGTCAGCCTGCTTCTGGTCTTCGCCCTCCAGCGTATCGATGCCGCCATCGGGAAAAAGGTGGAGCGTCCATCCGGAATCGCCAACCTTCCATTCCGTTCCCTCCTCGGCCCGGTTCTCTACCTGTCTGTGCTGGTATTCAACCTTACCGTAACGATCCTCATCGGCGAGAACCTGATGGCACTGACCGGCATCCTCATGTTTACCCTGCCGGTCGTCATCGTCACCGTGCTCATCATTCGCCGGGCAAACCGTTACAGCAGGGAGGACCTTGCGGATCATCTGCGGGATTATCCGTACTCTCCTGTTGCGGGAAAAAAGGGAGGGTGAACCTTTTACCCCGCTTCCGGGGCTTCGATTCGACGAAATCTGAGCCGTTAGAACGGTATCATTGCCGGGAAGTAATCATCCTCAAAAGTAAATCGGCGTTAAAAGGATCGAAGCGCCGCAATTCCCGCGCAGCTTCCATGGCTGCCGTCGGGTTGCCTGTCATGGTGTATGTGACACCAAGGCTGACCCAGGCGTCAGTGAAATCCGGTTCGATGCCGAGCGCCTGGCGGTAGGATTCAATGGCCTCATCGTGGAGCTTGAGACCACTGTACGTCATGCCCAGGTTGTACCAGGCAGCGGCATTTTGCGGAGCCATGTCCAGTGACCGGCGAAAGGCGTCGACGGCCTCATTGTGGCGTTTACGATTACGGGAGGCTATGCCGAGGAAATACAGGGCATCAGCGCTTGACAGCATATTTTTTGACCATTCCAGCCCCCACCCCTGAAGACCCTCCCAGTCCCCGGAGTTTTCCAGGACAACCGCATGCTTCAGCCATGCAACCTCGCCCATCCTGCCTTTGGCCGGATTTCCGCCCCCTCTGACCTCCCGTATCCATTCCACGGGCATGGCAAAATTCAGGGTCTGTTCTCCGTCCTTGTACAGGGTGGTCAAGCCGACCAACCTGCCCTCCGTATCGAACAATCCGCCTCCGCTCATACCCGGTGAGATGATTGCTGTTATCTGGATCAAGGAAGGAGGCCCACCCCGGAGTTTTACGACTGCGCCCTCCGAAAGAGATGGCTCGGAACCAAAGGGCACTCCAACGGCAAAGACCTGGTTCCATGTTTTGAGGCCCTTTGAATTTCCCGTATTAGCAGGTTTTCCAGGGACCCCCCCGGCAGTGAGGAGGCAGATATCCGTATCGCCGTCTTCACCATACAGTACGGCGGGCACAAGGCGTTTGCCTCTGCCTGCCTGGTAGGAAGCCCCCCCTTCCACGATACGGCAACTGGTTGCGACAGTATCCGGAGATATGAGGACGCCGCTCCCCTGATTCTTCAGGGTACCTCTGGAATCCAGGGATTGTATGGTAACAACGGAGTCCTTGACCTTGTCGAAGACCTGGGTGGACGAAAGAGCCAGAACCGGCATGGGCGCCAGTAAAAGACAACTCAGGATTCCACACGCCATCAGTTTCGTCGATACGTGTTTCGGCGTTGTTTTGATTTTTGTTGCCTTTGTCATGCATCCTCCGGTGAGTGTGATGTCTCGAAGCCTGTGGGAGCGGTTTCAAACGTCCCCTGCGAAAGATAGTATTCCATATTGTTACCGTGATCAACCCATCGTTGATGCTTTTCAAGCATAGCCGTCCTTTTCATGTTATACGTCCTTACCATCAAACATTCCGCTCCCACTGATCTGTTCAACGACCTTCCTGAAATGAAACCCGTAAATGGCATAGGTTATGGCCAGCGGAAAAAGCTTTGGTTTTCTCATGAGAGACCAGAAGAAGAGCTTCCAGAAGTAGAGCCTCTCCTTGCCGACAACACCCAGGAGCATAATCGATTTCATGAGCGCTCCCATATACCCCTGCTGGAGGTGAAATTTCCCCGGAAGCGGCGGTCGATACTCCCTGAGGAGCCTGATCACCCGCTGATAGTAGTTTTTCGGTGAGTAGATGGTCTCCAGAATGCTTCGGTAACCGCCGATGAGTATCCCGGGCTCCATCCGGGGGATGAAGTTGAGGGCGATTTCCGTATTGTTGCCGGTTGTCTCTCCCAACAGTCTTCCTTCTCCGTGCAGACGTCGATAAAGCCTGGTGCCGCGCAAGACGGTCAGCATGCCGACCATGGCGGTTACGATGCCGCTCTCCTGAATAAAGCGGATCTGCCTGTCGAAAATTGTAGGCGGGTCACTGTCGAACCCAACGATAAACCCGCCGTGCACCTGTAGCCCGGCCTGCTGGATGTGTTTTACCGAAGACAGCATGTCGCGGTTCCTGTTCTGAACCTTGCCGCTCTCGGCGAGGCCGCCATCGTGCGGGGTCTCAATACCGATAAAGACCTCCTCGAACCCGGCCCTGACCATGAGCTGCATGAGATGGTCGTCGTCGGCAAGGTCGATGGACGTCTCTGTGTAGAAGTAGAAGGGGCGCCCTCGTTCTTCCATCCAGTCGATCATTGCGGGAAGGATGTGCTGTTTCAGCTTCGCCCGGTCGCCGATGAAGTTGTCGTCGACGAAGAAGATGGCCCCGCGCCACCCGCGGACATAGAGGCTCTCCAATTCCGCTATCAGCTGTGCAAGCTCCTTGGAGCGCGGCGTTAGCCCGAAGAGCGCGGTGATATCACAGAACTCGCAGTCGAAGGGGCACCCCCGCGAGTACTGGATATTCATGGAGGCATAGTTCCGAACGTCGGCCAACTCCCAGAGCGGAATGGGAGTCTCCCTCAGTTCGGCCCGCCGTTTGTCGGTGTAGAGATGTAGGGGTTCCCCTCTCAACAGGTCATCCAGGAACGGGGGAAGGGTGAGTTCAGCCTCGCCCAGCACCAGGTGGTCCACGTCGGGGAAATCCTCGTTGCAAGCGGTAAAGAGAGGACCACCGGCAACGGTCTTCACCCCCCGTTCACGGCAGCGGGCGATTACCTCCTCCGCCGATTTCCGCTGGATGGACATGGCGCTGATGAAGACATAATCCGCCCAAGCCAGGTCCTCATCGGTAAGTGGGCGAACGTTCATATCCACAAGCCTTTTTTCCCATTCGCCGGGGAGCATGGCAGCCACCGTCAGCAGCCCCAGCGGGGGGAAACTTGCCTTCCTGCCGATGAATTTCAGGGCGTACCGGAAGCTCCAAAAGGTGTCCGGATAGTGGGGATACACAAGGAGGATCTTCATGTTGAATTCTCCCGGGACATGTCTGTTGCAGAGATGCTCTTCGTTCAATTGTATAACTACTTCTTCGAAATACAGTGAGTGTCAATGTAAATTTTCCGTAAAAGGTGGGCGACAGTGGCCGGTTTTGATAGCGACGGACTTTCGCGGACGTTATTACGGGGGCAAGTAAACACATCAATGGTAGGGGCTAGGCGTGCCTCGCCCAATCGGTGCACGGCGCGCCGTGCACCCAAATCAGGGTTGCTTGCCGAAGTAATACGTGGCCGCACGCACACCAGGGAAGCGGCGGCCATGGTAGAAAACTCCGATTACCGTACTCAGTCTGCTGACCGTTTCGCATTTTTTCGCGGCTTGGGAGTCGCCCGGACCTTTTCAACCAAGACGCTTTCGGGAATCGGAACGAAAGAAGCCGGATCGGCCGGTTCGAGAATAGCGTAATGGGAGGAGGCGATCTTCCTGATGATTCCATCACTGAACTGGATCGTCGCCTTGCAGGCAGTCACCTCCATCACCTTGCCGACACCCCATTCATATGCTCCGGTATGGTTCACTACGGTACCTCGTTTGATGGTCATGTTCTCTCCTTATCCAGCTTGGTTAACAACAACTACCTTCATCAATTCAGGAATGTAGGCTGAAGACAGCCGGTAACAATCCATTCGGTTGGCTCATCATGCCTTCACCCGTCGCCCTTTTCCCCGTTTCTCCCTTCCTGGCGAGGATCCGGTGTTTCACCAGTCTCCGT
>ERZ795032.2128-NODE-2128-length-11870-cov-3.229623_pt1 | contig 11870 bp, 3 predicted proteins | sample MGYA00375124_ERZ795032 | MGnify/ENA primary metagenome ERZ795032 (study PRJEB30167, sample SAMN05720154) | activated sludge metagenome | isolation source: Anaerobic digester | place: China | collected 2015-12-16 ...
TCGTAAGTCGTCAATTTTTCGAGCAGCTGATTCCGGAATTTCTGGTCTGCATTATTAGGTAACTGAAAATGATCAGCTTTCAAACCGTTGTTCGACAAAGCCCGCTGAAAAACTGACTGCTCGGATTCTCCAATCACCAGGCTGGCATATTTTTTTGCCTGCATTTTCTCTGCTGTCAGTGGCAAAATATCCTCCTGGTTTTCAAGCAGGGTTATGGCTTCATCATACAGTTTTTGCACCAGCTGCCTATATTCTTCTTTATGCAGATCCTGGTTAAGGCCTTCAACGAAAACGGGCCGATACTCATTAAGCCCAGACATATACTTGTATAACAGCACCTTGCGACAACTTTCCTCAACCCTTTTCAACACTATCGAATCTGTTTGAGCGGCTTCACGTATTGCCGCAATGGCAGCCGGAACATTCTCGGGAAGTAATAATATATCATTACCGGCTTTTAGTGCTTGCAATGAAGGATTCTCATCTCCGGCATATTGTGTGGCACCTTTCATATCGAGAGCATCGGTCACCACAAGACCATTAAAACCCATCTCATTTTTTAATAAGTCTGTGACAATACGATAAGACAGCGAAGAAGACAGGTTCTCTTTTTCAGCAAGTTCGGGCAGATAGAGATGTGCCACCATCATGCCATGCAGACCGGAATCAATCAATTGCTGGAAAGGTATCAATGGGAGCTTTCTCAACTCGGGCAGTGATTCTTCAACAAGTGGTAAGGCATAATGCGAATCCGTTTGGGTGTTGCCATGTCCCGGAAAATGCTTGGCGGTTGTTAGGATCCCGGCTTTTTGCATGGCCATTCCGTAAGCCAGGGCTTTGCGACTAACGGCTTCGGCATCCTCACCAAAGGAACGCATTCCGATAACGGGATTTTTAGGGTTATTGTTTACATCCACCACCGGTGCAAAATTCATATGAATGCCCATGCGTTTGCATTGCTCTGCAATCTGCCTGCCCATCTCGCGGATAAGTTGCTCATCCTGAACAGCTCCCAATGTCATCTGCAAAGGGTACGAAATGGTATTGGACAAACGCATTCCCAATCCCCATTCGCCATCAATGGAGATCAGCATAGGGGTCTGAGCCAGTTGTTGCCAGCGATTGGTTTGTATCAGTTGTGTTTCAGGATCCCCTTTAAAGAAGGTGACGCCACCCAGGTTGTACTGTCGAATATAAGACTCAATTTCAGGATAATAGCCTTGTTCAGGATGATTAGCCCGAGGCATGATTAATTGTCCTATCCTTTGTTCGAGGCTCAGGCTGCGAAAAACCGAATCAACCCATCGATCAGCATTTACAGAAGTTTGCGCTTGCAGGGAAAAGGCAGACATCAGCCATCCAAAAATCAATAAAGTGACAATTCTTTTGCGCATTGAGTTTAATAATCTATTCCAAATCAAAAACATAGGTTTAGTTCTTTTTCATTGAAACAATTTCAATCAGTTCGGCAATCCCTGAGGGTTTTGAAGCAATTTTCTTTTCTTCATCCAACACAAATATACTTGGTGTTCCAAAAATGTTATACTCTTTCACCATCGGACTCTCCCACCCCAACCCGTCGCTCAGATGAATCCAGTTCAGGTTTTCCTGTTCCAGAAAATCACGTAAAACATTATTATCCGGACTTAAAACAACAGAAATAACTTCAAATTCAGGATGTTGATCAGCAAAAGCTTTCAGCTCGGGCATCAGCTCAATACAATGCGGACAATTGATTGACCAAAAAACAATCAGGGTATTAGGTTTCGAGATACGTTCCCAGCCAAAGGGGTTCCCGTCAATATCTTGCGGCAAAAGATCAGGAGCCGGCTCACCCAGCAATGTAGAACGATAAGGCCCAACAATCTGCTCAATTTCCATATAAGTTTCGGTTTCCATACACACCTGATCAAAATGCGGCAGGCTGCTGATATAATCGGTAACAGCCGGCAAGCCAAGCTGCGCGAATCCTTCGATCAGATAATCGAGTACAAAAACATACATTTTAGGTTCAACGGCAGCCTTCTCGAACAGCATATCCAGGCCTTTGATAAATTCAAACTGGATTGCTTGCATAGACTCTTCCTCAGCCTGAAAAAGTGACAAAAAATCGATCATCTTGCGCGTCAGGATATTACTTCTGATCAATAAGGTGTCACTAAAATCGGTATGATCAAAAAAATGTTGTTTGAGGTTTTCGCGTTGCGATTTAAAACTGCCTGAGAGGTCAATTGCAGGACGCATATCGGTACGGACAAACCGTGTGGCAAGATTTTCCGGATACTGATGTATCCATTTACCAACTTTGTTTTCCAATTGTTGTTGCAAGCTGTCGAATTCCTTTACGGCAAGCCGGTAAAATGGTGTCTCTTTTTTATAATCCCTGATCACCGGTTTGAGTAAATCCTGAAGAAAGAAGGTTTCATCACGCAAAAGCAGATAATCATTCCAGATTTGATTTCCGGGTGAGTTAATAAATTGTATTTGTCTGTTTTGCTGATAATTATTCCATACAAATTGAACAGCACTTTTTTCAACAACCAGTTGCAACGAAGGGCCAGCCGAAAGCGAGAGCCGATACAGACCACTTTCGAGCGGGGCATCAAAACTGAAAGTGCCCTGCTCATTGGTTTTTACGGTATCAACCGGAATAAGCAACTCACCCTTGTAGGCTTCCAGAAATATATCCCGGTTCGCATAATCGGTAATGGTTCCCGTGATCTGATGCTGGCCAAGCAGTTGAATTTGCGGGAAAACAAGTAATGTAGTAAGAAATAAAAATGAAAATCCTGATACGCACCAATGCCTCATAACACACATAAATTGCTTTGATTAGCCAACAAAGATAAGTTTTCAGCCAGAATTGGTACGAAGCATTGTACAGGATATTTTTATTTCTTGTTGCTCATAATGTTAAGAAATGTTTAATTTTATCCTGAAATTAAAGCAAGGTCTCCCCGGGTTCAATGCTTTGCTCATAACATAACTAAGTATGAAATTGAATTTCAACGTTTTATGGTTCATTATTATGTTGACTTTAATTCCTTGCAGACAACAGCTCACGGCACAGGAAAAGTCAGCCTCGGTTGAAATTGATCTGCACGAATATGCTTCTTTTGGGTACAGGTTTGGTTTAGTAAAGACTTTTCTGGAAGATTCAGACCTTATCGTGATGCCTCATCCGGAGGGAAATGGCATAATACAGCTTAAATCCAGAAAGGATTTAACAAACGAAGAGCTACAGTCTTTGATTGATGACAAGCAAAGGCAGGTTTTAGAAATTGTTGAGGCAATGGACAAACAAAGCCTGGCAGAGGCAGAGCAGCTGTGGAAGCAAGCAATTGGCAATGATTGGATTGATTTCGTGCTTGCAGATCAAAAAAACCTTCGCGGTGATTTTTGTGCCGAATCGGATCCTTTTTGTACAGGAGAAATATACAGTTTTCCGGCAGGAGTAAATAATGGGAGTGCTGAGCCCGGGCCGGATTATGGATGTCTGAGTTCACAGCCTAATCCAGTTTGGTACCATATGCGCATTTTACAAGCAGGTGATATCACAATTGAAATGGTCGGAACACGCACCAATGGTGATAATTTAGATATTGATTTTGCCATTTGGGGTCCTTATTCTGATCCTGTAACTCCATGTCCAAACGGATTGACAGCTAATTGCACCACTTGCCCAAGTAACACATCCAACCCTAATTTTTACCCTTCAGGGAACCTGCACGACTGTAGTTATTCAGCCAGTAACGTTGAACATGCTCATATTGTCGATGGTGAAGTGGGGCAATACTTCATTTTACTAATTACCAACTATGCCAATGCGGCAGGTAATATAACCTTTCAGAAGACCGCAGGTGATGGTGAGACAGACTGTTCCATTTTGCCCCCTCCCATCGGAAGTAACAGCCCCGTTTGCGTCGGAGAAACCCTGCAATTGTATGCTGATAATGTTGCCGGAGCAAGCTACAGCTGGACAGGTCCTAATGGTTTCACCTCAAACCAGCAAAATCCGGTTATCAACAATGTTACGATGGCTGCTGCCGGTACTTATTCTTTAGTAATCACGGTTGGAGCCAGCCAAAGTGATCCAATTGAGCTGGAGGTTGTGGTAAATCCCATGCCAATTCCCGATTTCAGCTTCACGGAAGCCTGTCGGGGTGAAGAAACTATTTTCACAGACCTGTCAACTGTAAACCCAATTTCCGGACAAATCACTTCATGGCATTGGGCATTTGGCGATGGCAGCGAATCGAGCCTGCAAAATCCAACACATCTTTATGCCAGTGCAGGAACCTATCAGGTAACATTAACCACATACACAGGTGAAAGCCAGTGTGCCCAGGACATCACCAAACAGGTGCTTGTAAAAATGAGTACGGATGTAGATGCCGGTGAAGATCAGACGATTTTTAACGGATGGACAACACAATTGGCAGGATCAGCAACAGCAGGATCTGGCAATTATACAATTCTGTGGCAACCTTCCGGATTGGTAGAAAATCCTGATGAACTTCAAACCGGCACACTGCCCTTAACAACAACTACTATTTTCACTTTAAGTGTAACAGACAACTCGGGTGGTTGTATGAGCGAGGATCAGGTAGTGATAACAGTTACCGGTAACCCATTTGTACTTAATGTAACAGCTGACGATTACAACCTTTGTCCCGAAGAAAGCACCCAATTGCATGCGCTGCCTGCCGGAGGTTCGGGCAGTTACACCTATTCCTGGACAAGCGATCCTGTTGGTTTCAGCAGTAATATTGCTTCACCAATTGTATCTCCAACCCAAACAACCACTTATTTCGTTGCTGTTTTTGACGGACAAAATACCCTGGAAGGAGAAGTAACCGTAGAAGTTGGCCCTATTAGTATCGCTCATGCCGGGCCTGATCAAACCATTACTACAGGCTGGACCACACAGCTTGAAGGTTCAGTTGAAGGTGGTTCGGGAAATTATATTGTTGACTGGCAACCTGAAAGCCTGTTAGAAACAAACAACACGCTAACACCAACCACACTGCCACTTGAAAATACTACTGTATTTACTTTAAGTATTACTGACAATCTAAGTGGATGTATGACGGAGGATCAGGTAACGATTTTTACTACAGGTGGAATCCTGTCCGTCACTGCCAATGCGAACCCCGAAACTATTTGTCAGGGCGGATCCAGTTTGCTCAATGCAACAGCCTCAGGAGGATCAGGGAATTACAGCTATCTCTGGACTACTGTTCCCCCTTCATCTTGGCAGGCCACTACAGCCCAGGTTAGTGTTTCGCCGGATGAAACTACGACTTATCAAGTAAATCTCAGCGATGGTCAAAACAATGTTACAGATCAGATAACAATTAGTGTTGGACTGGTAACTGTCGCCAATGCCGGAACTGACATCACCATACCAGCCGGCACTACGGCAACATTACAAGGCAGTACCAGTGGTGGATCGGGCAGTTTTGAGGTTAGCTGGACTCCAGCAGCTTTGCTGAATAATCCGACAATTTTACAACCTACGACAATTCCATTAGACGAAACTAAACAGTTTACTTTGTTAATTACCGACAACAGTTCAGGCTGCGAAAGCAGCGACCAGATGAGTGTGATTGTTTCGGGTACTGTGATGACGATTAACCCAACAGCAAATCCGGAAGAAATTTGTCCGGGCGAACAATCACAACTTTCTGCCAATGCCAGCGGCGGAAGCGGTTCCTACACCTATGAGTGGACTTCAAACCCAGCAGGATTTACAAGCAATGAAGCAAATCCAGTAGTAAGTCCTGAAGTGACTACAGCTTATCATGTTTTGGTAGATGATGGTACAACACAGCTTGAACAATCTGTTACTGTGTACGTTGGAGCCCTTTCGGTCGCCGATGCCGGGCCGGACAAAACCATTAACTATGGCTGGACAACAGTTCTGGAAGGCAGTATTACAGGCGATCCGGATTACACCTTTAGCTGGTCGCCTGCCGGCTTTCTGCAGAATCCCGAGTCTCTTACTCCTACTACCATCTCAATGGAGCAAAATAAATCATTCACACTTGAAGTCACAAATCAAAATTCGGGTTGTAGCACAAGCGATGTTGTTCAGGTGAATATTACAGGTGGCCCCTTAGGAGTTGAAATTGCAGCGAGTGCTAATGTAATCTGCTCAGGCACACAGGTACAACTCACAGCTAATCCCTTTGGCGGATCAGGCAATTATACCTATAGCTGGTCATCCTCCAACGGAAATTTCAGCTCTAACCTGCCCGATCCGGTCGTTGAACCTATGATTTCAACTACCTATACAGTGATTGTGAATGATGGCATGAACAGTGTGTCTGATCAACAAACCATTACTGTAAATCCCTCTCCTGTTGCCTCAGCCGGGACCAATCAGGTAATCAATGTAGGCACCTTTACCACACTTTTGGGAAGTGCATCCGGTGGAACAGGGAACTTTTCATATCAATGGTCACCAGCTGATTCCCTTGCTAACCCTGCAACCGGGCAATATATGCCACAGCCTCAAACTAAAATTCTTTATAATACAACTAATTTTAATCTCCTTGTCACCGACCTTAATGGTTGCGTTGACGAATCCGGCACTACAGTAATTGTTGGTGGCGATCAGCTTGGTGTTTTTGTTGAAACATCTCAGAGTTCAATCTGCCTGGGAGAAAGCACACAACTTTTTACTACAGCTTTTGGAGGCGGCTCCTCTGATTATACCTATTCCTGGACAGTAAACAACGATAGCTGGCAATCCAGTGAAGCAAATCCTGTTGTTAGCCCTTCTTCTACAAGTATTTATGAAGTTGAAGTGAGTGATGGTTTTACAAGTGCTACTGCTTCAATTACCATAGCAGTTCTTCAACTTCCGGAAGTAGACATAGTCCCTGCCGGATATACAGAAACAGATAATACCATCTTTGTTTGTGTAAGAGATTCTGTTTGGCTGGATGCAGGCCCCAACCTCAACTATTACTGGATGAATGGAGCAACCTCACAGCGGCAAAAAGCTGTTACAAACGGTAACTGGATTGATGTGCAGAATTGGTGGGTTCGCGTAACCAATCCCGAAACAGGCTGCCAAAACAGAGATGATCTTACGGTTTTTTTCGATTTTAACACTTGCAATATAGGACTGAGCGAATGGAATCATGAGAATAATCTGCAAATATTCCCTAATCCAACAAAAGGTTTATTTAATATTACTTTCAAACATTTAGAATCCACGGCAAATTTATGGGTACTCAATCCAGCCGGACAAATATTGATCAGACAGGAGTTGGAAATTTACTATGACTCGAATAACCAACATCAGTTGGATTTGAGTATGTTTCCTTCAGGAATTTATTATTTAATGTTAACAGACAGAAAAGAAAAAATTGTGAAAAAACTCATCAGATTATAAATAATTGCTGAAGATAATTGCTGTTTAACATAGATTTTCACTTCATTTTAAAAAATTGTTAAGCAGTTTCAGACATTATTAGTAATTTTCGCCCCGAAAAAGGAATCGCTTACTTTTCAGGCACTTTCTATTAACATACCGAATCGGTTGGTATTTCTTGGATTGTTAATGAGATTAATTCAAAAATTTTGCATCTATGAATCTTTTATCCTTCATAACAAAAAAACAGGTTAAAATAAGCTTCGTCACAGCCCTTTTAATTATAGGATCATTTGTAAATATTATTAAAGCCCAGGAAGTTATCACTATTAAAGCTGAGTCGCTTACAATTGATTTCATCGAAATTGATGGCCTGGCTGCCAGAATGGAGTTTTATGATTTTGTACGCACACAACCCCAGTTTACAAATGTTCCTCTGGAAACCGGAAAAATACAGCTGAAGGCCAATGCAGATGAGCTGCGAAAGTTGGAAGCTGAATTAAAAGAAGCCTTTGATTTAATTATTCAAAACAACGAACACAGAGACAAAACGGAAGCCACCGAAATCATGCTCAACCTGCAGGAAAAACATGGAACCGATCTGTTGGATCGCGTAATGGGACGTGATGCTGTGAACGACTCCTGTCATAAATCTTTTCCGTTTTGTACTACCAATATTTACACCTTTCCGGCTGGTGTTAATTCAGGCACTGGACAAGCCGGACCAAATTATGGATGCTTGGGTTCAACCCCAAATCCTGCCTGGTATCACATGAAGATACTTACTCCGGGAAACATCAATATCTTTATGCAAAGTTCCCCATTAAGAGATATTGATTTTATTGTTTGGGGGCCATTCACTGATCCCGTGATGCCTTGTCAGGGTGCTTTGACTGGAAACAAAATTGTTTCGTGCAGCTACTCGGCCAATCCTACTGAAACCGCCAATATCCCAAACGGACAAACCGGAGAATACTATATTTTGCTGATAACCAACTACTCAAATAACCCCTGTGAAATAACTTTCTCCAAAACCGGCGGCAGTGGCGAAACCGACTGTACCATCCTGCCTCCTCCTATCGGAAGTAATAGTCCGGTTTGCTACGGCGACGATCTTTTCCTCACAGCTGAATCCTATCCTGACGCTATTTACAGTTGGACAGGACCAAATGGTTTCACTTCAAACCAACAAAATCCGGTAATCAACAATCCCGGTTTTGAATATGCCGGCACTTATACTCTCGAAATTACTGTTGATGGCATCACCAGCGAGCCCATCAGTCTGGATGTTGAAATTGCAGCCCTTTCTGATCCTGCTTTCGATTTCACAGAGGTGTGCTATGGTAATCCAAGCATTTTTACCGATCAAAGTACCGTAAACCCTCCTGACTACCCTATCACTTCATGGCAATGGAACTTTGATGATGGCAATACATCCACGCAACAAAATCCACAACACAGCTTTGCCAATCCCGGCACTTATGATGTTACGCTCACAACTTATACCGGAGAAGAATATTGTTCGCGATCAATCACTCAAAGTATTGAAATCCCTGAATATCCGTATGTAGATGCTGGTGAAGACCAGGAAATTCCAAATGGCTGGTCGGCCAATCTTACAGGAGAAGCCAGTGGCGGAACAGGTGACCTCAGCTATTTGTGGGAACCACAAAACCTGGTAAATGACCCTACTTCACTTTCCACAAGTACTGTAAATTTAGGTCAGACAAGTGTTTTCACTTTAACAATTACAGATAACATCTCCGGATGTGTTTCATCAGATGATGTAATTGTAAGTGTAACTGGTGGAGCTTTGTTTGTGCAGGCCATGGCCGATCCGGATGTAATTTGTGTTGGTGAATCTACTCAACTGGATGCCATGCCCAGCGGAGGCGCTGGTGATTACACCTTTAGTTGGATCTCCAATCCTGCAGGTTTCACATCAAATATCCGAAATCCGGTTATAAGTCCTATTGCATCAACATCTTATACAGTTTCTGTTTTCGATGGACAGCTTACCGTTACTAGTACTGTTGAAGTAACCGTAAAGCCTGTTCCTGTGGCTAATGCCGGACAAGATTTAACTGCCAACGTTGGAACATCAGTAATACTAAACGGCTCTGCCAGTGGAGGTTCCGGAACATACAATTATTTGTGGTCTCCTGCTGATTCGCTTGCCAATCCGGCTACAGATCCCTTTTTAGCATCTCCAACCACAAAACTTTTAAATGTCCCCACAACTTATCAGTTGATTATCAATGACAACAATGGCTGTGTGAGTCCTTCTGACGCAGTAACTGTCTTTACAGGAGGCGATTATCTGGCAGTTTTTGCACAAACAGAACATGAAGTGATTTGCCTGCTCGAAGAAACACAATTAAGTGCCACCGCGCTTGGCGGAAGTGGAGCCTACACATATTCCTGGACCGCAAACAACAGCAGCTGGACATCCAATGAACAAAACCCAATTGTAAGTCCCGAATCTTCTACGATATACACTGTTGAAGCCAATGATGGCTTTAAAATTGTCAGTTCTTCCACAATGGTCAATGTGAACAGCCTTCCTCAACTTGATATCAGGCCTGCCGATATACCACTTTATAGTCCTGACACAATTAATGTTTGCGTAAGAGATTCTGTATGGCTTGATGCCGGACCAAACCTCAATTACATTTGGTCGAACGGAAGCAATGCCCGCAAGGTAAAGGTAACCACCAACGGCAACTGGATTGATATTCAAACCTGGTGGGTGGAGGTTACCAATCCCGTAACTGGATGTAAGAGCGATGACACACTCACTATATTTTTCGACTTTAATACTTGTAACATTGGTCTAGACGAACGCAACAACCGCTCCACAGCACTCAATATCAGCCCTAATCCTGCAGGTGAGTTTGTTCGCCTGATGGCACCTGAAATCACGACCGATGCGCAACTTTTTATTTTTGCTGACAATGGTAAATTACTTTTTGAAAAAGCATTACCTGCTGATCATATCAACGGTATTTCGGAAACAATCAAACTTAACAATTTCAAGGCCGGAAGTTATCAGGTTCTTATTATTACCGATGAAGCCTATGCAGCTAAATCATTGATTATCTATTAAAATAAAACGGGATTTATTTCATGTTTAAACATTATCTAAACGCTTTTACAGTAGTTTTTGCAGGATTATTATTGTTTTTTTCCACAAACCTTCCTGCTCAGGATAAAACATCCTGCGACTACAGTATTCCGGGCGAAGTGCTCAACTGGAATTTTGGAGATAAGGCACAACTCACTTTTTCTGAAGAAACTAATACTCCTCTCTCTTTTGCAATGCCGGGAGGAATTGATATTCCCAAAGGAGTGAGTTCGATTTCTGATGCAGAAGGTAATCTCTTATTTTTTTCAGATGGCATGCGTATCTGGGGAAGTGGTTATTATGAGATTGCCAATGGTAGTGGACTTCAGGGTAACTTGTTGGCTAATCAATCTGCTATTTTTATTCCCTCACCCGGTAACCCGGACAAGTATTTTCTTTTTACTGCCGATATGTATATTCCTCCTGTTTACACCAATGGGATCAGGTATCATGTGATAGAAAAAGTTAACTACAGTTGGACAGTAACTGAGAAAAATATCCCTTTATTAAATCAAAACGCCCAGAAGTTAGCAGCAGTAAAACATGCAAATGATGAAGATTATTGGCTGGTTGGTCATGGTTTTGGTGAAAATAATGGTGGACGCTATTTTGCTTATAGAGTGATGAAGGATTCCATTTCAACAGAGGCTGTAATAAGCCAGACAGGATTTGTTCACAGCGGTGATTACAACAACAATGGAGGTTATATGCGTATCAGCAATAACGGGCAAAAGATCGCTTTGGCTGTTCCGGATGCAGGTGTTATAGAAATTGCTGATTTTAATAGTACAAATGGTACAATAAGCAACACACTGAGCAGTTCGGCCGGGCGCTTTAATTATCCAATTGGAATTGAATTTTCGCCTGATAATAATATGCTTTATGCTACAACTAATCCTTTGGATGGTAGCCCAAATATCTTGTATCAGTTTGATTTGAGGCAAAGCGATTTGAATAATCCAACCCAAATTGCATCATTTGCTCAAAGTGACAACCGACAATTAGGTGCCTTGCAACTTGCTGTTGATGGCAGAATTTATGTTGGCAGCTTTGGTCAGGCACTCGCTCCTTATGATTATTTAGGTGTAATCTACAATCCAAATCGAGCTGGCAACGCGTGCAATTTCAATTATCTCGAAGGAAATCAAACAGAAGGATTAACATTAAATGGATCCGGAAGCAAAGAAGGCCTCCCCAATTTCGTAAGCAGCAATTTTGATATCCCTTCCTTTTGGTGGCAAAATCATTGCGCCACACATATCACCACTTTCAGGCTTCAAAATGAAGCGAACAACGGAACTGTAACCTGGGATTTTGGCTATAATAATGAAACGAATAACCAACTCAGAGGGGAATATACTT
>ERZ795032.2129-NODE-2129-length-11864-cov-21.192904_pt1 | contig 11864 bp, 8 predicted proteins | sample MGYA00375124_ERZ795032 | MGnify/ENA primary metagenome ERZ795032 (study PRJEB30167, sample SAMN05720154) | activated sludge metagenome | isolation source: Anaerobic digester | place: China | collected 2015-12-16 ...
ATGCCCTGTGGACGGGCTACCGGCAGTTCGCCGGTAATCTGCGACAAACAGGTCCAAGGATCCCCGTGGTCCCCGGGCACTCGCAGGAAGCCCCCTGCGCAAGCGGGGGGTAGTTCACTCGCCCAGTAACGAATGCGGTTCACTGTGTCTTCCTCCTGCACGACCGTCCCCGCTCGGAGAACGATCGTGGCCTGGCATGCGGGCGATACCGGACCTGAGAGCATGTGCCTCGAGATTATACGCGGTATCAAGCAACATCCAGCCATGGTGCGGTTGTATGGGTTCAACGATCTCGATGAGTGCCGGAAGGCGCATGACGTCGGCATCAGTTTCCGGAGAATACACCATCCGTAGCGGGTACCTGCCCAGATGGGAGATGTGTGCTTTAGGAGATGATACCCGACATACTTGCTGTACTGTGATGCTTCCAGCGTGGTGGAATCGATGATGCCGATCCGCTCGTCATCAAGGCAGCGCGCGAGCGCGGTACCGATCAAGGCCATAACCGGTTCAGACCGTCGACCCCAAGACGGTACTTCACAAAGTGGTGAAGCGTTGTGGGATGTGGCAGAGGATCCTCTGGGGTGAGGAACAGGATGATGCGGGCATAGAAGAGGCTGCGAAAACACTTGATGACCAAGAGTTTGAGCATTAACGAGACAGAATATTGATGGCGGGGGATTTCCAGAGCATAATAGTCACGCTCGATGGTTGCCGCGACGGTCTCCAGGAAAGGAGAACACAGGAAGGATGAGATGAGGGCATGAAACTTGGGAGAAAGAATTATGTAGTATAATGCCCTGAGCCTAGCACATCAGGAGTCTATGCCAGTCATAGGATTGGGTGAGAAGAAAAGGGTGTGGTTGGTCCTGCATCTTTCTGAGACAACTACCCAAAATATACTGGCAGAATCCCTGATAAGTGCAAAAGGCACGTTTAAATGTGCAGCTGTTGGTCAGAGGTGTCTGAAATCTGATTTATCGGTGAAAAAGTGGGGGAGTAATATGGAGGACAACCATGCAAAGCCCTGTACCTTCATGGCTCAGGAGGTATATGGATTTACGCGGCCATCATACGAATTTCTCGCGCGGAGGGCCTGGAACGATTCTATCAAGGCTCCCCTGATACCTGTTGTTAAACAGGTCCCATACGTCGTTTCATTGTGGCAACAGGTTCGGCCGGAGATTTTACCTACTAATGACAACATTTGCGACACAAATCGACTGACAATTACCCAAAAGGAGGTTATATCTGTGAAAGAGGCACTTGATCTGCAGCCTGGTGAATTTGTCCAGGTCCGGTCTTTGGATGAGATACGCTCCACGCTCGATGAAAGAGAGAGATATCAAGGCCTATACTTTATGCCGGAAATGGAGGATTTTTGTGGGAAAAAATACCGTGTATTTAAAAAGGTACGTTCAATCACCCTTGAATCGAATGGTGAAGTAAGGAAACTAAGAAGTCCTACAGTCTTTCTGGAGGGAGTATACTGCGATGGGAAGAGGCACAATGATTGTGACAGGTCTTGCTTGCTCTTCTGGAGGGAAGCCTGGTTGAAACGGACTGAACCCTGACGCCTTCCAGTCGTTCCTGCACTCCGGATGCACGACTCTCACTATCCCCTGGTGGATAAGTGTGGAGAGTCTGCCTCTCCTTGTGCCGTCAGAGCAGTGCATATTTGCGGCAATCTTGAACCCAAACTCCTCACACATTAGGGAATGTATCGAGGTTGAGTTTCTCGGCGATCTCCCGTACCTGCTCCGGCACCTCGGTCATCCGTTTCTCCTCCTCGTAGACCACTGAATACACCTTTGAGAGTTTCAGGAGCAGCCCCTGGGGCGTGAGATGGGCTGACAGCCCCGCCTGCTTGATCCGGTCCAGAATCCAGCAATGGAGGTAGAGGCAGAGGTATCCGACGAAGACATGGCCGAAGATCCCCGTGGCATCCCGGAGATAGAGTTTATCCGCCTGGATCAGGCCCTTGAATGCCGCAAAATGGTTCTTAGCCAGGTTCCGGGACCTATACCGTTTGTAGATCTCCTGTGGCTGTGCCGCGATCGAGGAGAGGAGCTGGATCCTGCCAGCACGTTTCAACCGCTGGTTCAGCGCTTCCCGGTCGATCGCTCCTCCCTCCAGCAGGCGGTAGAACGTCGTCTGCTCTTCGACTGCGAAATCGGCATCCTCATAGAGGTAGAGTATCAGACCATCGACTTCGTGTTTCCCGGCATGAATGGGCTGCTTGTGGTAGAAGAAGTGATCAGTGAGAGGGATCCACGTCGCATACCGGGTGCTGTTGCGGCGCTGAGGAGGGCGATGTTGACCTGCGGCAACCAGGCACCTTCGGCGTTGTAGCCAAATTCGGCGAGGATCTCGGGTTTTACGGTGAGTGAGAGATCCCGGCGTTGGATCCGGCGGAAGAGGGTGGTATAGTCTGCCGCCATGAGATTGGGGAGGAAGGGCGCGAGTTTCCGGACAAACCCCTCCATCTGGTGGTAGGGCATCTGGAGGAAGACGTGAATGCAAGCCATCCATGCAATGAACGGCTCGGGATATTGATATGGCCGACCGCGCTTGTCGGCGTTCATCTGGGCGAGAGGTCCTCCCACTGTTCGACGAACTAGAGTGAGAGGTAGAACTCCCCGCGCCGCACCAGGCGCTCATTCTATAGACTCTAGTCGCGATTGTCAGGGTACGGGCGTCCCCAGCGTTCTTTCTTGGGCATGAAAGGGGCGGAGGGGACGTCCGGCAAATTCTCTGCTTGGGTCGAAGGACCAGATTTATGCAACACAGCAGACCCGGCAAACCGTACTGGCCGAGTTCCCTCTCAACAATCTTGAGTTCAACGAGGGTATCGGCAGGCAACTGTAAGGTCCTGCGTGATCGCCCCTCCAGCGGGGTGCTGCAGGCAAGCGTGATGAGCCGGGCCTCCTTCTCACCGTCGAGGATGGGGGGTTGGCGGGGTGTCGCGCTGTTTGCGCCCCAGAGCACCTTCCAGCCCCTGCTCGACAAACCGTTTCCGGACGTTTGAGACGGTCTTGGAGTGACAATGAAGATACGGCGGGATCGCTTGCATCGGTATTCGGGGACCGCCATCTTCAGCAGTGATATCGGCGTTCAGGAGGGTCTGGGCATTGCGGATACGATAGGCAGGAGCGGTCCCGCGCTTAATGAGGGCCATGAGTTGGGAGCGCTCAGATTTGGTCAAATCAACACGATAAATTTTATTCATGCCGCGTTATGGGATGCACCTCAATAAAAAAGTTAGGATGCATGGGAGAAATTAGGTGAAATGGTCCACTAGAGTTGTTTGGGGACAACCATTGTACTTACGGGGACTTTTGGAAACTCTCTCCTGTGCATTACGTTCAGCGAAAATGATGAAGTACGGCGCTACAAATAAACCGCGCCTTCCTAATAGATGGATTAAATTATCTAAGAGAGAACAGATGATCCTTTTAGGTAATGATAGGGATCGTGAACAATGATAATACCCGCTCATGATCTCAACTGAGTAGCCTGATTCTTTAAGAATACCTTCGAGCCATTCGGTTTCCATCAGGTGTTCACACCAATTTCCGGTAGAGGGGTCACAGGTATTTGTTGGATGGTCATTACTGTAAGAGATATATCCTTGATGCAGGTATTCATCTACACAGGCTATGATATCAGAAGTCATGAGCCCCCTAGTGGCTCTGGCTATTCGTTCAATCTCATCAGAATCTAATCCTGATGCATGGGATGTAATAATCTCCTTCCTCATATCATAATAGGCGCTGAGTGAGTCTCTTTCTTTGTGTCCCCACATCTTTTCTCTGCTCTCGTGCTCGGCTCTCACTTGCTGTTTTTGGAGATACCTTACTATCCGTGGGTTTTTGATATTGGCGCCTGACGCGTACACAATCCGGAAATAGTCTTCCTGAAGAGAAGCTAACTTATTAAAATGGTCTTTTACATCATAGAGGTGCTCTAAAACATCATAAGAGGCCATTGAATTGATAGTGAGTGAGTTACCCTGAACGAATGATATCAGATCCTCAACGTCTCCGCAGATGATAGAGTCTAGTGGTAATCCTAGGGCATTTGAAAGAATTCCTACATCATTGCAGGATCCATCATAAATATCGTTATATATGACTTTTGCTATCCCCAATTCCTTTGCCAAAAGAGATAATATCCCCGATCCCCCCCCGTAATCGACAAACGCTGACTGCTGAACCGATAATGAATTATTGGATAAGCACAGTCTGAGTAGATACCCATATAAATCCAACTGTCCACCAATATTTTCTAGTTTATCTCCTAAATATCGCTGATTGTATTCTGTAATACCCAGAGATCCAATGTCAAGCGCCAGTAACTTTTTATGGAGTCGTTCTTTCGCTAAGGAAATCTCCTGGATTAATTCGTTATCTCCCCGATTTCGCATAAACTTGGTGTTCCGTGTGTTGATAAATATACTTTTGCCAGATCGGCAACATCAGCCCGCTGTTGTCAACCAGCGGGCTCGGCTCAGGCGACGGGGTGTGTCTTTGATACAACTACCTCGACCTCACTGCGAGATCCGCCGCGATGAGCGACCTCCAGATGTTGCCAAGCAGAGGGGCGTTGGCTATCTATGAGTCACATATCTGATGACGACCTACACACTCGACCTCGTCGTGAATCCTAAAGGGAGCGGCACCGTCACCCGGGCCGGCACCTACACGGCGGGAGCCACGATCCTCGTCACGACCACATCAAATGACGGCTACACGTTCGTCAGCTGGACTGGCAGGGAAGGCAATACGGTGAGCACCGAGGTGAGCTTCGAATATATCGTGCCGGAGAGCGACGCGACCCTCACCGCAAGCTTCGGGAAGGGTATGCTTGAGGTTCGGTGGCTGTCTTCGGTGACGAACGAAGGGTTCGTGCTTCAGGGCGGAACCGCCCTGCTGCTGAAGTTCCAGCTCATCAACAGGAACGGAGAGGTTGTCAGAGAGGTGCAGGAAGGTATATCCCTCAAGATTTAAGGTGTTGAGATCCGGGAGCTGGGAAAAGGCAAAACCACTTTCCGTTTTAGCGACGGTCAGTACATTACTAGTTTCAACGTCCGCGACTACGGCAGTCTTGAAAGCGAGTTAACCCCAAACTCCTCACATATTAGGGATTAGGAATTATGATCATGTAGATCTTCCCTTCTGCAGCAGGGAATGCTGAAAAGGAGCAGAGAATAAAATATATCCCCTAACTCATGCGGAGTTCAGGATAAAACTCGCGGACACCTGCCCCAACGGGGGACAACGGGGGAGGGAGAAGCGGTGCTCTCACGAAACCACCGAATGACCGAAAAAGGAGAAACCATTATGCTTCAAAAGCCTGGTTTTATAGGCTCTAAAGAACCTACACCCGGTAAGGTAAAAGTTTATTAGATACGAATACCGAAGACGGTCTCCATTCAAATTGAGGAATGAAATTCGGAATGAAGATCCGCTTGTTGGAAAGGATAGCCAATATCTCCCCGTACCTCATATTGCTCACCTATATCGCAGGTTGTATATTCTGTCTCCTGGTCGGCAAGATGAGCACCCTTATCAACGGCTCAATTATGGCGGTTTCAGCAATCTTGGGTTCGTTCGCGTTCATTCTCATTAAAAGACAGGATCTCGATCCCTCAGGGAAGACTGAAGTATTTTCATACAACCGCTCAAAGTCCCTGATGCTGTTCCCGCTATTCTACACGCTCACCATTCTGGTCCTTCTAATAACTCCTGCCGAATCAAAATGGGGCCTGCTGGTGATACTTGTCCTGTACGCCATAATTTTTATCCAGATTTTATCCCGGGGGCTGATACCCGGGGTAGTGCTCCTCGAGATCATGCTCACCCTTGCCGTCACGATCTACAGTTATACCCTGCGGTCGGCCCTCTACTTTGGGTGGACGGATATTTTGCCACATACCTATATGTCCACCGTCACCTACCTATCAGGGCATGTCATCCCGGGAGAACTCGGGAATTACACTTACTTTCCCCTGTACCACGTGTTTGTTGCCATCTCTTCGCATGTCCTTGGACTGGATATTCAGACTTCCCTCTTTGTCATCACAGGCTTGATTTTCTCCTCGACGGTGTTGTTCCTGTACTGCCTGGTCAACATCATATTCCGTAACGAGCAGATCGCGCTCATAACTGCTCTTATGTACGCTATGAACGCCGACGTCGTATTCTATGGCAGGTATATGGTGACGAGGACCATGGCCTATGTTGGATTTCTCATCCTTCTGTACCTGCTCTACTCCCTGACAAACCCAGGAACAGATGTAGGATATGCCGTCGCCAGACCCACTATCAGGAAAATTTTTGTTGTGATTACGGTCATTTTCATACTTTTGGTCCACCAGATATCTACACCCATAATCATCATCCTGCTCGGCCTCCTCTTCGTCTTCGAATTATATATTCACGATAATACTCACGTGACTCCGGTCTTCTTGATGGTGCCCATTACTCTATGCGCCTCCTATTGGCTCTTCATAGCCTACTCCTTTCTGGGAGAGCTGTTCCCACGCACCGATCCGTCACTATATCAGAGTATCGTCTTCATCGGCGGGATGTCCTCCTCGGGCCTGAGTTATCTAGTGAACCAGATCGACATCTTACTTATCGTATTCTTCGCTTTGACAGGGGCGATCTATCTTGTATGGAAGCAGCAACCGAGGTGTTCTATTGTATTTGGCGTGTTAGGGCTCTTGGCAATCCTCCTGAGTGTTCCCACCGTTCTTACCATGATGTTCCAATTAGTGACCATTCTTAATATCGATCGATTTGCGCTGCTATTCCTACCGTTTCTTGCCATTGCTACGGGTTTTGGACTATATACCTTCAGCCGATACCTGACCACTGTGAAGGTGCCGAAAAGAGTGGTCGGGGTACTGCTGGTCGCTCTGGTCGTCCTCTACGGCATCGGTTCTCTTGTGTTTGTTAAAGCTGAGGCTGATGAACTGAGTTACGAACGTGACTCCTTCGACCAGGTTGAAATAGCCGGGTTTGACCATGTACTGAGGGCGGTGCCGAGTGGGTCTTCTCTGCACGCGGATTACTACACGTGGCGATTCTTCACAAGACAAAAACTCGATCAATCTGAACGCTTGGGGTTGCCCTACTACACTAGTCACTTGATGGAGGATGATCTGGAGGCATCAGGGGAAAGAGGGTATATCATTCTTCCGGATAACCAGTTCAGGTGCGATGGTTTAGTCTTCGGGAAGGGCGATGAGTTTGATCCAGAGAGCGTTCAACCCTACCTCCCGACAGAAGAAAATATTCGGAAGATGACAAGTAGATTGTCTACAGAGGATAAGATTTACTCAAACTATGGGGTCGATATATACTACTTCGCAGACTGACGGATCTTGGGAAAACGCACCGGCCGATCTGCCATATAGCACCGCCTCGAAGCGCTCGCCGGGCTTAGTTAAGGGTGCCGCATCTCCATCAGGTCGTTGAAGGGGTTGACACTACATAACTTATGTTTTCGAACGATTTTCGTCTCGGAAGAGAGCGAAAAGATGCTGAAACTTGCTGGGCTGGAATGTCGTTCATTTTTCCCTAATCTGCGGTTGAAACCCTGTTTCGGTCCAGCTGGTCGTCCTTATCCACGATGAGGTGACGGGAACGGCTCTGTTGGAACCTCTATCTGTCCGCTCCGGAAGGTCGCATCCAGGATCCCGCCCAGGCACGGCTCCCCCGGTTTTTCACCGCGCACTGTCCCTTGGAGAGAGGCTGGAGGCCGGGCGGGGGAGCTGAGGAGGCACCTGAGTTTCGGTGAGTTTCGGAGTCTTAAGCGCACATCTATCCAAAACACGGTCAAATCCCAATATGGCCGGACATTTGACGATATTTAGGTTGATCGATGTGCTTAATAATTAAGCAAATTAGCCCCCTGTTTAGATTGTTGGAATATAGTCATTTTGTTGATATTTGGGATAAATTTGACCAAATTGGAGGGGAGTGCTCAGGGTAAAATGGCGCAGGTGCTTAACTCACGGGGGAGTCAGGTCGAGGAGGGCTTCCATCGTCATCAGTTTCAGGTTCTCTAGGTGCTGGTGCACCTGTTCAAGGAGGGGCATCGTCGCGCCTCCTCTTCCCAGAGAGCGTCGTACAGAGTAAGACTCCGTTCTTCAACAGGATACTCCCCACAACGATACAGTTGTGCGATCCGCTTGTTCTTCGGGCTCCGGCACGGTTCATCGAGGAGCTGCTTGAGGAGACCTTCTAAGTGTTCGTTCTGCCGGGAACGCTGATGGTTGCCTTCAAGTAGGGGATGCGAGCAGATCGCGGTGTCGTCGACAGAGACCTGAACCGTGGCATCCCGGGCAACAACATCAACGTATCGCCCGGCCTATCGCTAGGGAACAGAATAGAGGTTCCCGTACGGTGAGAGGCAACTGTTCCGGGAAACTTTGCACTGGTAGGTTTTCTGGAAGATATATGGGGGATAGGATGAGAACGGGCGAAGGTTTTCCCGGGGAAGCCGGTCATACGGGATCTCTCTCGTGGGTCGTCCCGTGCACCTTGCTGTTGACGACGTCCAGCCACTCCCAGGCACGAAGGTTCGGGTCGTCAAGCGAAGCAAATTCCCAACCATACAGGAAGTTGTCTTTAACGTAGTCGATCGACCGTTAAGCTTTGTCCTTGGTCTTAGCCCGGTAGACCTTGCAGAGCCGGGCAGTGAATCCAAAGTGGTCCCGAAGGTCAACAAACACAGGATGGAACTCTGAGGCAGTCGAAGGATACTTCCGGTTCAGAACGACGCTCCGGAGGTTGTCGTAGAGGATAACCTCGGTTACCCCGTTGAACTACTCAAAGGTGTGCAGGTGACATTCGAGGAACGTCGGGAGGTTCTGCGACGGCGTGAGCTCAACATATCGCATCCGGGAGTAGCCAAGGACCATCGAGAAACAGTTGACCCGCTGCTCAGGACCGGCGGGACGGGAGTAGCGACATTCGGACCAGTCGCACTGCGCCATCTCTCCAGGTTTGGTTTCATACCGGAGCTCGGTGAGGACAGGGACCGTCGGCCGAATCTGGCGGAGATAGTCGTCGAGGATGGTGGCTTTGCCGGTGTAGCCCTGATCCTGGAGTTCCTCAAGGAGACGTACCCGCCTCTATCGGGGGTATTTCGCCGGTCGCTCCTTGATATACAGTTTTTAGGGGTCCAGCTTGCTGGGTTTTTCCGGGTGCGGGAAGTCTCGGGAGGGCTGGCACAACTGAGGTAACGCCTTACAGTCTTGCGATCAAAGCCTGTCTCGCGAGTGAGTTCGCTGATATTGACCCGTCCTGTGATCTGTTTCCGTTCACGAGCGAGATCCTTGAGTATAAACCAATCCTCCAGTCGACCATTTGACTTCAACCCGGTACTAATTGGGATCAGGGTGGGGGAACCTTATTCCGACGTTGATAGGTTCGGCAACGATTGCAGGAATATTGCTGATTTCCCGCGGAATTCTTCCCATTCTTGATGAGGCTTTTCTTCTCTTCGATCAGAATGAATTGGCATGCTGAGGTCTGACAGGTGGTTATGGTGGCACTCCGAGGGGGCATAAACAATATAGTTCAATTGGAATTGCATAGGTTATGGCATACAAAGTGCGAAATTATTTGTTTAATGTATTACCAGTTGACTACTGGGCCACTACCATCTGAACCTTTTGAGATGGATGGTAGTTTTCCAAGTTACTCTCATCCAGAGCAATGTTTAAGCAGTCATATAACTGTGGGGCGGGTTCCTGCTGCGTTGTATAACCCATACAAGATGGTGGTGTAAACGGCAGTACAGCACCCCAAAATCCCAAAGGAACATACCGATCGCTTCTTTGGAGAATCTTGCAATCCTGGATCATGGGTCTCAGATAGGCAATCAGGGGAAGCAACAATGGTTTTCAATATTTATGCAACGTAGCACGGGCCCCCAAATCTTTATATGGGATGCCCACCCCCAAAAGGCGCGGAGGTTGCCCTCCATGTCAGGTGTAGAACTTGTCGAACCAGTGGCTCTCCTGAAATTGGGGGAACATCTATTTGTTCTAGGACCGGATGGCGGCATACGCGCTGAGCAGGGGGCTAGTTATTATGTCTACTGCTCGTGAGAAGCTGGTTCCAGACCTTACTTTCATGCCGTGGCACCCAGTTCCGGGAGATGGGATCATGGGATCGCGAGCCCCCCTGGGATCGTTCTGCCCCGAAGATCAGCGCTCTCAAGGAGTTCGTCCATGACGAAATCGGTCAACCTCCACGTCTCCCCCGTCGGGGGGGGTACCGGTATGGCACCCTCGATGGAGCTGGCCGTGGCCATCCCGGCGTATAACGGGATGTTGGTGATCGGGAGTATTGTCCTCCAGACACAGCAGTACGTCAACCGGGTGATCGCCGTCGACGACGGTTCAACCGATCGGACCGCCGTGATCGCCCGGCTCGCCGGTGCCAACATCATCAGGTTTGAGGAGAATGGCGGCAAGGTGAAGGTGATGATGGCCGGGTTTGCCCGGGCACGGGACCTCGGTTACGAGGTCGTCGTGATGCTCGACGGTGACGGCCAGCACGACCCCGACGAGAGCCCAGCCATGACGGCACCGGTGCTCGCGGGCGAGGCGGACCTCGTCATCAGCTCCCGGCTCCTGGACACAAAAGCCGATGTCCCCACCTATCGCCGGGCTGGCCAGGCGGTCCTCAACGGGTTCACGAACCTCTCAACCGATGGCAGGTTTGCGACGACCGACTCCCAGTCGGGCTTCCGGGCGCTCAGCCGCCGGGTTCTTGAGAACCTCACCTTCTCTTCAGAGGGCTCCATCATCGAGTCCGACATGATCGCCCACTTTGCCCCCCTCGGCCAGAAGATGGCCGAGGTCCTGATCTCGGTCACCTACGATGTCCCTCGCAAGCACAAGAAAAACCCAGTTCCCCGCGAGGTTGGGGTGCCCGCCAGGATCGTGGGGCGGGTTGAGTATCGGCGGCCGCTGTTCTTCTTCGGGATCCCGGGTGGTCTCCTCACCCTGCTTGGGTTCGGTGCTGAGATCTATACCTCCTCGGAGTTCTACCGGAGCGGGCAGTTTCACTATATCATATTTACTGTAGGAATAACTGTGCTTATTCTTGGACTTTTATCAGTTGCGTCCGGATTGATCCTTAACTCCACGGTATCGATAGTACAGCCCCAGACAAGAAAAGGGGTGTGAATACTATGGAAATTGCATTCTTTGACGTTTACAATCCCATACCCATTAACAGTGGTGGAGATTGGTATCGATTCCAACTGCTTAGCGGCATGGGGCAGATGTATGAGGTGACAGAATATTTTACCTACAATTTAGAAGATAAAACTGGATACTCGCCCCCGGTAGTGCCATTCAGAACGCGGCACATCCCTTCGATAATCCCCTGGCGTAAGTGCTCGAAGATCTTAGAGATGTTTAAACCGGAGTATCTGTTCCCTCTAGGTTTTGGTAAAGATATTCATGCGGATATTATTTTTGTCAGCACTGTATGCTATCATCTTGGAAAAATAGTGTCAGCTATTCGGAACATCCCGATCGTGCTCGTAATGCACAATATCGAGTGGCAGTATCTGAAAGGGAATGGATCTTCACTATACCTGCCGATGAAGATCTATGAACATTACGTAATGAAACATGTCGATGCGATCATTGCTCTTTCACCAAGAGACTATGAATATGTCAAGAGCAAATTCCCTGAAAAAAAGTTATTTTATATCCCCCCAGTAGTCGACACAGCGATATTCAGGAGCGATGGACCCAAATATGATTTTGGGGAGGATAAATTCAACCTTCTCTTCTATGGTAGTTTAGATAGAGAGCAAAATATTGAGGG
>ERZ795032.2139-NODE-2139-length-11831-cov-169.689538_pt1 | contig 11831 bp, 4 predicted proteins | sample MGYA00375124_ERZ795032 | MGnify/ENA primary metagenome ERZ795032 (study PRJEB30167, sample SAMN05720154) | activated sludge metagenome | isolation source: Anaerobic digester | place: China | collected 2015-12-16 ...
TGGCGGCCTCGAGGCGGGTGGGGTGGTAGTCGGTTGCCTGCATGCTCCCGGAGGTGTCCAGCACCAGCACCACGCTGACGCCCTCGTCGATCCCTTCGATCGGTATCTGCGGGTCGGCGAGGCCGACCAGGATGAGGGCGAGGGTGAGGAGGGCAAGGGCAAAGAGGGTATGCGGGCGCGGGAGCCTGCCGGGGTTCCGGACCTGCGCGGCGACCGCGACGCGGGAGAAGGTGAGCGCCGCATAGGACCGCTCCCTGACGGCGCGCCGGTAGAGGAGGCAGAGGACGGGGATGCCCGCAAGGCCGACGAGCCAGAGCGGCTCTGCAAACCCGGTCATCTAACCACCCCGGTAGCGCGGGTGCGCGTAGAAGCGGCGCAGGGGCAGGTCGTAGGGCTCATCGGTGGATATGCGGATCCCGGGGACCCGGCACGAGAGCAGATCGCCCTCGATCCGCCGGTCCGCTGCGGCCAGGGCATCGGCGTAGGCGCTGCGGAAGGCAGGGTCCGACGTATCCACGAGCACCTGCTCGCCGGTCTCCGGGTCTTCGAGGAAGACCTGTCCGACGTCCGGGAGAGAGTCCTCCGCGGGATCGGTGACCCTGACGGCAGTCGCTTCGTGCCGCCGCCGCAGGAGCGAGAGGTCCCGGGCAAACTCCGGGTCGTCGAAGTCGGAGAGGACGATGACCGAAGACCTGCGCCGGACCCTCGTGCAGAGATACCGGAACGCGGCGGCAAGATCGGTGCCTCTTCCCTCCGGCCGGTGGGAGACGAGGGCCTGCACGAGCCTGATGACCTGGCTTTTGCCCGGCCGGGCCGGGATGAAGACCTCGACGCGGTCGGTGACGATGCAGAGGCCCACCCGCCCGTTCTGCCGGTGGGCGGCAAAGATGAGGCTCGCGGCCACCTCGAGTATCCGGCGGTCCTTGCTCGTCGAGGACCCGAACGTCGCAGACCCCGACCGGTCGAGGACGAGGTAGTAGGTCCGGCTCCGCTCCTCCTCGAACTCCCTGACGACGAGCCGGTCCAGGCGCGCCGTGGCCTTCCAGTCGATCGCCCGGGCGTCGTCGCCGGGGAGGTACTCACGGAGGTTCGCAAGCGCCATCCCGCTCCCCTTGAGCGGCGATCGCCTGGGGCCGAGGCAGGAGCCGTCGGCCAGCATGGCGGTTTTAAGGTCGATCCGCCGGATCTGCCTGATGAGATCCGCCCGCTCTTCGGCGTCGCTCACCGTCAGGGCACCTCCACGACCGCCAGGATCTTCCGGACGATCTCTTCTGAGGTGAAATCGTCCGCCTCCGCCTCGAAGGTGAGGAGGACCCGGTGCCTGAGGACGGCGGGGGCGAGGGCCCGGATGTCGTCGGGGACGACGTAGCCCCGCCCGGCGAGCACCGCGTGCGCCTTGCCGCAGAGGAGCAGGGCGAGCGATGCCCGCGGGGATGCCCCGGAGGCGATCATGGGGCCGAGGTCGAGGCCGTATGCCGCCGGGTGCCGGGTGGCGTCGACCAGCTGCGCGGCGTAGCGTTTGACGCCCGGGTCGGCGTAGACCGACCGCACGAACGACCGGAGGGCGGAAAGACCGGCGGCGTCGAGGACCGGGGCCGGGGAGCCGGGCTGGTCCCCCGCCGTGAACCGGTCGAGGATGGCGACCTCTTCGTCGAGGGTCGGGTAGTCCATCCGGATCTTGAGCATGAACCGGTCGAGCTGCGCCTCGGGGAGCGGGTAGGTGCCCTCCGATTCGAGCGGGTTCTGGGTGGCGAGGACGAAGAACGGGCGCGGCAGCGGGTAGGTCTCGCCCTGGATGGTGACCTGCCCCTCCTGCATCGCCTCGAGGAGGGCGGACTGCACCTTCGGGGGGGCACGGTTGATCTCATCGGCAAGGATGATCTGGTGGAAGATCGGCCCCTGGATCGTCCGGAAGGCGGCCGTGTTCCGGTCGTAGATCCGGGTCCCGGTGATGTCGGCGGGGAGGAGGTCGGGGGTGAACTGGATCCGGGCGAAGGTGCAGTCGAGGCAGTGCGCGAGGGTGCTGATCGTGAGCGTCTTTGCTATCCCCGGCACCCCTTCGAGGAGGGCGTGGCCGCCGGCAAGCACCGCCGCGAGCACCTGGTCGATAACCGCCTGCTGTCCGATGATCACCGTCTCCATGCCGGAGCGAACCGCATCGAGGGCGGCCGCATGCTCCCGTGCCCGGCGGTTGAGCGCTGAAATCTCCGTATCCGTGCCTGCCATGCTGTTTCCTGGGAAAAACGTGGGCGGGGATGCTATTTGACGGTTGTCAGTTGGGGACGAGTTAATTAAGACAGGTTAACGACACCTGTTCCGAATGCGGAGGGGCTCCTGCGGCAGTACCCCAAAGAGACCCCATCTCATAGAGCTATCCCGATTTTGAGGGCGTCACAGGTTTTCCGACGGTGACAGGCGTGTTTATCGGCAGGTACCATGTAGCGTGATGACGCCCAATCCGGTGCTGAAAACGAGAGGCCGTCCGGTGTCCGGACCCGAGCTTGCGATGCCCCATCGACAATATCATTCTGCACACTACGGAAAAATCCCACGGGCCGGAAAGCCGGAGCCGTATAGCAAGCGCCCGTCACATGCCGGCAAATCGCGACGTATGCGCGATCCCCCATTCGGCGGATCGTTGTAGAGTATAAATCCTTGCCTTCCGAAGCATAGGTTATCTCCGATATTTTTCCAATTATTCCAGATTATTTCATTGTGAGGGCCTAATTACATGAATATCTGTTAAAAATCGATAAAAGTAAAGTATTTATAATATAACAACCCCAATGCGAGGTGTTGACAGCAGCCACGTGTTCATGAGTATCAGTTGTCTTTTTCATCCGGCTTCTGTCGGCAGTAGCCCGGCCGTCATGCGACGCGGCTACGATCGAAGGAAAGGGATGATCGAGATGCAAAGCAATGGAAAAACGATGAGACTCGGTGCAATGACGGCATCGGCAATTCTGCTGATGCTTGCCGTCTGCATCGTGCCGGTTTCTGCGGACAACGATGTCTTCACGGACAACAACTTGACATATGCCCCCGTGAAGAACGATGACGGAGCGAGATTCGACATATTCGGGAACGACACGTACTATTTCAACTTCACAAAGCCTACCGGCGGACTGAACGCGATACACATCACCGACAGCCCATCGAGCCTCGACGGCGCCGTGTACACCGGCCAGTCGGCTTCAGGCACACTCTACATCTCCGACACCAGCACGGATACCCAGTACCATGACGACGTGATACTGTTGTTTGCCGTGCCGTCTGGTGCAACTTACTCAAACCTCAATCTGCTGGTGAACGTATCCGGTTACCAGTGGCCGCCGACAGGAGACGGGAGCAAGCCGGATCTGAACCAGAACTTCTATCATGCATCGGCGCTCAGCGAGACGTTCGTGAGCACCGATTTCCTCTCCGGCACGTCGGCGTGGAGACCTGCACCCCTGGATGACTATCCGATATATTACGGCCAGAACATGGGCGCTAACGACCAGTTCAAGATCATGCTCATCGACCTGTACGCGGGATCGGTCAACCAGACGAACCTTCAGAACAGTGGAACGGTCGAGGTAACGTACGACATTAGTGAGTACTCGGGCAATGCCTACTTCGACGCCTATGCATGGAACAACCAGTCGGCTCAGGCGCAGGGAATTTCCTGGACGAACAGGATTATCGGCACCGGCAGCAGCGGCTGGGCGATCAGCATCTAGACACAACAACCACTCCTTTTTTCTCAAGTTCCGGAAGGGACCCTTACTGTGTCATGCCTGCCTTACGGAACCGGGCGGATCAGGAATCCACTCTACCAAGATTCCCCGATCTGCCCGATCCTATCGATATGTTCCGAAATCCGGCATGATTCATACGACAGAGTTCAGGACGAACCGGCGGTAATGCGGGCCCAGGGAAGTCCCCTATCCCAGGAAGAAGCACCATATTAATTAGATCCAATTAACTCCACGTAAATTCAGCATCTTCTTATAATGCATTATTAAATTGTAACGCATTGGATTGAGATATTCTACGCAAATAAAGGCGACCCGATCCCCGGTTTTGTGTAGACTTCCCCCCTACGTCCACTGAATGAAAGGATTGGTCTAACGATGGTAGATTGTGGTATCAGAATCGGAAAATTGCAGGGAGAGATCATCGCCGTGCTGTTGATCCTCGTGCTCGGCACCGTGCCGGCGGCGGCGCTGGATGCCGACCTGCCGTCAAACGCAACCGGATCGGCCGGGACGCCGGAGGTAGCCCGGATCGATGTGACGCTGGCAGCGGCCGAAACGACCCCGGACAGCATGCAACGATACATTGCCACGGCATACGATGCATCGGGCTCTGCGATCGCCGGAATGGCATTTTCCTGGGCGTGCAGCAACGAATCCGTCGGAACGGTGAACGAGACCGGGTACTTCACGGCGCTCGCACCCGGGTTCGCGGCAGTCAGCGCCGGCGTTCCGGGCAGTGTGGTGCTCGGAACCGCGGATGTAACGGTAACTACCTCGATGCCCGAGCCGATAATGTCGACAGAGGTTGTAACGGCAGAGGCGCACACCTGGATCGTCGATGCTTCCGGGGGAGGGGACTACACGACCATCGGTGCTGCTGTAGCCGCTGCAAGTTCAACCGATACGATCATCGTCCGGAAGGGGAACTATGCAGAAAATATCGCCGTAGATAAGGCACTGACAATCCGCTCGGAGAGCGGACCTGAGGAGACGATTGTAATCCCATCAGTTCAGAGCACTCCAGTATTTTCCCTTTCAGCCGATGGATCCACCGTTGCAGGGCTGACGATCCGGGGAGTTATCGGAGGGGCGGCACTCCTATCCCTGTCGGGCGTCAGCGGATGCACTATCGAGAATAACGTCATTTCCACATCAAAGATCGGTATCAGTATGGCGGATACCCGGGAAAACAGGATTCTGAACAATACGCTGGATACCATGTCCGATGCAGGCATCGACCTGAAGAGGGCGGAATCGGATCTGATATCCGGGAATACCATCTCGTCCTGCAAGAATGGTATTCGAATCTATGATCCGGGCAATCAATACTCCTATCGTGTGAAAATCCAGGGCAACACCCTGACTGGATGCGACTCCGCGATCTACCTCAAGTATAGAACGGAAGGCATTGAAATCATCAACAATTCGATGATGAATGGAAATTACGGCCTCTACATCGTGGATAGTTCGAACGACAACATTATCATTGGAAACACCATTCAACACCACACCACTTCATATATCTATAGCGGAATCTTCATGCAGAATACCTACGGCAATCTTTTCTACCTCAATACGGTCCAGGATAATGCCGGGGATATTGTGGTAAACAGCGCGAGCGCCTCCTGGAACTCGACGGAGCCGATCACCTACGTCTTCGACAACGTCACCCGGACCGGCCACGTCGGAAACTACTGGGACCGGTACGTCGGGCCTGACTCCGACGGCGACGGGATCGGCGACGAACCGTATACCGTCAAAGGCACCCAGATGGACTACTACCCCATCGTCAAACCGAGCAGCCGCATCGTTACCGTCACCCCGGACAACGTGTCCCTGACGGCGGGCGACGGCCTGCAGTTCACCGCCGTACTGTCCGACAGGGAAGGCACGGAGATACCGGGCGCCGAGTTTACCTGGACGAGCAGCGACGAGGCGGTCGGCACGGTGAATGCGACCGGGTACTTCTCGGCCCTGAAGACCGGGACGGCGACGGTCGGCGCCACGAGCGGCTGGGTGTCGGGAACCGCCCACGTGACCGTCCAGCGTGCGGAGACCCCGACAGAGGGAGTCATCCCTGCAGTCGACGACGTCCACCTCAAGGTTGCAAATGATGCAGGCGTCCGGTTCGATGATTTTGGCGACAACTCGTTCCGCATCCTCTGGTCCGGCGGCGGACAGAATGCCCTGCACATCTCGAACGGGTCGGGCACCGAATACGGCGAGGTGACACAGACTCCTAACCGGTCCGGAACCTTTTATGTCACCACGACCGGCGGCAGGGGGTATTTTGACAATATCTTCCTGTGCGTGGCAGTGAACGGAACCATCCCCGACGATTTCCGCCTGCACATCCGGGCCGACGGATACCAGTGGACGCCGCTTCCGGTCATTCGCAACGTACCCACGCCTGAGAATCGTACCTACGCGAATCCGACGGTCGATGAATGGTTCACGAAGGACGATCTGGCCTATGGTCCGCAGACCTGGCGACCGGCGGCAGGTACCACGTATCCGATCTATCCCGGCCAGGATGTCGGCGACGAATCGAACCAGTTCCGGATGATGTTCATCGACCTCAAGGCCGGCACTCTTCCCGGCTATCCGGTGAGGGTGAACTATACGATTGAGAAACTCGGGACGATGGCGGCCTTCGACGCCTACGCATATTCCCAGAACGTGGAGGTGGTGAACGATTGCCTCACCACGTGGACAAACCGCCTGACCGGGACCGGGGAGTTCAGCGGCTGGTATGTCTCCGGCACACCTCCGGCGAGCCCAAAGGGTGATTTCAACGAAAACGGCGTCGTCGATATCGGCGATGTCGCGAAAGTCGCCTATATGATCGTCGGGAAGACGGATGCCGATCCTGCCGCGGACTTCAACGGAAACGGTGCGGTCGATATCGGCGATGCAGCAAAGATTGCATACTACTTCGTCGGGAAGATTGTAGCGCTGTGATCTGGTTGGGAGCGTATAGCCGTCCGGGATCTCCGAAAAGACGATAGACGTTGAGTGAGAGGCAGTCCCGGAAAACAATCTCCAGACCTCTTATGGGAGGGTGCAGATCGTACATAACGGCCAACGCGCTCGCGGAGAGCATCGCCCGGTACACCGTCGGCCTCCGGGACCGTGGTTTGAGCTGCCGTAACCCGGACCGTCGAATAGAGGCGGAGGAGCAATTTTCGCCCCCTTCTCGGAGCGGAGTGTGCGACTTTCATTGCACTCCGCTCAAGCACTTCACAACCCGGATTTCAGGCGGCTGTATGTGAATCTTCGTGTCGGCAAACCGGACGAGTTTCGCAGCATCTGTCCTGAAGACCCAGCGGTTCATGCCTTCAGTCTACGTATGGCTCTTGTTCGAGCGTCTCAGGTTCAAGCAATTCTGTGCGAAATATTTAATAATTACTAAAAAATGTTAACCGAATTTGATTAAATTGGTCCGATTTAGCAACAGTCTTATACTGCACGGTTAAGATTTTACACATTCTCAGAGAGCGGCTATGCCGACGAGGGCATCCAGAGTGCCGGTTTCGCAGAGGCTTCTTCGAGAATCCTTGCTTTGAAAGGAAGATATTATGACAGGGGATAAACGTATTCACAACAGCCCATGGCAGGGTGGGATAGCCGTCCTGCTCCTGATCCTCGCGATCATCGCCGTGCCGGCGGTGGCGCTGGGGGGCACCGACCTGACGTCGAACACAACCGAACCGATTGCCGGGGTTCCGGGGGAGACGCCCCAGGGTCCCGGTGAAGAGGGCACCACCCTGCCCGAACCGACGCCGACCGAAACGGCCGAGGACGAGGTGACGCCAGCAGCGGCAGGGCAGTTGCCATATTACGCCAGCATCAGCGCGTCCGAACCCGGACCCCTTCCTGCGCCGCGTCATATCTTCTTCGAAGTCGCCAACGATGCCGGGGGGAAGTACAACCTGGACGGCGCAGCCTTCGACGGGCCGAACGGCACCTACTACATCAAGGCGGACGGCGGCGGCCTGAACGAACTCCGGATCACAAACGACGTGGACACTCCGCTGGGACAGGTCACTGTCAGCAACGACCAGTCCGGTGTGTTCTGGCTCACCAATAACGGAGGACGAGGTTTCTACGACGATGTGATCCTCCTGGTCTCGGTGAACGGCACGATCCCGGACGATTTTGCCCTCCAGATCAGATCGAGCGGCTATACCTGGACACCTCCATCGGATTCGACTGCGTTGCCGACTGACTACACCTATGTGGAAGGGGCGGTCGATGAGACCTTCACGAAGGAAGACTTCATCTACGGCCCGCAGACCTGGAAACCGGGCCCGGGCGATCTCGTTGTCCCATCCCTGCCGCTCTACTACGGCCAGAACATCAACGATCAAGCCACGGAGTCGTACCTGATGTTCGTCGACCTGAATGTCGGGCACATGTATCCGGGCACTTTTACAGACGCGACCCTGACCGATGACGGCGGGGCGAAGGTCGAGTTCACGTTCACCAACCTGACCGGCATCGCCGCATTCAACGGATACGGCTGGTGCCTCACAGCACCTTCGGGACAGGGGATCTCCTGGACGAACCGGGTCTCAGGCACTAACTCCAGCGGATACTCCGTGACCGGAGTGCCGTATGCAACGCCCTCCGCACCGGTCGCCGACTTCACCGCCGGCGCAACCAGCGGGACTGTGCCGTTCTTCGTGCGCTTCACCGATCAGTCCGCAAACAGCCCGACCTCCTGGACCTGGGACTTCGGCGACGGGGCTACTTCGACCGAGCAGAATGCGACTCATACCTACATGACCGCGGGAACGTACTCCGTGAACCTTACGGTGACGAACGAGGCAGGCACCGACAGCGAGAAAAAACAGGATTACATCACGGTCGGCGAAACCCCGTCCGGGAAAGGCCTTGCCGACACCGCCTGGCCGAAGTTCGGCTACGACCTTCGGAACACCGGGCAATCTCCCAACCTCGGCCCGCAGACGAACACTGTAGCATGGACGTACAACACACTTCCCGACAGAACGAAGGGTCAGCCTGCCATCGGGCCGGACGGAACCGTATACGCCTCGTGCTATAGCAAAGCGGTGTATGCATGGAACCCGGACGGAACGCTCAAATGGATTTATGTCACGGAAAATAATCTCTACAGTTCACCCGCCATCGGCGCGGACGGAACCATCTACGTGGGCTGCATGGACAAGAACCTCTATGCAATCAACCCGGATGGGACGCTCAAATGGAACTGCACAACGAATTATGCTATAGCCGATTCCTCCCCAGCCATCGGCCCCGACGGAACGATCTACATTACTACCAGCGGTTATAATAAGGGTAACAATTTCCATGCAATATCCGACGAGGGTACCCAGGGGACGATAAAGTGGACGTACGATGTAGGTCAGACCTACAGTTCACCCGCCGTGGGGACGGACGGAACCGTCTACATCGGAAGCCTTGACAACAATCTCTACGCGATACACCCGGACGGAACGCTCAAATGGGCCTACACCACCGGAGGTAAAATGCAGCGAACTTCGCCGAGCATCGGTGCCGATGGAACCATCTATATCGGAAACAAGGACAACAAGCTCTACGCAGTCAATCCGGACGGGACGCTCCGGTGGACATACACCTTCGGGTCCTACATCTACACCTCAGTGGCAATCGGTTCCGACGGGACCATCTACGCGGGCAACAATGATAAAAAAATCTATGCGATCAATCCCGACGGGACACTCAAATGGGATTTCACCACCGGGAATTATGTCCGCGCTACGCCAGTAATCGGTTCCGACGGAACCATCTACGTCGGAAGCTACGACAAAATATTCTATGCATTGAACCCGGACGGGACCCTGAAGTGGAACTACGACACCAGAGCCGCCGCGATAGAATGCCATGCAGTGATCGGGTCCGACGGAACCCTCTACATCGGAACCCAGGATGATAAACTCTATGCATTTAGGGATCTCGTTACTCCGCCCGTCGCGAACTTCTCGGCAAACGTCACCAGCGGCGACGTTCCGCTCGCCGTTCTGTTCACCGATGCCTCGACCGGCAGTCCGACCACCTGGGCCTGGGACTTCGAGAACGACGGCACAATCGACAGCACCGAGCAGAACCCGGTCCACACCTACACCGCTGCCGGCACCTACACGGTCAACCTGACGGTTGCCAATGCAGGCGGCAGCGACTCCATGGTCAAGACCGACTACATCACCGTCACCGAACCGCCCGGTCCTCGGACCTGGACCGTCGGTGCGAGCGGATGCGACTTCGTGACGCTGGCCGATGCTCTCGGCAGTTCGTCGGTGGTCGAGGGAGACACTGTCTTCGTCTACAACGGTACCTATGCCATCACTGGCGGAGCGATCAAACCCGTCTCGATCACCGGTGAAGGGGCGGATGTTGTAACGCTGAACCTGGGTGGAGATCGTTGGTATGTCAGCGGAATCGGGACGGTTATCGAAAAGGTGCGGTTCACCAGCGGGGAGTTGTATTTCTCCAGCAGCGGCGGGGTATCTGTCCCCCCCACAAACGTGACCGTGAGGAACTGCATCTTCGAGGACATGAAGAATCCAGGTACTGCCGCGGGATCTGTCTTCCTGGGTCTGACAAACAACACACTGATCGACAACACGTTCAGAAACAACAATGTGTACAACCTGATCTATATGGCGAGCGGTACGGGCAGCCGCATCGAGAACAACACCTTCACGAATACCACCTCAACGGCAACCCTTAGAGGAGTCATCCGCATGGCTGCCTGCGGGGATGCCGTCATCTGCAATAATTCGTTCAGCGACAATGATATGCCCTGCATACTCATCCAATCCCAGATAAAAACCGGCAACAAAATTTACCTCAATGACTTTATCGTGCCGGACGGGATCGCTCCCGTAAAGTTGCAGGGACCGGCGGGTGCAGCCTTCCCGTGGGTCACCCCGCAGGAGATCTCCTATACCTACCAGGGCTCGTCCTACACGAAGGTTCTGGGCAACTACTGGAACACCTACGAGGGTACGGATGCCGATGGAGACGGCATAGGCGACACCCCGTACTCGCTGGTCACGAACCAGATTGATCAAGTTCCCCTGATGGACCGCACGCAGTTCTACTTCGGCGCGACGCATACCGTCGCATCGATCATGGTCTCTCCGGCAACGGCGAACCTTGCCGTGGCCGGGACGCAACAGTTCACGGCGACGGCCTTCGATACCGACGGCCTGACCGTGCCCGGGCAGACCTATGCCTGGACCGTGAGCGATGAAACCGTCGGGACGATCGACCAGACTGGTCTCTTCACCGCGACCGGACCCGGGACAGCGACGATCACCGCGGCCTGTGGTGCGATCAGTAACACGTCGACAGTCACCGTGACCCCGCTGGCGCCGATTGCAAACTTCAGCGCGACACCGACGTCCGGTGACGCTCCCCTCGCGGTCGCCTTCACCGACGCCTCGACCGGCACCCCGGCATCCTGGGCCTGGGACTTCGAGAACGATGGGACGGTCGATTCGACCGAGCAGAGCCCGATCCACACCTACACCGCAGCCGGCACTTACACGGTCAACCTCACAGTTGCAAACGATGCCGGCAGCAACTCCGCCGTGAAGACCGACTACATCACCGTCGCGGAGCCCTATGTCCCGCAGCCGGCCAGCATCGTCGTCACCCCGTCGACGGCGGAACTCGCTGTCGGGGCAACGCAGGCGTTCGCCGCGACCGTCTACGATACCGACGGGGGCGTGGTAGATGATGTCACCGTCGCCTGGACGAGTTCGAACGGGACCGTCGGCACCCTGAACACAGCCGGCCTCTTCACCGCCAGTGCCCCGGGCACGACGACCGTGACCGCCGCATACGGTGACGTGACAGGCACCGCCATGGTCACCGTGACCCGGCCGCAGGGCGACCAGACCCAGAAGGCCCCGCTGGACATTCCCGGCTGCAACGTGACCACAGGTAACGACGGCAAGCCGCAGGTCAGCATCAACACCACCGCTGCCAACGCAACCGTCAACGGGACTACCATCCGGATCGCCGAGGGCAACTTCACCCTCACCATCGAGACCGAGGGCGCTCCCACCAATGAGAGCG